>ERZ857757.2556-NODE-2556-length-11580-cov-4.588807_pt1 | contig 11580 bp, 10 predicted proteins | sample MGYA00519764_ERZ857757 | MGnify/ENA primary metagenome ERZ857757 (study PRJEB31778, sample SAMEA3449359) | human gut metagenome | biome: human gut; feature: human-associated habitat; material: faeces | place: United Kingdom | collected 2010/2012 ... | reverse complement strand
GAATGGCGTCGAGATGCCGCACGCCCGTGCGGAGCATCTGGTAGCGGAAATCGGGCCCGGCGTCGATCACCAGCCGCACGCCGTGCGTCTCGACCATAGCCGCCGTGCGCAGGCGTTTGTCGCGCCGGTCCGCCGAGGTGCAGACCTTGCAGCGGCAGCCGATGACAGGTACGCCCTGCGAGGTTCCGGTTCCCAGAAAGGTGAGTTTCATGGTTACAAAGATACGAAGAAAATCGGATAAAACGGGCGAACGGGGCGTAATAATGTAAGTTGTTGAAATGCAGAATCGCAATGAGTAGGACCTCAGTCCCTTGCCGAATGGCCGAAATGCAGGATTTCGAGGAGTAGAGCGAGTTTTTTGTTACTTATCCGTTGCCTTTCTCGGGTCGGGAAAAAGGCTGTCGGGGCCTTGATTCCGACCTCCGAAAACGGTTCTGTACTTCGAGGAACACCGTTTTTCTCATGAAACTCCACGACAAAGATAGTCGTTTTATTCGGAGTTTCACCAAAAGACGGTTCCTGATGAGAAAGCATAGTATCTTATTCTATGTTCTGCTTCATTTTTTATAGCTTCAAATAACTCTATATCAACTAATTTTGTAAACGGTTAATAGAGTTATGAATCAAGATGATGTAAAGGTTGCGTTCTACCTTAAAAGGAACGAAACGAATACCGAGGGTCGTTGCCCCGTCATGGGTCGTTTGACTATCGGCCGGTCGGAAAGCGTGTTCAGCGCCAAGATGCTCGCACCGCTTTCGTTGTGGATGTCCGGTCGTGCCAAAGGCAAAAGCGCCGAGGCCGTCGAGATCAACCGTCGGTTGGACGAGTTGCGTGCTTCGGTTATCAGTATCTATCGCGAGCAGTCGGCCGTTCGCGAGCGGGTAACGGTCGAGGAGGTCAAATGCCTGCTGCTGGGTATGGCTTTCGGACAAGAGACGTTGCTCGGATACTTCCGCTCGTATATCGAATATTTCGAGAAACGGGTAGGTGTGAATCGAGTTGCCAAATCTGTGCATACCTATCGTTGCGCTCGCGAACATGTCGAACGATTCCTGTCGGAGCGGCTTCGGCTTTCGGATATTCCCTTCTCAGCTTTGGATCGGTCGTTCATCGACAAGTTCGACCTGTACCTGCGCACAAAGCGGAAACTGGCTCCGAACACGATAGTATTATATATGTCGCGTCTGCATACGGTAATCAATAAAGCCATCGCCGCAGGCATTATCACCGCCGATCCGTTCGCAGGATACGAGCCTCCGCGTCCCGAACGCAAACGACGTTATTTGACCAAAGAGGAACTGAAACGACTGATGACTACGCCGCTTTCTGTGCCGAGGCTCTACCTTGTCCGCGACCTGTTTCTCTTTTCCTGCTATACGGGGATCAGCTACGGCGATATGTGCCGATTGACTACCGCGAACCTTGAAACAGCCGAAGACGGAACGGTCTGGATCAAGGCTACACGGGAGAAAACGAACGTGGAGTTCGAGATACCACTGCTCGACCTGCCTCGCCACATCATCAATAAGTATCGCGATATAATGCCCGATGGCAAGTTACTTCCTATGTACGGGAACTCGGAGTTGAACAAGGGGTTGAAACTTCTTGCCGCTGCTTGCGGCATCGACCGTAAGCTGACCTTTCATATGGCGCGCCATACCTACGCCACGGAAATCACGCTTTCGCACGGCGTGCCGATGGAGACGGTTAGTCGCATGCTGGGACACAGCAGGGTCGATACGACGCAAATCTACGCCCAAGTGACCGATAATAAAATCGATGCCGACACGCAGGCTCTCGACGAACGGATTGCAGAACGGTTTACAATCGCTATCTGATGGAAAAGAATAAAGACATGAAACGCCGCAGCACATTCGCCGTGCTGTTCTATATCAACCGCACAAAAGTCCGCAAGGACGGCTTGTGCCAACTCTTATGCAAAGTAAGTATCGACGCCGAAGCGGCACAGATCGGGACGAAAGTCGCGGTAGACCCTGCAATCTGGAATCCGACGACAGGGCGTGCCGACGGCCGCAGCCGCAATGCCAACGAGGTAAACCGCGCCATCGACGCACTGACGGAGGAAATCAAGGCGCATTACAAGCGAATCAACCTATCGCTCGGCTTCGTGACGGCCGAACTGGTGAAGAATGCCATGAAAGGTATCGGGCAGAAACCGCTGACCCTGCTGGCACTCTTTCGGGAACACAACGAGGAGTTCCGCAAGCGGGTCGGCATCGACCGCACGAAAGAGACTTACGAGAGCTATGTGCGCTCTTATAATCACCTGCGTGACTTCGTGCAGCAGAGATACGGACAGGAAGATATAACCTTGCGCAGCCTCGACCGGGAGTTCTACGATGCGTTCGACCTGTTTCTGCGCTCGGAACGCCGCCTGCAACAGAAGTCGGTGCACGAGCACCTCTACCGATTGAAGAAGATGACCGTGCGAGCCGTCAATCAAGGAACATTGCGTCGCGACCCCTATGCTGTACTGCACCCCGAACTGCCCAAGCGCAGGAGCCGCCACCTGAAACTCGACGAGTTGAAACGCCTGCTCGCCGAGCAGGTCGCCGATCCCGAACTGCGACGGGCGAGGGACTGGTTCATCTTCTCGACCTTTACGGGGCTGGCTTATGCCGACCTGAAACAATTGTCGGAGAAACACATTACACAGGACGCGGAGGGTGTACGGTGGATACATATCCGACGACAGAAGACCGGCACGGAATCGGTCGTGCGGCTGCTGGACATACCTCTGCGAATTATCGAGAAATACCGAACAGAACGGACCGACAAACGACTGCTGCCGATTTGCTCCTATCATAAGTTACAAAAACTTATGCCACGACTGGGAGCAGCTTACGGTATCGAGAATCTGACATTCCACAAAGCAAGGCATAATTTCGGAACGCATATCACGCTCTCGCTGGGCGTGCCGATCGAAACAGTCAGCCGCATGATGGGACACCGACGGCTGATGACCACCCAAATCTATGCCCATGTAACAGACAAGAAGGTGGACGAGGATACGAAGCAGCTGCGAGAACTATCCGCCAGCCGAAAGCTCGAACTCTATGAAGAACCGAAAGCCGAGCAATTGAACGATTGATTATATGACTTAAACGAATAAAATTATGACTACATCACCCATAATGATCGAGAACGGACAGGTAACGATTCGCCCGACTGCCAACGGAGTATGGCTCACGCAAAGTCAAATCGCCAATCTGTTTGGAGTATTCACTGCTGCCGTAAGCGCGAATATCCGAGTGATACTCAAAAGCGGAGCTCTGCACGAAGACCGCGTTGTCCGCCGTACCCGCTGCCGAAACGGAAACATCGTTGAGCGATACGATCTTGAAATGATTATGGCATTAGCATTCCGACTGAAATCCGAAAATGCCGAAGTATTCAGACGCTGGATCATAGAACGAGCGACGACACTCGCTATTGTCTGGAAGATGCCAAAGGGCAATAGTAATACATTAAGCTGAAACTTGAAGACAAAATTCAAGCAAGATGAATTATGCAATAAAACCTACAACGATATTGAAGCAAACCAAAAACGATCCAACTCCATGTAAGTTTTGGCAATATCATCTGTTTCTACTCTTCAAATAATTTCTTTTTCCAACAATCCATATCCTCTGACGGGACAGCTATCCATAACAACTTTTTAGGTCGTGTACAGGCTACATATATAATACGGAGTTCTTCATTGTTATGAATGTTGTTCCGAGCAGAATCATTCAGAATAGTCGTATAATTCGTATGGACAGCCTTTTTAGAAAGAAATACTAAAATAGCTTCCAACGTCATTCCTTTTACAGAATGAATCGTTTTTAGATAAGGGCGCGCTTGTCGTAATTGATGATTCGATGTCCTAAAAAGCGATTCAATACTAACATTGGCTTTATCCAGTTCCACTGTTAGATTTATTCCCCTTTGTTGAAGTTCAGCAATCCAGTTAGACAATGTGTTATTCGTAGAAGGTAGTTTTTGAATAATATCAAGCATTTTTTTTCGATAACATCTAAACCCCATATCTGCTATTTCTTTTCGTATAATACTTGTAGGAACATATCGTACTTGCTTTTTTGTTTTGTAGTAACCTTTTTCAATAAGAGCCAATCCATCCGAGTATTTTCCCAGATCAATCAGATATTTCCCATACACAATATCTCGAACACCGTAGTGCCCATTTTTCCACGGACTACTTTGTCTTGCAACATCTGAATTATCATTGTTTGCTAATCCGAAATAAGTTGCCCCAAAACTTTGTCCCCTAAATACAATTGCATATTCGGATTCATTCAACCCTATCTCTTTGCATTTTTCGATGAAGTTATCAGCAATTTGATTGACTGATTCCGGCGTGCTGAGATGACTTTTCAGACATGGCTTTTCAATATAATCTTTATTGCTGGCTATCGAACTCATTGCATTTCCAGAGAAACGATTAGCCAATTGACATATTTTCTCGGAACTACGTCTATTTTCCGACAAGTCCAATGAATACCAATCCGGACTACTATATTTCTCCATAAATAAATGTGGATTGGCAGTATTCCATTCAAAAATAGCTTGGTCTGGATCTCCGATCAACATAATAGAGTTTGCTCCATATTGAGAAAATTTATCAATTATAGCCATTTGCAACTCTGTTGTGTCTTGAGCTTCATCAATTATCAAGATCGGGAATCGACGAACAATATTTTGTGCTATTGAAGGATATTTATCTAATATTCTGAATGTAAAATATATTACATCTGCCTGATTGACCTTGCCTGCATTGAAATGTTTCCATTTCATTTCTTTCAATTCAGATATAATCTTTTTGGGTGAACCATCTTTCTTATTGGGATTATCCCAATCTGCTTTTCCGAAATGATATGCCTGATATGGGGCCAATCGCAATAATTGGTCATTAAGCCCAAACGATATAAGATCGAAATAGTAATTGGCATCACGAGACACAATAATATTTCTACCGGACTTATCTCTAATATGTCTTGTTTGGGTCGAATCATAATCATCCCATTTATTAAACTCGGTTCCTACTATCTCAGGACGACAATCGCATCCCATAACTAAATGAGCATAAGGCAGAAATATGTACGTATTTATAAAACTGTCGATCGTTCCAATAAATGATGGATAGCCTATGTTTGCATAACCGAATGTTTCTTTAAGTTCTTTTTGTATAACCTCACACGCTGTGTTGGTAAAAGATAGGGCAGCTATTCCTTGATGTCTCGACAGATTATTCTCGCCTAAAAGTTTTGCCATACGTGCGGCCACAGAGAAAGTCTTTCCACTTCCCGGACAGGCTTTCACGACAATTCTCGGCTCGTTGCAATCTACAACAGCCTGTTGTTGCGCTGATAATTGAATATCCATACTATTATTTTGTTGGTACTACAAACAAAATAGCCTCCTTGATATAATCAGGCACATCAAATGCTCTTTCGTTTTCTAACCGGTCATAAAGCTGCAATGCAAATTCAGCCTTATCATTATTCCGTTCCAAATATTGCATTAAAGTCTGTGCATCAAATTCAGATTTCAATACATCTGTTCGAGGATGAAGCTTACGATATACCTCTCGCATTATAGTCTTATTGCGCTCAGATTGTTCGAATAAATCATGCTCAAGAGTGTGTGGAGCCAAACATACTTTTAGGTTATGTTTCTCTAAATCCTTTGCTTTTTGCGCTCTGTCGGATTTGTCTTTATCTTCTTTGGGATCGCTGTCTGTAATAATCGCACATTTCGACAATAGTCGCTTTCTCTCATCATCATTGTTGAATAATAACCCAAAATGATTAAATGCGACACCTCCGATATTAACTAATTCGATTCCACATTTACATAAGTCTATTTCTTGATCCAAGAATTTCTTTGCAAGAATCGGTATAATAATCGCTTCCGCTACACCTTCTACCAGCAACACGCCATTAGCAAAAAATAACTGGGCTTTTGTTGTATCTAAGAACTTTCGTAAATGACGTTTGCTCTCAACCGGATAATCACGTTCCGTTAATTTGCCAAATGAAAATGATTGTACGATATTTTGTTTCCGTTGCAAAACGGAAATATTATCGACATTCGATTTTGCCGTAATCGTCGGAGAGTGCGACGTTACAAATACTTGAAGTCCTTTGCTTTGGAGTTCATTCATATATTCGAAGAAGGTATTCTGATACTGTGGATGCAAGTGCGCTTCGGGTTCTTCCACCAGCAAGGCATTATAGATTTCCAATGCATTATCTTCACATCTATTAATAAGATCACCCAACACAACAGACGTAAAAATCAGATTATTTTCGCCCAATCCATTTTGATACAATTCAAAATACTTTTGTTCTTGACCATCCTCGACCGTTTTGTAGACCGGACATTTTAATTCGACACCTCGTACCACATCGGAAAATTTCCGTCCAACGTAACGCATTTCTATATTGGGATGTTTACGAGTTATTCCCGTCCCTTCAAGATGGGCATTGACCTTACTTTTTCCTGTTGTTAGAATATGTTTCCAGTCCGAAGCATCATCTTCAAAAACATGGTACAAGTTTTTTGCGAGCAAATCTTTCCTTTCTTCATTTAACTCAATTTCTTCTTCGCCTTTATTGTATTTTGTAAGTTGATTAAATAATTGAGATGTTTTATTGTCGTAAGAATAAGGACGCAGACAGCTTACGGCATCTCTCAATGGGCTTAAATAAGTATAGAAAATTTCTTGCAGTGATTCATATGTAACTTGCTGCCCTTCATTATCTCCGCCCCATATTATTCGTTTGAAATATTTTTTCTTTCCATTATTTTCTTGAATGAATTTCAGATGCAACTGCATTGTTTGCTTGTCCGGATCGTTTTTATCTTGTGATATGAAATCATAGAAACATTCTTTTTCGATTGACGCATCGCCGAATTCAAATATTAAGTCAAATTGTATTGTCGTATTGTTTTCTGTTGGGTCTATGGGATTGACATGTAAATCGCTTTCTTGAATATAGATATAATTGTCTGGTTTCCCACATCCGAGACATATGCGCAAAGCATCTATAATTGCAGTCTTACCTGAATTATTTTCTCCTATCAGAATATTTATTCCATTCTTGAAATACAGGGTAATATCATCGAATACCCGGAATTTACTGATGTGCAAACAGCTTAAATACATGCTTCTATATTTTGAATGTTATACGAACTCCAAATAGTTATCCCTATTCACGACATGGAACTCAGCATGGGGATATGCTTCTTGAAACACCTTCGGGACATTGGGCATCTTGTTGCCCCATTTGAATTCTAACGCAGTCAGACTATCTGCACTCTCCTCAATCAGGTCGATTTCCTGCTTGTCGTAGGTTCTCCAAAAGTAGAACTCCTTATGCAGCCCTTCGTTGAAATTCGCCTTGCGCCGTTCTCCGATGATGTAGTTTTCCCACAGCGCACCGACATCCTGCCGAATGGCCAGCGGAGAAAATGCTCCGATAATCGCATTGCGGATTCCATTGTCGTAGAAATACCACTTCCCGGCTTTCGTAACCTCCTTGCGGAGATTCCGCGAGTAAGCTCCCAAACGATAGACGACAAAGACTTTCTCCAACAAATCGAGGTATTTTTCAACGGTCGTTTTACTCATGCCAAGCTGTTTACCCAACTCTTCGTAAGAGACCTCGCTTCCTAACTGAAAGGCGATAAGCCGCAATAGGTCGCGCATCTTGCTCGAATTCTTCAAGCCGTCGATCGCCAAAATATCTTTCAGCAAATATGCCCCGACAATATCGCGCAGATAATCGGTCTTACGCTCATAGTTGTCCATCATCACCACCTCCGGATAGGAGCCGTAAATCAAGCGCGCTTCGAGGTTCTGACGGGTTTCAAGCGCCGTTTCCGTTTGCGCGATTTCCCGTTGGGAGAAGGGCGTCAGCAAGAATTGCGTACTGCGACCGACCAGCGGCTCGCCCGTCTTGTTCAGCAGATCGAATGAGGACGACCCGCTGGCCAATACGCTTATACCCGGTATTTCATCGACGATCAGTTTCAGGATACTGCCGATTTGAGGGATATTCTGAGCTTCGTCAATAGCCAATAGGTCGATGCCCTCCAACAAATGCCTATAATTGGCGACCGAGCGATTTTCCAACAAAGCCAACGTATCGTAATCCTCGCCGTTAAGCATCATCGTCCGCCCCGGGTAGCTATCCACGATTTTGCGCATCATCACCGTTTTGCCCACACGCCGGGCGCCGAAAATCAATACCGCCTTATTGGGTGCGATTCGTGCCGTAATCTTCTCTTGGAGTATTCTGTTTATCGTTTCCATATCTCAATCAATCCTTTTTGCAAATATACTCATTATTTTTTGTCAATGACGATTTTTCTACAAAAATCATACTTTGTAGTGGCGATTTTAATACAAATATAAGATTTTACAGGATTAGGTATGGATAGATTCCGTTTCGTTCGCGCAGGTATTTCGGAGGATTTGCAGGATGCAAGATCGGACTGACGGGCGGTTTTGCGGAAAATCTTCCTTGCGTCCTTCGACCGAAGCGTGTTTCCTGCAAAAATCTTGTCGTGAGCTAATCCCGAATCTTTTAAGCTACTGAAACAGAATCCATCCATACCGGCTCCGCTAAGGCATAAACGAATCGAAGTTCTCGTTTGCCATTTTTCCCGATCGGTTGAAAGTTCATGAAACAGAAAAACAGAATCGTCCCCTTCCGCTTGGCATAAATGGAGCAGAATTATTGTTATGTTGGGATGCTGGTATATACGCATGCTGTTACATGAACAAACATACGGTTATTCAGTCGGCTAACCATGCAGTCAAACGTATGACTGTATGATCGTTTGATCGGTCATACACGCATGCAATCATTTGTATGTTTACTCAAGTATTCAGTCAAGCAGTCGGTTGATCAGTATTTTAACTCTCTAAACAGCCATACGATGATTTGTCCGACTGGACGAATCATTGTATGACCGAACACTTCATGCCTGTTTCGACCCTTTGTCGCTTGTGGCTTCGAAGTGGCTCTATACGGCACAATCGACTATTATGCAATGAATTGAATCGGTCGGTATCTTTGCCGTTGTAACGATTCCGACGTAGATGGAAGCCGCCTTGCCCGTTTTTACGGCGGCCGGTTCAATAGTCCGTCCGACGAGCGGACGGAACGTATTTGCAAAGGGCAAATAGCAAGCTGTGTTTTCCGTTACTCGAAACTATTTCCGTAACGGAAAACAGCTTGCCCGCAAGGGGGTGAAAGTACCTCCGAAGTCGGCGCTTTTCGACAGGCGGCTCGGCCGCTGCGGAATCGAAATTTTCAGTAACCGGCGAGGCGATGGCCTCACCGCAAAAATTTCGATTATGGAGAAAAACAGACCGACCCGAAAAGGTCGAGGGGGCCGCCCTACAAAAACGGATACGGCTTCGCATTGCGTCATGGTACGGTTTACCGACACGGAACACGCCCGCTTTCTGACGATGTACGAACAATCGGGACTGTTGTCGAAGGCGGCTTTTATCAAAGCCCGGGTTTTCGGCGACGTGTTTCGGGTGATAAAAACCGATCGCGGAACGATGGAATACGTAGCCAAACTGACGCAATTTCATGCTCAATTCCGAGCCGTAGGGACGAACTACAACCAAATCGTGAAGCTGCTGCACACGCATTTCTCGGAACGCAAAGCGCTCGCGTTGCTCTATAAATTGGAGAATGAAACGCGCGAACTGGCCGCTGTCGGGCAACGAATAGTGGCACTTTGCGAAGAGTTCAGAGAGCGATGGTAGCCAAGATCACCACCGGGAAAGACATCTACGGAGCCCTTGCCTACAACCAGCAGAAAGTCGATCGGAACGCCGGTAAGGTTCTCTCGACGCACATTCTGCGGGAGCCGGCAGACGGGTTGTTCAACGTCGCCCAGACGGCCGAAGACCTTCTGCGTTGGATGCCGCAGCACTACCGCACCGAAAAACCGGTCGTCCACATATCGCTCAATCCCGACCCCGAAGACCGTCTGACCGACGAACAGTTCGCCGAGATAGCCGAAAAGTATATGGAGCGTATGGGCTGGGGCGAACAACCCTACATCGTATTCAAGCATACGGACATCGACCGCCGGCATATCCATATCGTATCGGTGCAAGTCGGACAGGACGGCCGCAAGGTCAAGGACAGCCGCCGCAACGAACACAGCGTCGCCGTTACCGAAGAGCTGGAGCGCGAATACGGACTGCATCCGGCCAAAGGTCGGAGCCGTACGGAGGATTGGCGGCTGACGGCAGTCGATAGTATGAAAGGCGATCTGAAGCGTCAGATCGGTGCGGTCGTGAAACCGGCCGTCGCCATGTATCGGTTCCAGACCCTCGGCGAGTTCCGAACCTTGCTATCACGATACAACATCGGAGTGGAGGAGGTGCGAGGCACGCGCAACGGCATACCGTATCGGGGATTGCTCTACACGGCATTGGACGAAAGCGGCGACAAGGCGGTCGCGGCTCCGCTCAAATCGTCCGTATTCGGGAAATCGGTCGGCCTCGATGAATTGGAACGGCACATGGCACGCTGCGGCGAACGCTTCAAAAAGGGCGACGAACGGGAGCTGCTCCGCCGCAGGGTAGACAAGGCATTGAGCGAAGCGGCGACCGAGCGAGAGTTACGCGAACGCCTGCAAGAGCTCCGCATCGACCTCTATCTGCGGCGCAACGATACGGGACGCATCGTCGGCGTTACGTTCATCGACCATGAAAACCGCTGCGTTGCGAACGGTTCGCGCTTGGGCAAAGCCTACTCGGCCAATGCGTTCGAAGAACGGTTCAACCGTCGAAACACCTCCAATACGGATACTCATTTGATACGGCCGGTAGCGGAGAATAAACCGGCAGAAACGCGCAAAGAGCGGAATGCACGGCGCAAGAAACTGTAAAATTATTTACCACTAAAAACATATTCTTATGCAACAGGAAGACGACCTTCGAGGTCTGGCGAAAGTCATGGATTTCATGCGGGCATTGAGCATCTTGTTCGTCGTAATCAACGTCTACTGGTTCTGCTACGAACAGATCGTGGATTGGGGAATCCATATCGGCGTGGTCGATCGGATTCTGCTGAACTTCAACCGCACGGCGGAATTGTTCGAAAACATCTTATGGACGAAGCTCTTCGCCGTCGTATTCCTTGCCCTCTCGTGTCTGGGAACGAAAGGTGTGAAAGCGGAGAAACTTACATGGCGGAAAGTTATCGCGGCACTTTCGGCGGGCGGCGTGCTGTTCTTCTTCAACTGGTGGCTGCTGGAGCTGCCGCTTCCGGCGGTGGCCAACGCAACCTTTTACATACTGACCCTATCGGTCGGTTATATCTGCCTGCTTATGGGCGGCGTATGGATGTCGCGTCTGCTGAAGAACAATCTGATGGACGACGTGTTCAACACCGAGAACGAATCGTTCCAGCAGGAGACGCGCCTTTTGACCAACGAATACTCCGTGAATCTGCCCACGCGCTTCTACTACCGCAAGCGGTGGAACGACGGCTGGATCAACGTCGTGAACCCGTTCCGTG
>ERZ857757.2553-NODE-2553-length-11591-cov-3.383582_pt1 | contig 11591 bp, 12 predicted proteins | sample MGYA00519764_ERZ857757 | MGnify/ENA primary metagenome ERZ857757 (study PRJEB31778, sample SAMEA3449359) | human gut metagenome | biome: human gut; feature: human-associated habitat; material: faeces | place: United Kingdom | collected 2010/2012 ... | reverse complement strand
GCATCACGGGAATGGTGCGCAGAGCATGGAAGATGCCGCCAATGCCCAGCGTATCGCCGATGGTCTGGCGCAGGCCGTACTTCTTGGGCACTTCAAAGTCCGTTACCGTGCAGGGCTCATACAGACCCACCTGAATGGCGTTAATCACATAGGATGCGCCGCGCAGCGCGTCCTTGCGGTTTTCCACGCCCAGATAGGCGGTGATCACCGCATGGCCGCCCATATTGCTGTTGAGCGCCGTCAGCATCCTGCGGCTATCGTCCAGACGAACGGGATCGATATCATACAAGGCAAATTCGCTGTCCTTCAGCACGGGAGACAGCATGCAGTCGCCCACTACATTTTTGACAAAAACACTGGAGCCCGCTCCCATAAAGACGATTTTAGCCATAAATCCGTTCCTCCCACAAGGCGTAACATTTGTGCTATAACATTTGCATTATACGGTCAAAATCCAGCCTTCCGCAATATCTATATGTTGCATATTCATTTTCTGAATGTTGCATCATTCGCCGTTGTTAGCGCTGGTTAAAACGTTAAAATAAAAAGTACCGCAAAATCATGGATCTTGCGATACTTTTGCATAAACGTGCGATCTTCCCCCGCTCACATCATCTTCTGCGGAGCAATCAGATATCCCAGCGCCCCTGCCAGGCACAGCGCGCCGCACAGGATGGGATAAGCGGCTGTCAGGCGGTTGGTGGTGCCGTAAATTTCCAGCGCGCCCCGCATCAGGCTGCCAATCATGGCGGTCATCACGCCCGCGCGCCAAGCATATAGCGTCCAAGGGTTCGGCAGGCGACGCAGGCGTGAAATCACAAAGCATGGCAGTGTGCCGCCAATCATTGGATATAAAAAGGCAAGAACCATGCTGCGCGCGTATACCTGATGGCTAAAGCACTCATAAACAAATGAGAACGCTGCGCAGGCAAGGCTGATCCACAGAAAGCGCCATCCCAGCCTTTTTATCCGGGCCCGGCTTATATCAGTAGCCGATGTAGACAATGTCGCTCACGCTCCTTTCCTGGATGCGCCTGCCGTTGGTGGTGGTGGGGTTGTTGACGACCGTACCATTGAAATACAAGGTGGACGATCCGCCGCCATCCAGATTATAGGCTGTCTGCGCGCCCAGCGACTGCATCAGCTGCGCCAGCTCATACAACGACAGTCCTGCACTTTGGCTGGTGCGGCCATCCGACACAACAAACAAATAGTGCAGCGGCGCAACGACGCCAATGGCCGTACGTGGATTGCTGACCATGGCCTTGCCCACCTCATCCTTTTGCGATACGGTGATTTCGCCGTTCGCCACCAGCGCCGGGCCAAAGGAGAGTACCTGCATCGCGCCCTGCTGGAGCAGCGAATCCGCCGAGATGCTGCCTTCGTCAATGACGGCGAATGAACCGTCGGAAAAAATCACCAAATCCTCCTGATCAGCCGCGGCGGTACTGCGATACAGCGTGCCGTTGCGCAGCACATAGCCGCGTTCGCGGGAGCCATAATAATCGCCGTTAATAGCCAGGATGGCGCTTTGCCGCGCGGCAATGGCGGAGGTCGTCTCCGTCACGTTTTTGCCATAAGCATTCTGCGCCAGGGCAGTTTTCAAATACTCCGGGGAGGATAGCGTCACATCAGCAATATAGACGGTCGTATCGTCCAACCGGCGGGTATCAATTTGAATGGAAATATGCGCATCCTGATAGCTATTCTCAGTAATGATCGGTTCCGCGCTGGCAACGCTTGGCGTTTGCGTCGGCTGAGGCGCTTCCAGCGTGGTTTCCACCCGCGCAATCACAAACGTATCCAGCGTCACAAAGCCGGTAAAGCCCATCAGCAGCGCAAGATAAACGCAATACAGCACCTTCGCGCCCCTGCTCATGGCCGCCATCTGCCTCCCCCGCCGAAACCGCTAAACCCGCTGCCATAGATCAGCCCGTTCATCATGATATTCTGGGTGGAGGAGCCGATTCTTAACGTGTAGGTTTGGCCGCTCTGGATTTCAGGCAGGCTGATGACCACCGAAGAAAAGCTCTTTTTCGCCGTGCAGGAGATCAGCTCGTTGCCGTTTGCATTCAGCAGCGTTACCACGGTGCCCGCCGCCTGGGTGGAGCAGGACGCCAGTATGGAGCCCTGCGAGGAGGAATCGTCGAAGTTCTGTGCCATGCCCGACGCGCCCAGGGCGACCACCGCGCCGCCCGTAACCGTGCCTGTACCATCAAAATCAAGAGCCCCATTATTGCTGCTTTCAGGACCATATACATATACATTTCCTCCTGTTACAGTCAAATTGCCGTCAGAATCCAATCCGTCGCCCGCCGCGTCGATCACAATGTACCCACCGGAAATAATCAGCTCGTTATTGCCGCTGCTTTGCATAAAGCTGCGCCGCGTATCGTCGCCACTGTCGCCGCCCGCAGCGTTCAGGCCGTCGTCTGAGGCAGTCGCGTCGATCTTGCCGCCCGAGATTTCGATGCATTGTCCCTCGATCCCCTCGTAGCTGGCGCTGATGGCAATCGTTCCGCCTGATGTCGCAACGTTTTCATCCGCATGCACGCCATCGTCGCCCGTGGCGATCTGATACGTCCCGCCTGCGATGTTCACATCGGCGTTGCTGTGAATCGCGTCGTCCTGGCAATCCAGCGTGAAATCGCCGCCAGTCAGCGTCACGCTGCCGCTGGCCTTCAGTCCCTTGGCGCTGGCAGTATCCTGTGCGGAGTTGCTCGCACTATCCTGCCAGCCGAACCAGCCACGGTCCCCGCGCTCCTCCTGATGAGCGGGCGCATTCTGGCTGCCGCCGCCCGTGACGATATCAAAATCGCCGTCCGTGATTTCCAGCGTGCCGCCCGCGTCAATGCCGTCTCCATCCGCCGCAATGCGCACGCTGCCGCTGCTGATAACCACCATTCCCCGGGTGGTATCCTCATCATTTTCGGCGTGCAGGCCATCCTGCCCAGCCGTAATATCCAGCGTTCCGCCGCAGATATACACACCGTTTTTGCCCGTCGCGCCATGGCGGGCGGCGGTAATGCGCACGCTGCCGCCGGTTATTTTCAGCTTGCCCTTGACCGCAACGCCATGTCCCGCCGGGGACGCAACCGTCAACGCGCCCGCGCCGTTAATCGTCAGGGTATCCTTGGAGAACACCGCTGCGTCAATGTTGTTATCGTCAATCGCCTCAAACGCATCGCCGCTGGAAAGGTTGTTCTCCGTGCCCGCCGCCAGCGTCAAAAACACCTTATCGGCCTGGCGTACATAGATCGCAGCGGAGGTTTCGCTATGAATGGTCACGCCATCAAGCACCAGCTGCACCTTGGCGTCCTTGGGCGCGTCCACAATGATCTGCCCATTTTGCAGCGTACCCGTCAGCACGTAAACGCCCTCTGCCGTAATCGTTGCGGTCGTACCGCTGACGGTCACGCTCTCCGTGCCTGCGGCAATTTCGCTATCAAGCAGTTGAATCATCGCCGCCTTGTTCGCATCGTAATCCTGCGCCAAATCCCGCGCGGTAAAATAGCTTTCCTCCTCCGCCAGCGCGGCGCTGAGAGGCAAAAGTGCCAGCGCCAGCATCAGGCAAACGAGTTTTTTCAGCTGCATCATTTCTTCTTCCTCCTATTCTGAAGGTCGATTTTAGCATACCCCCAGAAAATGACAAAGCAATGAATGAAGCGTAAACAAATCCATGCCTGCAAAAAGGCTTGCGAAGCGCTGCGCCGCATGCTATGATAGGGAAGAATCAAACGGATTGTGCGCTCATTCTGCCCAATATGCCAAAGGAGCCAAATATGAAAGAAACAAAAATCAGCCTTCTCAGCCTGACAGCCCTGCTTTTGCTTTCATGCATTCTTCTGCTTCCAATCGGCAGCAACGCCAATGCCGACGACACGTCTTTTTATGTCGCCTCTCTGACGGACGCGGACGTGTTCATCGATCTTCCGGCCCTGCGGCAATATGGCGATTATACCTGCGGCGTCACCTGCGTACAGATGCTGATGAACTGGCTTGATCCCTATGCAGCCGACCTGAACCTGACACAATATGAAAACCTGCTTGGCACCACGCCCGAAAACGGCACGCCGCCCAGTGCCATTATGGCATATTTGGAAGAAAATGACGTTGCTTTCACAGCATCCCAGCAGCTATCCCTGGACGACCTGCTGCAAAAGCTGGCTGCGGGACATCCCGTTTTGATGCCGCTGCAAGCCTGGTCTTCCGCAGAGGATGGCAGCTATAATCTGGATGCCCCCTCTGATTCAGAATCCTACCTCGTTGAGGGGCATTGGGTGATCTGCGTTGGCTACTGTCAAAACGCCGAAACGCCCTATTTCATCTTCAACGACCCTGCCTGCGTGGGTCATACCATCCTCTATACGGACGAATTGAACCGGCGCTGGATCGACATGGACGGAGCCGGCGCGATCTTTGATCATTTCGGCATCGAGATCACACAGAATACGCAATACAGCAAAAACGGTTTATTCTATATGGATTAAAAGACCTGATTCTAAAAATCGAACATCATTGAACGCCGAAACGGGGCAAGCAGGCTCCGTTTCGGTGTTTCTATTATCTTCGGCAGCCATTTAGTCTCGGCGGAGCAACGCCGCGCATGCACCGAAGCAGCAAAGCGGAATAATTCAAAGCGATTATGCCAGAATAAAAGCGTCGCAAATTATCCGATTCTGCGACGCTGGCTAAAACTGATGAACGGCGAGGAATGCCACTGACTATCTTCTATAATATTATAAGTGGAAATCGTTCCCATGTCAAGATAATCGGCTCCTGCGATGGCAATTTTATGGCGGATTTCGGCAGGCTTGCCGGGCGCGGGCGGCGCTTGAACCGCCGCCATGCAAGCGTGCCGCCGGCAGAGCACGTCAAAGACGCGGAAATGGGTAAGCCGTCAGCTAAGCCGTCAAAAATGGCAATTGTGTCAGCCGTTCAGTATCAGCAGCAAAATTCATGGAGCAAGGAGAACGAAGCATGTCAAGACATGGGGAGAACATTTATAAGCGCCGGGACGGCCGATACGAGGGACGCTATGTGATCGGCAAGAATGCGTCCGGAAAAACCAGATTCGGATATGTTTATGGGCGACAGTACGCGCAGGTGCGCACACGATTGCTGCAGAAGAAGTCAGAGCTCCTGACTGCCGCTGCAAGCGCCGCATCGGCCCGCGATGTTACCCTGCGGGAATGGCTTTGCTATTGGCGCGAAAACGAACTGATGGGTACAGTGAAGCCCTCGTCCTATCAGGCCTATTGCAGGCAGATCAACTTGCATCTGATTCCGGCACTGGGCGATGTGCCGCTTTCGCAGCTAACGCCGGCCTGCGTACACGCCTTTGCCGGACGGCTGGAGGCCTGCGGCCTGGCCTATAACACAAGAAAGGGGATTTTTCGCCTTTTATCTGCTGCTTTGCGCTGCGCCCAGGAGGAGGGGTTGGCCGCAAAAAATCCTTGCCGCAAAATCAAAATCCAGCTTTCCGAAAAGGCTGAACAGCGCGTGCTCAGTCGCCCGGAACAGGAAATGCTGCGCAAGGAAGCGCTGAAGCAGAATAACCTGCCCGTCCTGCTCAGCCTGTATACAGGCATGCGTTTGGGCGAGGTATGCGCACTGAAATGGCAGGATATCGACTGGAAAAAACGCACCGTCGCCGTCAGACGCACGGCGCAGCGGGTTGCGCATGCCCTGTCATCCGCCCATGAAAGCACGTTTCTGATGGTCGGCACGCCCAAATCCAGGCGCTCGCGCCGCGTGCTGCCCATTCCTGATTTTTTGATTTCAAAGCTACGCGAGGCTTTCTTCGCCGCCGGCAGCCTGTCGCCCGAGACTTTTATCTTTGGAAAGGGCGCGCGCGCCGCCGAGCCGCGCACGCTGCAGCGGCGATTCAGCCGTCTGCTGCACAGCGTCGGCCTGACCGGCGTTCATTTTCATACGCTTCGTCACAGCTTCGCCACACGGCTGATGGAGCTGGGCGTGGATATTCAAACCATCAGAGCGCTGCTGGGGCATGAATCGGCCAGGACGACGCTGGACTTTTATGGGCACAGCCTGACGGAGCAGCAAATTCGCGCCGCTTCGCTGCTTGCCTCCTGCTGACCGCCGGCAATAAGCCGTCAAAAGCCGTAAAGCCCCTGCAGAAAAGGCAGCAGCAGTCGGCCCTTTGGCCCGTGCCGTAAAGTCGGATAATTTGCGAAAAACCATCGCACAGGCATTATATCAAACGGGCTCGTCAGCAAAAGATCTGAAAATGCCATTTAGGAATGCAGCCCCTATCGGCGCAGCGAATCGCCGCCACCGCTATCCGTCATCGGATCAACGATAGGAGGATGCATGTGGGACTGTACAACGGTTCTCTTACCCGCGAGCAGTTTATGTTTCGGGAGATGCGCATCGTCGCGCGTCTGTATAAAAATGGCCTGTCAAATGCGGAAATAACGGACACAGTATATCGGGACAATCTGTTTCAATATCCCACAGAGCGCGTGATCACAAAAAACTGCCGCGCCGCGCTCAATCGTCTGGCATGCATTGCGTGCAGCCAGACGCTGCTTGACATGCTGGCGCAGGGCGATACGCAGCAGGCCAAGCAGGCCGCCTTGGTCGCCATGATGTGCCAGAGCAGGCTGCTGGCAGAGTTTATGACCGACGTTATCGGCGAAAAATACCGCGCTTTTGATCTGACGCTTACGTCCAAGGACGTAAACGTGTTTTTTGCGTGCCTGGGCGAAAAGGATGAGGCCGTCGCCGCCTGGAGCTCGGAAACCGTCAAGCGCATCAAATCGGTGCTGATGAACGTGCTGCGCGAGAACGGCTATCTGGAAAAGATCGGAAGCACCAGGCTTTGCCCTGTACAGATTTCAGATGAATTTGAACGCGCCTTAAGGGCTGCGGGCATGCAGCGCTTTCTGCCGGCGTTCAATGTGATCGACTGAGGTGACAGCATTGCAGAATATATTATCACGGCTTGACGCGCTGCGCGAAAAGCTGCATGACGAAGCGTTTTTAAGCAACAAAGGACTCAGCAACAAGGTGGGCCTGTATGTGTTTGCCTACCGCCCCGACGAGGAAATGCCGGTTCGGCATTTTCTGCACAGCATTGCCGCCAGTGAAAACGGGCAAAACGGCGCCTGCCGGGTGATCGCATATGATCTGTACGACCTCCTGCTGGATATCTGCCGGGAGCGCCGCATCCTGGATCGCATTGCGCAGATGGAGGCGCAGCACGGCGCGGATTTTATGCTCAGGCAGATCCAGCGCGTCGCGCCCCCGGAGGCCTATATCGAGCGCATGAAATACCCCGATCACCAGACCGGCGATGTGGTGATGATCTCCGGCGTGGGGCGCGTATTTCCCTATATGCGCAGTCACAACATCCTCAATAATCTGCAGCATGTCTTCGACGACGTACCGGTCGTGCTGTTTTACCCCGGCGATTACAACGGGCAGACGCTGACGCTGTTTGAAGCCTTTATGGACGACAACTACTATCGTGCCTTTAATCTGATATAAGCAAGGAGCCTTACTATGAAACTGCAGAATATGTTCCAGAAAAGCATTGACCGCTCGATCAACGGCGTAATCAAGGTGATGCAGACGGACGACGAAAACCGCCGTCAGGAGCTGGAGGAATACGTAATCACCCGCGAGCTGCAAAAGCACTTCGGCGCATTTTATGATCAGTACGAAAAGGGCGTTGAGGGCACAACAGATAAAATTGGCGTTTGGATTTCGGGCTTCTTCGGCAGCGGTAAATCGCACTTTCTCAAGATTCTTTCCTACCTGCTGGCCAATGAAGAGGTGTGCGGCAAAAAGGCCATCGATTACTTTGCCGATAAATTCGATTACGATCCCTACCGATACGAAATGATGCGCCGCGTCGCGCAAACCCCCACCGAGGTGATTCTGTTCAATATTGATGCAAAATCCCCCATGGGCAAGGACCGGGACGCGATTCTGCGCGTATTCACCAAGGTCTTTTATGAACACTGCGGCTATTACGGCGACGACCTGAAGGTTGCCGCCTTTGAGCGTTTTTTGGATCGTCAGGGCAAGCTGGCGGCCTTCAAAACAGCTTTTGAGCAAATCAACACCGAGCCTTGGGAAACCGCGCGCGAGGCCTTCGCCTTCTGGGAGGGCGACGTGACCGCCGCGCTGACGCAGACGACGGGCATTTCCGATCAGGCCGCACGCAACTGGTTCAACGGCACGGAAACCGCCGAAATCAGCATCGACCGCCTGGCCAAGGAAATCGCCGAATACGTGCAAAGCAAAGCCCCCAACTTCCACCTGGTTTTTCTGGTGGATGAAATCGGCCAGTATATCGGCGACGATTCCAGCTTGATGCTCAACCTGCAGACCGTTGTGGAGGAGCTGGGCGCCAAATGCCGTGCAATATCGCATGAAAAACTACAAGCTGCAGGACATTGCTGATATTGTGGGCTATCAGACAGCCGGAGCCGTATCGAAGCGGATTGACCGAATTGCGGAACAGTATGAGAACTTCATCAACCCGCCGCCTGATGAAAAGTAATTTGTCTGATATTGACTTCTGAAAAAAATTTTTTCGCAACCTGGAAAAAAACGGCCTTTCTCAAGCCATTGTATAGTGAAGGGGTACATCCTGGAAAGATTGGATTAGCCCATGAAAGCCGCTGGCATCACAAAGCGCCAGCGGTTTTCTGCGTGCAGGCGTTACCTTTTAGCGGAAAAGAAATCCTTACAGCACAAGGCTTGGCGCGGCCTTTTGCTGGTAGGGATGGAGCATCCCACATTTCCCGCGCTGAAAGAGTAACGTAATCCATATTCCCGGTACGGGCAGTCATGTTTTTCATGGCTGCTTTTTGTATGCCCGAAAATAAAATGACACGGAGGACATTTTTGTCCTTCGTGCGGAAAGGAGGCAAACCGAATGTCAAAGGAACCTTTGGAAGCGATGCCGGATGTGCTGGATGCCAGCCAACTGGCAGAGGTGCTGCACCTGTCTCGCAGCGGAGCGTATAACCTGCTGAACAAGCCGGATTTCCCCACGCTTCATGTCGGCGGGAAAAAGATGGTCATGAAGCAGGCATTGATTGACTGGATGCACAGGCACACCAACGCTTCGACGAATGGAAGCAATCCTTGAGCAAAGGAAGACGGAAGCCCTTGAGAAGAAGCTGACCACGCTGGACAAGATTGAGGCCCAACGACAAGCCAGAATAGCGCTGGAAGAAAGACGCCGCGCAATCGCCATCGAGGAAGACGCGGACATTGTGTTTGAGCGCCATGGGTTTGTAATCGATACAGCCTTGCCCTACCGATCAAAACCAACTTAATAATACAGATTTCTAAACCAGTTAACAGCCTCCAGCCAGGATGTGCGCACCATCATGCCGCTGGCAAAGGGATAGAACGCGACGAACATCGCGGCGGCAATCAGCAGGTAGGCGCTCACCAGCGCCAGGCCCCAGCGGTCGACGCGCCTCTGAGCAATCCCTTCCCGCTCCGCTCCCGACCGCTGCCTGCCGCAAGCCATAAACCAGCCGCTCAGCTGCTCCAGCACATAGGCCGTGCACAGAATGATAAACGGTACGCTGGGGAAATAGTGGTAAATATACGTTCCGCGCGGCACCCCGATCCAGAGCAGGTACTGCGCGCAGAAGCAGATCAGCAGCAGCGCCGGGCGCGCATCCCGCTCCCCCTGCGGGGCCAAGGGAGAAATGCGCTCCCGATATCCGCGGCACAACACGGGAATCGCCTGATGCTTAACCCAGGCGTACAGCACCGTCAGCAGCGCCGCAAAGCCTGCCCACCACACCGCGTAGTTGCCAAAGGCCCAGATGGCATAGGCATAGCCTGCCGGGGTATAGCGGTCGTCGGCATAGTACATGGGAATCTCGGAAAGCGGCCACCGATACCAGGGCGCGTAATAAGGATGATCCATGCCCCGCCCAGGCTCGCTGTGATACCAAAGCATATACTCAGCCGCGTCCACAATGCGCTTGAGGGTAACGCCGCCGCTGGGCGCAAAGTAAGGAATATAAGAGCAATAATAGATGGCCGCCGGCACCAGCACAAAGAAAATCAGGCAGCTGGCAATCGTAATCAGCAGGTGCTTATCGCCGCTTTTTGCCGCTTCAGCAGCCAGTGGATTCCGCTTGGCGGGGTCAGTCGCCCTTGCCTCGCGCACGGCCTTCCACCTGCGCCAGATGCCAAAGAAGAAGATTGCCGCCAGGCCCAGGCCCGCAAAGCAGCCCGTCCACTTGCTTGCCACCGCCAGACCCATGCATGCGCCCGACAAGGCCAAGGGAATCATGGTATACGCAAACTTTTTCCCAAAGAAATCCGTATAGAACCACCGCAGCATAAAGTATACCGACCAGATAATGAACAGCACCACAAAGCTGTCGATGGTAGCGATGCGCGTCTGGGTAAAATGCAGAGTATCAAACGCCAGGCACAGGCAGGTCAGGATGGCGTAGCGCCGCTTTTTGAAGAGCAACCGCCCCAGCAGATACATGCCGGGCAGCATCAGCACGCCGCAGGTCGCCCCCGCAAAACGCCAGCCAAAGGGCGTCATGCCAAATGTACGGATGGCCCAGCTGATCATCACCTTGCCCAGCGGCGGATGCGAAATCTCGTAGGGCTGCAGGCCATGCAGATGCTCATAGCCGGTGCGGGCATGGTAGATCTCATCAAAATACATGCCATTATACCAGCTGGGCTCGCCGGACAGCGTATCCGGCTCATCCACCAATGCGGAAGCATCGCGTCCGGCGGAATCCACCGCCGTAACCGGCAGCGGCGTTCCGTCCGCCGTCCGGAAAACGGTTTCAAACAATGTCAATCCGGGAGCCAAAGCCGTCAGCAGCACATAGCGTCCCCTGAGCGACCGCGCATCCACGGCGTTGTATCCGTTGACATAAAACCATTGAAACATCGTGCCGCCATTGGTCGCGCAGGAAATGGGTGTTCCCCAGCTTTCCCCATCCTCGGAGGTCTGCACCGTGAAGCTGTTATTTCCATCGTTGATGCCTTCCATGTACAGCATGCGGAAGTCATCCTGAGCTTCGCACAGATCAAAAACAACCGTCTCGCTTGTCTGTCTGAATGTAAACGACGTTTGCGGGGATACGGCGGAGCCCAGGTGATAGTACGCAAGCAGGGCATAAAGCACCGTAATGCCCATCATCAGCGCAATGTCCTTCGCGTCTACGCGGCGGGAGCGCTGATGGTTGGCCTGCTCATCCTGCATGAAAACGCCTGCGGACAACGTTTGCGCCTGCCGGCCGCAGAAGAATGGAACAGCTTCGCCGCGCCGGGCCAGGCGATGCGCCAGGAACAGCGCAATGGCAAGCGTCGCCAGCAGCAGGCCGTACACGATATAGGGCACATAGGACATAGCATTCTGCGTCTGCTGAGTATTCGACGCACCCCGGCAGAGCAGGCTCAGCGCTGCCATTCAGATGGATAGAAGCAGCAGCCCCAGCACACTTTTGAAGCGATAGCACTGGCATGCCATCAATCCATACAGCAGCACAAGCACCGCCAGCAGCAGGTGGCGCAGATCCAGGGGGAACGTCTTGGATTCCGCGCTGTAGTTCGGCTGA
>ERZ857757.2545-NODE-2545-length-11627-cov-4.568960_pt1 | contig 11627 bp, 10 predicted proteins | sample MGYA00519764_ERZ857757 | MGnify/ENA primary metagenome ERZ857757 (study PRJEB31778, sample SAMEA3449359) | human gut metagenome | biome: human gut; feature: human-associated habitat; material: faeces | place: United Kingdom | collected 2010/2012 ... | reverse complement strand
AACCACTCATTCCATTCTTGATGACAGTTTTGTGGACTCTCCTTCTCTTTTTGCTGGCGTTTCCAGTGAAGGTTTTGAATGATGACAGTGAAATGACTCCCGTAGAGTGACTTTGTCGAGATGACGCTTCTGTCGCGCCGTAGTACTCCCGTGTTGAACGACGCAGAGTTCCAGGAGTACGTCATTGGAGGAACGAGGGACTATGACTCGGTCATCCTCTTCTCCTTCACGAAAGATCGAGAGGCATGTGTTTCGTGTGCGTAGGTGATTGCAACGTCGTTTGAATGAAAGCAAAACGAATGATGCCTTTGTGAAGACGGCACTGCGATGGAACGACATGAAAATCAAGGACAGACGCGTGGTGTTTCTGGTGATCACATTGGATCAGGGATCGGAGTTGTTCGACACTCTCGAGCTGGAAATGGTTCCAACGATCGTCTACCTTCCCGAGTCGCACGCAGTCGATAGCGTATAAATAGAGGGAATATGTGATGTTGAGTTCTCGGTGGACGAGCGGGACCAAATGCTTCTGGAACGAGACGACCAGTTGCTCACGGAAGGAACCATTCAGCGCTTCGTGACGAAGAATACCGGCGTGGAGGTATTCGTTTCCTTCTTCCACTCCCTAGTTCGTCACGGACTCCGATAATCTTCTAACTGTCCTCGTTGTCGTTTTATCTGCCTCTCTGATCGTCGTGTTCGGCTACACATACCTGTTCAACAACGCGTTCTTTTACTCCTTCCTGGGAGATCGAAACCGCTGGTACACGATTTGTCGCTATTTGTACGATTCTCGCCGTCTCCCAACTAGTCTCTTCTTCATCCTCTCGGGAATCCTCTATGACATGCTTCGTGGCGCTCCGCTCGTCTCCGTGGACCGAAGCGGGAAGGTGGCTCTCTTTTCCGTTCGCGGCGCGACGATCGTGGAGGGACTTCTCTACGGCGTGTTCGGTCGATGCGTCGACGTGGTTTGATTGCTAGTCGTCGCCATTTCAGACCGCTTTCTCCACGTCCTCACAATCGATTTCGCGCGGAAGGGAGATTCCTCCTCTCCCGACGCCGAGTCTCCCGGCGACCAGCTGTCCTTCGACCTGACGGTGATCGCGGGCTGCACGCTGCTGATGCTCCTCTGCTTCTGCGTCAAGACGCCGTGGTATCTCCGCGGTCTCCTCCACCTGTGATCCGCTTCTCTTTTCGCTCATTGCTTTGTTTCACACGAACAAACACCCCACAAACAAAAAGGCACATTACTTCTTTCCATAGGTCTTCTTCAGCTCCTTGTACAGCTGCTTGTCCGACATCGCCATTCTCACACGCTCCGCATGTCGCTTCTCCACCTCCTTCTGCAACTCTTCGTGCAGCATCTTCGCCTTCTCGGGGTTCGCGCGGTCCAGCATCGCGAAACGGTTCTCTCCCTCCAGGAACTCGCTCACCTGGATCTTCAGCTTCTTGAAATCCAGCTGGAACGGATTCTCTCCCTTCTCTCTGCGACGAGGATCATAGCGGTACAGCGGCCAGTAGCCCGACTCCACCGCCTTGCGCTGCTCGTCCGCCTGATGCGACATGCCGAGCTTCGCAGGCATGCCGTGCTGCTGGCAGGGCGAGTAGGCGATCACGATCGCGGGACCGTCGTACGAGTTGGCCTCCGTCATCGCCTTGATCGCCTGCTTGGGATCCGCGCCGATGGCGATCGACGCCACGTAGATGTTCTCGTAGTTCATCGCCACGCGACCCAGATCCTTCTTCATCAGCTTCTTGCCGCCGGCAGCGAACTTGGCGACAGCCGACATCTGCGTGGCCTTCGACTGCTGGCCGCCGGTGTTGGCGTACATCTCCGTGTCCATCACCAGCATCTTCACGTTCTCGCCCGTCGCCAGCACGTGGTCCAGACCGCCGAAGCCGATATCGTACGCCCAGCCGTCTCCGCCGTAGATCCACGTGGTGATCACCGGCAGCATGTCCTCATAGTCCTGCACCGCCTTCACCGCAGGCTTGCTCTGCTCCTTCGCCAGCATCGGCTTCAGCTCCTCGTACAATTCGTCGCAAGCAGCCTTGTCGCTCTTGTTGTCCAGCCACTTCTGCAGCGTCGACTTCAGCTCCGCCGACGCGTCGCTCTGCAGCGCAGCCTCCACCGCGCTCTGCAGACGCGCGCGCTTGATGTTGTTCGACTTCACCAGTCCGAAGCCGAACTCCGCGTTGTCCTCGAACAGCGAGGTCGTGTACACGGGGCCGTAGCCCTTGCTGTCCTTCGTGAAGGGCACCAGACCCGACATGCCCGCCCACGCCATCGAACAGCCCATCGCGTTCGCAAACATCATCTTGCTGCCGAACAGCTGCGTCAGCATCTTCACGTACTGCGTCTCTCCACAACCAGCGCAGGCTCCGTTGAACTCCATCATGGGAGTCTGGAACTGCGAGCCACGCACCGTGGTCTTGTCCACACGGTCGCCCTTGTTCGTCAGCGTCATCGCGTACTCCCAGTTCTTGCCCTCCACCTCCGACACCTCCGTCAGCGGCTTCATCGACAGCGACTGCGTGGGACACACGTTCACGCACACCTCGCAGCCCGTGCAGTCCAGCGGCGACGCCTGGATGCGGAAGTTCAGTCCCTTCAGCTCGTCGCCCGTCGCAGGAATCGACTTGAAGGCAGCGGGAGCCTTCTTCACCTCCTCAGCGTCCAGCAGGAACGGACGCACCACCGCGTGCGGACACATCACCGAGCACTGGTTACACTGCGTGCACTTCTCGGGGTTCCACACAGGCACCGACATCGCGAAGCCACGCTTCTCGTACTTGGAGGTGTTCGTCATCTGGTAACCTCCAGCAGTGAACTTGGAGACGGGGAAACGATCTCCCTCCAGCAGCGTCGTCGGGTAGAACACGTCCGTGAACTCCTTCGGCACGTCCTTCGCGAAGGTGCGCAGCGGCAGCATCTCGCACTGCTTCCACGAGGCGGGCACCTCGATCTTCACCAGCTCCTTTCCAGCCTGCTCCATGGCGGCGATGTTCATGTCCACCACCGCCTGACCCTTCTTCGCGTAGCGCTCGCGGATGTTGTTGGCGATCAGCTCCGTCGCCTGGGACTCGGGAAGCACCTTCGACAGCTTGAAGAAGACCGCCTGCATCACCATGTTGATGCGCTGACGCAGACCCACCTTCTGCGCCACCGACGTCGCGTCGATCACGTACAGCTGCGCGTTCTTCTCCGCCAGCTGACGCTTCAGCGCCGACGGCAGGTTCTTCTCCAGCTCCTCCACCGTCTTCCAGGGCGCGTTCAGCACGAAGGTGCCGCCCTGCTTCAGGTTCTTCAGCATGTCGTACTTGTGCACGTAGCTCGCCAGGTGGCAGCCGATGTAGTCCGCGTCCTGGATGTTGTACTCCGCCTTGATCGGCTCGGGACCGAAGCGCACGTGCGTCACCGTCAGACCGCCCGACTTGTGCGCGTCGAAGCCGAAGTTCGCCTGCGCGTACAGGTCGGTGTTGCCCACGATCAACTTGATGGCTTCCTGCGTGGCACCCACAGTTCCATCAGAGCCCAGACCGTATAGAATGCACTGCTTCACGTCCGAAGGCAGCGTGTTCAGCGGAGGGGGAATCGGGAGCGAGGTGTGGCGAACATCGTCCTCCACGCCCACCGTGAAGTGGTTCTTGGGCTTCTCGCTCTTCATGTTGTTGAAGACCGCCTGCACCATCGCCGGCGTGAACTCCTTGCCGCCGATTCCGAACTCGCCCGCCAGCACACGCACGTGGCGGTCCAGGTCGTTCATCGCGCAGTTCACGTCCAGATACAGCGGATCGCCGTACGCGTTATCCTCCTTCACCTTGTCCAGCACGCAGACCTTCTTCACCGTCTTGGGCAGCGCGGCGTCGAAGTGCTTCAGCGAGAACGGACGCCACAGATGCACCTTCAGCACGCCCACCTTCTCGCCCTGCTGGTTCAGGTAGTTCACCGTCTCCTCAGCCGTCGACGCGGAGGCGCCCATCAGCACCACCACGTTCTCAGCGTCCTTGGCGCCCACGTAGTCGAACAGATGGTACTGACGACCCGTCACGCTCGCCACCTTGTCCATAGCCGCCTGCACCTTCTCGGGCACCGCGTCGTAGTAGGGCTTGTGCGACTGGCACGCCTGCATCCACACGTCGTCTCCGTAGGCGACTCCGATGCTGTAGGGGTGTACGGGGTTCGTGCCACGGTTCTTGTGCTCCAGAGCCTTCTCGAAGGGGAAGATTGACTTGATGGTCTCGGGAGAGATCAGCTCGATGGACGCCATCTCGTGCGAGGTGCGGAATCCGTCGAAGAAATGGACGAAGGGAACACTGCTCTCGATACTGGGAGGTGAAATGAGCAAACAACACGTACGCAGAAAGATGAGCAATCAGAGCCATATCGTGAGCCTCCTGCACGCTGTGAGCAGACAGGTACGCGAAACCGGTCTAGCTGTCAGAGGACCACCCAATTCCTACAGCACGGGTCTGGAAGACATCACCGTAATCGCAATACAGCGAGGTGGACATTCTGGAAACCGAACGGCTCGACACGTGGATGACTCCGGGAAGCAGTTCACCCGAAATCTTGTGCATGTCGGGAATCATCAGCATAAGTCCCTGGGAAGACGTGAACGTCGCTCCCAACAGACCTCCCGTGAGAGTTCCGTGGAGGGCTCCCGCAGCTCCACCCTCAGACTAGCGATTACACGCACCCACCGCGATCTCCCTACCTCCATCTGAGTAATGGCAACCGTCTGTCCAAACACGTTCTTTCGTCCCTTGCTAGCCCAAGCGTCGCAGTGCTCTCCCATTCCCGAAGAAGGGGTGATGGGGAACAGCATGGCAGCGTCCGACACTTGGTAAATGGCGTTCGCAGCAGCTTCGTTACCGTCAATGGCAACACGTTTGCCGCTACTAGCATATCGGGCAATAACAGCCTTGGAGAACGAAGTGGCTCCCAAAGTGTTTGATTTCACAGCATAGGTTGCTGCGCGCTTTACTAGAGTATTGAACATCTTATCTACAAGCTGACAATTGTAATAGCAAGAGCAATTTGAAGCAAAAGCCATTTCAGGGGACATTTCCCTACCGCGGGAGTCCGCAACATTTCCGCCACGCACTCTCCCCAGCCCGTCTCCTCTGGAAGGTGGAACCCTCTTGTTTCCCCAGTTATCCACTGTTCGTATCCCGTTGGATCCTCACGTTCTGACGGATTATGCAATGGAGAAGCGAGAATTGCTTGAGATGGGGTTGATCATCGTAACTGTGTTTGATTCCCATGGAGTGCGTATTTCAACAAACAGATCGCAAAAGGACAATGATACACAGCAACTCATTCGGTGGCTTCCACCACTCCCTGTTCGGAGATTCCGAAGGAGGCTTCGGCTTCGGGAAGGCAGGGCGAGTCAACCACCTTGCAGATGCGGGTCGTTCCACGACCCTTCTTGAACCGTAGTCTACGTGTGACTTGCTTCTCCCATTCCTACCTTGTGGTGCTGGCGTGCGCCATGATGTTTCCTCCGATGGGTTTGAGCGGATCTTTCGCGAAGACGCCGCTGTCTGGATTCGCGACCACTTGATTGGTCACAACGACTGCAACGCCGTATTCGTCTGCGAGTTTCTGGAGTCCTCGCAGGAACTGTGCCAGATTCTGCTGACGTGTCGACAACTCGCCTCGTCCCGTGTAGTCCGTTCGGAACAGCGACGTGGCGGAGTCCACGACGATGAGTGCGTAGGATCCGTCGGATAGCAGCGCCCCCGCCTCCACGAGTAGTTGCATCTGGTGCTCGCTGTTGTAGGCACGTGCGTAGGCTACGTTGTTCATCACTTCGTTGCTGTCGAGCTGGAACCGCTGGCTGATGTCGCGGAGACGTTCGGGACGGAAGGTTCCCTCGGTGTCAATGTAGAGCGCCTTTCCTGCAGCACCGCCTTCGCTCACAGGGAGTTGACAGATCACAGAGAGCGTGTGACAGAGCTGCGTTTTACCGGTTCGGAACTCGCCGTAGAGCTCGGTGATAGAGCCTGCCTCCATTCCGCCTCCTAGAATCGCGTCGAGCTCCTTGCATCCAGTCGAAATGTGGATGAGGTCTTTCCGAGCCTCGTTGTACTCTGTTGCCTACATGAGAAGGAACTCCCAAACACGCACAGATGTGAATCCCATAGGAACGAGCTTCATCGCCGCCTGTTGGATCTTCTGACCCTTCGCTTCACTGATTCCTTTCACCTCAATGAGTTTCTTCATCGTTGTCATGGCCACCTGCACGTCATTCTTCCGTTCCACCCATACTGATTCAACAGTGTAATAGCCTCCTTCCTGGAGCTTTTTGATGTCACTGGCGTTGATGCCGGCCCCTTCCAACTTCTCTATGGGGGTTGGTCCGTGATTCTAGTTTTTGGTGGCAAACTCGATGTCCTTACATCGCGTTCAATTTCCATCTCCTCACGTTGTTCTTGCATGGTGAATGAGTTTGATGAATGAGAATCGTGAAAAAGGAAGAAAAGAATGGAGTTGTTTCTGACTTGACTGGCGGATTTGAGGCACGAAACGCCCAATCAAGGGTTTAAGGGTTTGTGGGTAGGTTGAGAGTGCGGGGATGTGAGGAATGGAATGAAAGTGAAAGAAAAAGAGCAGGGAAGGAAGGAAGGGTAATGAGGGATGGAATTGGGTTTGTGAATGAGGCAAATTGTAGGGATGGGGAAGCACATAATAACAACAGAGTAATCACAAGGATTATGGTGATTCCTCGAAAGTGAACAAAACCAAACGAATGCATCTCCAATGATAGTTCAACATGCCATACATTTCATTTCTACATCACACAACTCGCTTCCTGTTTGCCGCCAATTCCTCCTTCTCATCCCCCTCCCTTTTTGAATTCACTGTTGTACACTCCTCATCAAACACAATTCATTCCACAAGAATAACGATAGGCGTGAAAAAGCGTGGGAACGAAACCGATTTGGCTCCATTTCTTTGTGTTGATTGAATCAATCGATTCGTTTCGATTCTGTACCAAATGGTAACGGTGAGAGATAACGAGTAGTATCGACGGATTTCAAATCAATCGTTCATTGGTGATTATCGACATGGAGACAAACAAACCAGCGAAAGTCCTTTCTACGCAAAAGAGCAAGTGGACAATAAAGAAGAACCGTGAGTTGTTGAAAGCGATTCGCGATAACCGGGATGGATGGGAAGACATCTCTAAGCGGTTGGAGATTAGTGTGAAGGTGTTTTCTGTGCAAATATCTCATCGATAGGACTGCAAACAACAGTACTCCTTTTTGATTCACTCGGACAAGTATGCATTATCGAATTTGTCGGACAGTGCGAATTCGGTGGAGGAAGATGAGCCGATTGATAGTTTCACAGTGACATCACCATCGGAGCCTCGTTTTGTTTGCGTGTTTTCTGTTACCATTAGCGACGACTCCCCGTGACGATTCAAAGGAGAAGAAGAAGCGACGTTGTATTGGGAGGAGGGGTTCATCAATAGGAACGATCAAGAAGTCCACGAACCAGAAGACGCAGATCTCTCTGAAGAATCGCTACTATCCCGAAGCGTATTCCGGATGGGAGGAGGATCGTCGTCGTCTGTGGGACGAGATTCCCTTCAACGCGAACGAGTACTACCTGCATTATCTTCCTCCCTCCGTGGAGGCACATGGAGAATGGACGGAGGAAGAGAAGGAAGCATTGATGGAGACGGTGAATGTGGGAGCAGCGAGTGAATACGAGTGTAGATCTATCCTCCCAACGACAAGTGGGGTCTCTTCTCTCTTCACTTTCCCGGTCGAACAGGTCGCGAGGTGGGTTTTGGAGAGAGAAATGATGTGTAGTGTCGGGAGATGTTCGATGCGATGACTCATCGCACAATCGATCCACCTGTTTCTGCGAGTGTGGAAATGCCATCTGTGGATTCGTCGACAAGTTCTGTTTCCGATGTTCCGTTGGTGGTGGAGCAAATCTCCACGCCGTCTCCACAGCCACTTTCCTCGTCTCCCCAGCCTCTTCTAATGTTGGAGGATGGAGCGAGTGAGCCCTCGGTGTGTGTGAGCGAGCCGGTCGTTTCATCGGATGAAATGAAGATCCTCTCCGAGCTCCTTCCCGACGCTCCGGAGGATTCGGTGCATGGTTCGGAAGATTCGGTCCACAGTTGGGAGGTGGCGAGGAATGAGGCGGCGTCGCGTCTGGTGGTTCGTCACAACATCGTGTTCAGCGACTCGGAGTTGTCTGTGGGCGACTCGCCGATGGTTCTGTCGCCCGTGAAGGGGAGTTCGCAGGCGAATTCGCCCGTGGCGGTCAAGGAAGTGGCGTCGATGGGGTCTGTGGAATCAGCGTTGACGCCACCTGTGGAGCCGGTTATGGAATCGATGGAGTCTGTGGAGTCAGTAAAGCTAATGGAGCCATTGAAGCCATTGAAGCCATCCATGGAGTCTGTGGAGTCAATGAAGCCATTGAAGCCATCCATGGAGTCTGTAAAGCCAATGGAGCCAATTCAGTCAATACAACCATCACAACCAACACACGCATCCCCACCACCTCACCACCCCACTCAACCCCTCTCTCTCCCCACACCACTCCTCTTCACACCTCCCCGCCCTCACAAGCGAACCAGCCCCGTCATCCAACAGGTCACCAACGACTCCCCGACCTGCAGTCCCTCCAAACGCATCTCCACCGCCGTCTCCGTCTCACACACCCTCGAGACACCCAAACGCTCGCAGCGAATCGTCAAGACCAACATGGTGAGTCCCACGAAGGTGGTGGAAGAAATCCCCATGCTTCCCGAGGAGGAGACGAAACAGCCCCTTTCGACGCGTGTACGACGCCTGCTGACTCTCCAGGAGGAGGAGCGCAATCGGTTCCAGCGCGTGATGCGTCACCAGACGAACGGACTCTTTGAGGCCTTTCAGCGCGAGCGGGAGGATGGGAAAGTGGAGACGATGATGCGATGTGAGATGTAGAAGCCGTTCGCGGAGATCCAGAAGACGTACATGAACCGATACGTGAGGATGTGTCGTGGGAGTGAGGAGTAGGATGCGCTGTGTCGCATGCTGCAACTCCAGTACAACAGCATGATTGCCACGCAGATCGAGAAGCTGCGGTTCTTCTGCGAAGAGGGTCAGTACGAGACACTCGTAGACCCGTCTCTCCTGTACACTCTCCACATCCCCAAGCTTTCGTTCAGTCTGAATCTGTTTTCGTGAGGTGTTTGTTGAGAGCCACCGTTCATTCCCATGAATCCCTACTTGAAAGGATACACGATTTGCGTGACACTCTCGGTGTTTGTCGCAATGATATCGACACTGATGTCAGCAGAGGTGCATATCCGATCGTACCTGAGTGTGTTGGAGAGTGACGTTCAGAGTCATCAGGACGCCCAAAAAGCCACGGACCGATGTGAATGGTGTGAATGGAACAGTGTGTTGAGAGATAGTGGAAGAAGTGGTCATCGATCCGAACTACATGATTGGAACCTATGATTTCAGAAAGAACACGCTGTAGGAGTGGTGGAAAGGGGTGATGGGAAGGCGCTCGGAGATTGAGAACCGTCGCGTCTTTTTGTTCAAGGACTATCTCAAGTGCGTCTTTACTATTCGTTTGATGCGATAGAAATCCAATTCGGGGCATTCCTACCATTTCTCCCTCGTAGGATATTATAAAGCGAATCATGCCTAGATCCAAATACTCCTCTGTGAACAGTATCGATACGGGAAGAGGCTTCGAGTTGGTGTTTCTGCGTAACGTGTGCTACGATGCGGAATCGCTTCGTCTGATTCTCTTTTCCGACATCCAAGACAATTCCAAGTTCAGTTCGATCATGGAGAGTGCGTTCGTATCCATCCTCTCATTTAGAGCTCCCGCGTCGTGATTTCTTCGCTGTTGTGGAGGGCATGTTTCCCGATGTCGCGGAGACTCCGAAGGGCAGTTATCTCTTCCTCACCGATGATTCGACCGATCCCATCTCCCAATTCTCCACCCTCAATTTCCTCATCCATTTCATTCTCCACTCCACCGACTATCCTACTGTCCGATTCCTCCTTTTCTCTTCCTCTAGTTACAAACCGCGGTTCTTCCCTTCTTTTCCCCCTCGGCTTTTTCTGACGCATCCGAGTACATTTCCCTCCTCCAGTCCTTCTTCCCCTCGCAACGTCCTCTTTTCGTGTACTATCGTTCTGACCTCCCTCATGGTCTCACTTGTTTCCGCGAACTCGTAAGACACGAATAAACCGAATCTATCGAAGACGGTTCCGACACTCATCCGATACGCCGAAGAAGGTTCCATTCATCTCGATCTTTACGAGGCGGACACGGTGAGACTGGCGGCCTATCGATATTATCGCTTCTACTCCGCGATGTCGATTCCGACCACCGCTATCGTGTTACATGCCAAAACGAAAGGAGAAGCAGACGGCTCCTCCTCCGCAATCGAAAACATGGACGAAGTCGACGCGTTCTTTAAGAAGAAAGTGGCTGTTGGATTTCCGCGGGGAAGTGAGAAATAGATCTGGTCGTATCGCAGCGCGGTATTGGACGAGCTGTCGAAGCCAGCGAAGCTTCGTGCGTTGTTTGAGACGGACATTCTATTCGGAGTGGCCAATGATGTCTTCGTGAACATGATCTACATGCTTCCCGGGAGTTGCGTTGTGGCGGTGAGTCCACCTCTCCTGACGTCGTCGCACTTGAATTCGATTGCGGAGCAGTCGCAATTGCTGTTTTTAGAGGTTTCCAACTTTAGCGTTCCGATTCCAAGCGTTTGCGACGATCGGAACAACGACGTATTTGCGCATATCTACACGGAGAAGTGCTACCGAGAACTGAACAAACGTCCGGTGTATGTGCAGCCGGGAATGCTGATGTCCTATTTGAGAGTGGCGAAGACGTATACAATGATTCATAAGTATTATGATGAAAGTGAAGGTGATTATGTGTGATTCTGGTGTGAGGGTGTTTGTTTGGTGATACTATGGAATAGTCCATATGTGAATATCAAATGCGGAAGATTATTCCAATTCCTAGTTCATTGCTTTGAATGGGATTTCGATTGTGTAGTTGTAACGTTTGACTACGATTATATATATTCATTATCAAACAAACACAACATGCAACACAATCATTGTCTACTATACTTTCTTCGAATATCATCGAAATACGGATGCTCCAGCGCCTGTTGACAATCAATTCGTCTTTCCGGATCATATGTCAGCAATCTCTACAAAGAAACGTCCTCCTTCACGCATACACTTAACAAATCAAGCGCATTTCCATCCATGCGTGGAACAAGTTCATTCAGGGGTCTTCCAGGGTACATGGGGTAATTGGCGTTCCATTCGGGATAAGAATTCAGTTTCGGCATTGTCGCGAGCGTTGGCGTTCCGAGTTTCTTGAAAATCACGTCTCGTTCGTCGGCTTCGTTCTGACCGGGGAAAAGAGGAGTGCTATTGTAGAGTTCTAACTAAACAGACTAGCAAAACAATACCGGCAAAAATACAGCCGCAACTCCACATGTCGACGCTGGTGTTGTAATCGCGGTTTCCGAGAAGAATGTCGGGAGAGCGATACCAAAGCGTGACTACTTCGCTTGTGTATCTGGGATGAAGAGTGGACAGAAAACTCACTTCTTTACTGGAATTCC
>ERZ857757.2542-NODE-2542-length-11634-cov-7.332758_pt1 | contig 11634 bp, 11 predicted proteins | sample MGYA00519764_ERZ857757 | MGnify/ENA primary metagenome ERZ857757 (study PRJEB31778, sample SAMEA3449359) | human gut metagenome | biome: human gut; feature: human-associated habitat; material: faeces | place: United Kingdom | collected 2010/2012 ... | reverse complement strand
CCCTCTGGTGTACTTTTTGGTTACTTTTTCGTACAAGCGAAAAAGTAACAGAAAACCGTCCCTTTTATGCTTTTCACAAAACGAAAAGCACTCTTTCCAGGCTTTTCCGGAAAAGAAAAGCCCTCCCAAAGTGCCTCTTTGGTTACTTTTCTCAAAAAGTAACGCGGCCCCCAGCCGCCCCCTCACGGGGCGGCAAACTCACGCTGCCGCGTGAGAATCGGAATTCTGTTTTGCTACGCAAAATAGGGAAGGACAATTTGCTATCCTTCCCTGAATTTTGCGTTGTTCTGTTATAAGCCGTGGAAAGCAAATGATACTTACGCTTCTTTTGCCGCAGGCTCCTTGGAAATATATTCCTTGCCGGCATAGGTTCCACAGTTCTTGCAAACTCTGTGAGAGAGAATGACTGCGCCGCACTTGGGGCACTTGGTAATGCCGGGCATGGAAAGCTTCCATACACTGCTGCGTCTCTTGTCTCTTCTTGCTTTCGAGACTTTCCTCTTCGGTACTGCCATTGAAGGCACCTCCTTTTATTTTCACCTTATATTATTTTACAATTTAACACAAAAAGTATTTTATCACAAAAACTCTTACTTGTCAAGTAATTTTTTTAAATCTGCCAATTTATTTGCACCAGTGTCAATTTTGCAGCCGCATTCGCGTTCATTTTTATCCGTTCCGCAGACCGGGCAAAGCCCTTTGCAGTCCTCACGGCATAAAACGCGCGTCGGGAGTTCCAGATAAAAGACCGTGCGCGCAAGCTCGGCGACATCGAGTAACGAATCCGGAACTTCGATGTATTCCTCGCTGTCCTCGGACTCTAACTTTTTGGTTAGCCCATAGACCCGCTTGGCCTCAAAAGGACATTTCAACTCTTTGGCGCACCGCGCGCAATGCGTGATATAGTCACCGCTTACCGTAAAAGCAAGCTCGACATAACTCTCCGCTTTGTCTCTGCCGCGTGCTTTTTCATAAACACGTCCATCCACTCTGACCGGTGCGTCGAAAGTCAGATCTTCGTTTTCCGTACCTTCCGGCACAAACGTGAAAGAAAACGGAATCTCTGTGACTTCGCCGTTGTAGATCTTCGATACGTCTATTTTTTGTATTTCGTTTGACATTTCCCTTATTCTTTATCCGTAGAGCTTAGAAAGCGGCGTGCTGTTATTATATTATGTCTTTTACCGCTTGTCAAGCCCTTACGGCCAATGTTTTAAATTCCTTTATATTTTAGCTTTACAGCCCGGCTTAAACGTCCAAATTGGTAACGTATTTGGCGTTCTGCTGAATAAAGGCGCGACGCGGCTCAACTTTTTCACCCATGAGAAGTGAAAATGTCTCGTCAGCCTCCATAGCGTCCTCGATGCGCACTTGAATCAGTGTGCGGTGTGCCGGATCCATCGTGGTTTCCCATAACTGATCCGCATCCATCTCGCCAAGACCTTTATAGCGTTCTGCGTCTACGTTGACGCCGCCAAGTTCTTGAATGTACAAATCGCGTTCTTCGTCCGAGAAAGCGTAACGGGTCTGCTTGCCTTTGAAAACCTTGTAGAGCGGCGGTTGAGCGCAGTAAATGTGTCCCTCTTCGATCAGCGGACGCATGTGGCGGAAGAAGAAGGTTAAGAGCAGCGTTTTGATGTGAGCGCCGTCCACATCGGCATCGGCCATGATGATGATCTTTCCGTAGCGCAGTTTTTCAAGATTGAATTCGCTGCCTACGCCGCAGCCGAGCGCAATGATGATAGGTGTGATCTGTACACTGGAAAGAATGCGGTCGAGACGGGACTTTTCGACGTTCAGAATTTTTCCGCGCATCGGGAGAATGGCTTGGAATTTGCTGTCGCGTCCGTCCTTGGCCGTACCGCCAGCGGAATCCCCCTCGACGAGGAACAGCTCGGTGTCCTCCATGGAGCGGTTCTGGCAGTCGGCAAGCTTTCCGGGCAGCGTCGTGCCCTCCAAAGCTGTTTTGCGGCGCGTTAGCTCGCGCGCTTTCTTGGCGGCCTCTCTGGCACGTGACGCGGCAAGCGCCTTTTCGATGATGATCTTCCCGGTTGCCGGGTTTTCTTCCAGATAAGCGGTTAAACGCTCGGTCATGAGCGCTTCGACAAACGGGCGGATGTCGGCGTTGCCGAGTTTGCTCTTGGTCTGTCCCTCAAACTGTGCCTCGGGCAGTTTTACGTTGATGACCGCGCAAAGACCGTCGCGAACATCCTCTCCCATGAGGTTCTTATCGTCGGCTTTGAGATAGCCGAATTTGCGCGCATAGTCGTTTAAAATCTTGGTAAGCGCGTTCTTGAAGCCGGTTTCATGTGTGCCGCCCTCCATGGTGCGCACGTTGTTGGCAAACGAGAAAATGGTTTCGTCGTATTTGTCGTTGTACTGCATGGCGATCTCGCAGGAAGTGTCGTCTTTCTTGCCGGAGACGTAGATTACGTCCTCGTGCAGGAGGTTGGCATGCTTTTTGGCGTTTAAGTGCTCGACAAAGCTGCGGATACCGCCCTCGTATAACAATTCGACTTTCTTTTCTTTTTTGGGCGCGGCTTCCTCAGGAGAAACATCTTCTTCGTCGAATTCGTGTTCAAATCCGTCGTCATCGGTGTCCTCTTCCTCGTAGTCGGCGATTTCCGGAACTCTTTCCGGCTGTTCGTCACGTAGATCCACTAATTCTATGGCAAGGCCGGCGTTTAAGAAAGCCTGTTCGCGGAGCATGGATAAGACGGTGTTGTATTTGACGACGATCTCGTCGAAAATTTCAGCGTCGGGCTTGAAACGGACGTAAAGGCCGTGTTTGTCGGTGGCGCCTTCTTCTTTCATGGGGCGTGCGACCTTTCCGCGTTCAAAGCGTTCAGTATATTTTTTGCCGTCATGACAGTTGACGATCTCCGTCCATTCGGAAAGCGCGTTTACGACCGACGCGCCCACGCCGTGCAGACCGCCGGAGATCTTATAGCCGTCGCCGCCGAACTTACCGCCGGCATGGAGCACGGTGAAGACCACTTCAAGCGTCGGAATGCCCATTTTCGGGTGAATACCTGCCGGAATACCGCGTCCGTTGTCGAGAACGGAAATGCTGTTGTCCTCGTGGAGCGTCACAATGATGCGGTCACAGATGCCGGCGAGCGCTTCGTCAATCGAGTTTGTCACGATTTCATAAATGAGGTGATGCAAGCCCTTTTCGGAAGTCGAGCCGATGTACATGCCCGGACGCTTTCTTACGGCCTCTAAGCCCTCCAAGACCTGGATCTGGCTTTCGTCGTATTTATGCGCCTCGGTGTCCACTGCCGTGTCCGCCGCGGTCACCTCTTCGGTGAAATGCTCGTTTTCAAAGTTTGTGTTTTCCTGCATGATAGTCTCCCTTGCTTTAACGTATGATAGTCAAATCGTGTGATTTTAGTTCTGTTACAGGTATTTGGACTGCCGTTTCCAGCGTCCGTACAGCGACGCCGACGAAAGCGACGTCATATAGGCCTTTTCGCGGATTCCGGCTGACACTACGACAAAAGTCTTGGGCAGATCGCTTGCCACATTGACAAGCCGTTTTGCCTGTTCCAAGCCGGCCAGATACCGTTTGGTGTCGGTTTTGGTGCTTGCCGTATCAAGGTCGAACACACCTAAGACATCTTCTTTGGCAAGTACGGTGGCGCCGCCGATATTGATATAAGGATGATTCTTTTTTGCATGCGGCATGGCCAAGACTCCTTTAAGGGGTTATTCCGGACGGAAAAGACCGTCTGAAACGTGTAAAACGTGCGCTTTCACATTATCCGGGAAAGCGGCACGGTCGCAGCAACTGATAAGGGCTTGCCTGCCGCGGATCAGCTCCAACAGACGGCTCCTGCGTTCTGCGTCAAGCTCGCCGAGCAGATCGTCGAGTAAAAACACCGGATATTCGCCGGTCAGTTCTTTGAAGATTTCGCCTTCGGCTAATTTTATGGCAAGCACGGCGCTGCGCTGCTGCCCTTGGGAGGCAAATGTCCGCGCGTTGAACTCTGAAATGGGAAGCTTTGCTTTTTTTTCGGCTTTGGAGGAATCTTCGGATTCTTCCTCTACCGCCGCCGCATAGGCTGCCGTAAGCTCCCAATCGGCCGCGCGGCCGGCAATAAAAATGGCAAGATCGTCTTTGTGCGGCCCGTGTAACGTGCGTCCGAGCCGAAGTTCAGAGGCACGGTCGGCACGGTAAATTCCGGTCAGTTTTTCCGCTATTTCCGATACATCGCCAAGGTCTTGCCCGACGGCTGAAAGATATCGGACGGCAAGCGTTTCATGCTTGGCGGAAAGCGCCGTGTAAAATGAACCGGCAAAGGCCTTTAAACGTTCGGTAAAAGCGTATCGCTGACGGATAAGCACCGCTCCCGAGGACGCAAGCTGTTCATTTAAAACGTCAAGATAATCGTAGTCGGGAACGCCGTGCATGGCTTTTTTTAAATAGTTGTTCTTTTGGGATAAAACCTTTAAATATTCGTTCATGCAGCGCACATAGCGCGGCGCGAGCTGGGAAAGCGCCATATCGAGAAACCGCCGCCGCTCTTCGGGACTGCCCTTGATGAGCGACAGGTGATCGGGCGTAAAGAGCACGGCGCGGAAAATACCTAAAAATTCCGATGCGCGCGGTGTTTCACATCCTTGATACAGCATTCGTTTGGCGGCATTCTGCGAGCCGGTTTTCTGCCAGCGTAACGTCATTTGTTCGGCGTTCTGCGTCTGCGCGCGCAAAAAATGGATTTCCGCACTTGCGAATGTTTCGCCGCGCCGGATAAAATCGGCTTCTTTGCGCGTGCGGAAACTGCGTCCCGAAGCGAACAGATAGATACATTCAAGAGAATTGGTTTTCCCTGTGGCATTCTGTCCGTATAACAGGTTCACACCGTCGGCAAATTCCAGAGTCTGCGGCAAAAGGTTGCGGAAATTTTCTACGGAAAGCGTTTGCAACAGCATGTTTGGCCTATTTTACCGGCCGGTTGCCGTGAAAGACCGTTCCGAAAAGGAATTTGGGCAGTTTCATCATGCGGCCGACGCGCGACGGATTCTTGGAGAACCGGTAAAGCCATTCCAGATTGTGTTTCAAATAGAATTCCGGCGCACGGTTGGCTACTCCGGCAAAAACGTCCAAGGAACCGCCAAGGCCTGCGGCAAAACGGACAGAAGTGAATTTCTTCCGATTCTTGTAGATAAAGCGCTCTTGCTTGGGCGCACCGAGACAGACAAATAAAATCTGCGCGCCGCTTTGGTTGATCCCGGCGATGATATCGTCAGTTTCTTCTTCGTTGAAAAATCCGTCACGGCCGTCAATTTCAAGTTCGGGATACTTTTCTTTTAACGCCGCCGCCGCAAGCTCCCAGACAGCCGGAGATTCTTCCGAACGCTTGGCGCCGCCGAAAAAGTACATTTTTTTGTGTTCTTTGGCGGCGTATTCCACGATACAGGCGGCCATTTCGATTCCGGCCACCTTTTCTTTGAGCGGCGTTTTTAGAATTTTGGAGGCATATATGACGCCCACGCCGTCCGGAATAATGAGATCGGCCGAGTTGATGACTTCGTAAAGCGCCGGATTTTCCACGCACGCTTCCACTATTTCGGAATTGGGCGTTACCATATAGGAAAAGCCATCGGTTTCCATGAGGGATACGGCTTTCCGGAAAGCCTCGTCCATGGTGACGTTGTCAAAATACACGCCACGGACGTTGATTTTTTCATTTTGCGGCATATAGGAAAATCCTTTCTTTCAATTCATCATAGCCCAAGCATTGAATACAGGCGGTATAGTTTGCAAAGGCAGACGAAACGATACGCATAACTATATCAATTCTATATTATTATAGCACAAAAAATTGGTTTTGTAAAGGGTTTTTTACAATTTGAACTGATGTTAAATAAATCATAAAATGGAAAAGAACAATGCCGTCGGAATTCTCATACCTAAATTTCATTCTTGACAACCTCCGGAATCTCCGTTATACTTATAACAAAGATAATATAATCGATGATATCTTATGTCTTGCGTGTCGAATTTGGAGGGCTTCTATGTTTCGGACATCAAAACTCAAAGGGGAATTCGGGAAAATTGTTCTTTTCTTTTTTCTGCTCGCCTCATTTCTCGCCATCAGCGCGTCAGCCGCGGAGGCATTGGTGATTGAGGGCTCTGTATTAAGCTCTGTTGATGTGGGCAAAACCTATCAGGCAACGGTTAAGGATTTACGTATAGAGGAAAAGAACGTTCGATACAAAAGCAGTAACACGAGCATTATCAAAATTGGAGAGAAAGACGGCAAAATCACGCCGATAGCACCCGGCGAGGCTGAGCTTAACGCATATAATGTCACAACCGGCAAGTCGCTTTGCAAACGCACCGTAACCGTGTATTTACGCACCGAATCCATCGAGGTGTTTCCCAAAAGGCTCTACCTCTATACAGGTAAGTCGTTCAATTCGGTTCCGATCAACGTCACTAAAAAATTCCCCGAAAATTCGACCGATTTGGTAACGCCTCAATCGGACAATAAAGATATTGCAAACACCGGAAGGCTGAGTATGAAAATCAGTGCCGGCGATGTCGGGAAAACGAATGTACGTTATTATGCCATTCGGACGAAAGCAAGCGCAGTTGACAGCGAATACGCAACGCTCATGTCCGCCACAACCGAAGTGTTTGTTCATGAGCATAACACATACAGCGTCAAATGGACGGCGGCCGACAGCTTTTATCATTACCGTGCATGCGACAAGGACGATTGTCCGCTTTTCCGGATTGACACGGAAATGAATTATGAGGAGCATAATTTTTCGAGTTCCGGCATTTGCACAAGATGCAGATATTACAAAGCCGCAAAAGAAAAAGACCATGTGCATACGTTTAACGTCCTCACCACCGACGAAACGGGTCATTTTTGGAAATGCTCCGACGCCGACTGCGGCGCGACCAAGCATTATGGACGGCATGAGTTTAAAGAGGGAAACATCTGCAAGGTCTGCGGTCATAAGCACGAACACGATTCGTGGGAGACCGGCATTACCGTTTCGCCGGACGGACACTGGCTTGCCTGTTCGGAAACGGGCTGCAAGGCAAGAAAGGATTACACGGAGCATACAGCGGCAAACGCCTCCACGGCAACCTGTTTGGAGGATTTAGTATGCACCTTGTGCGGTGCGACGTTTGGCAAAGGCGCGCACGGTGCATACGCTTGGAATACCGATGAGAGGTATCATACCTATAAATGTACTGTATGCGGCGATTGGGACCGCAGTGTCGGTTCGATGCATGTCTTTGAATACGGTACTGCCGAAACCATGAATTGCAGGGTGTGCGGCTATGTCCACACGCATACGTTCGGCGATTGGCAGAGCTCGGCGACCGAACACTGGAAGGACTGCACCAAGCTGTATCGAGACTCCAATGGAAAAATTGCGGATGCCGAATACGGCGAAAAAACGCCGCATACATATGACCACACCGGCATCTGCACGGAATGCGGTTATCAAAAGGAATTGGAATCGCAGGACGGCGTTTACTTAATTTATGGTGCGGCTGATCTTTGGCTGTTTGCCGCCAAGGTTTGCGGTGACGAACCGTCGGCGAACGGCAGACTGATGGCGGATATTGATTTGGATATGCAGCCTTGGACGCCTATGGGTTCGGCCGCGAATCCTTATACGGGAACGTTTGACGGAAACGGTAAAGCGTTGACCGGTTTCCGCGCTGTGGTTACGGACGACAACGCAGGTCTTTTCGGTGTTGTCTATGGCGGTACGGTTAAAAATTTCTCCCTTGACGGTGCAATTGTGATGAATACCGATGAAAAGATCCACATCGGAAGTGTGGCAGGAGCCGCCAGAGGCGGGGCGGTTTTTTCAGGTATTGAATCGTCCGTAGTTTTCATAGGCAGTACCGCCAAAGTTAAGCATGTCGGCGGTATTGTCGGAAGTGCACAGTTTGGTTCGGGTGAACTGCTCATTGAAAAATGCACATTTAGCGGCAGTATTTCGGCTCTCAGTGCCGATGACTGTATTGGCGGCATTTTAGGATACGGCTGGAGTGGCGTAACCATTCGAGACTGCGTGTCTGCCGGTCAGGTTTCCGGCTCATACGACGCGAAGCTGGTCGGCGGCATTTTAGGTTATGTCAACCATGCTTCGTTTGGCGGCATTACCGGCTGTTATGTGACCGGAAAGGTCTCGTCGGGTTTCAGCATCGGCTATATACGGAATTGCACGGCGAATACGGTTTACAACAACTTCCATATGGCAGGAACGACGCCTTACGGCGGCGAAAGAGCTTCTTTATGCACTGCATCGGAGATAACCGAAACGGATTTGACAAGCGGCCGGCTGACTTGGCTTTTGAACGGCGCGAACAATGACGGCGCCGGTATATGGAAACAGGATATCGGCACGGATGAACGCCCGATGTTTGACGGCGGCACAGTCTACCGCAAGAATAAAACGACCTACACCAACAATCCCGGCGAGTGTCACGCCTTTCTCTGTGCGGAAAACGAGGTTGTACAGGTGTCCAATGTCACAAAGCCTTGTCTTTTGGTAATCACACGTTATGACAACGGACGGTTTTACGGCATGACAACCAAAAACATTACCGAAAACTGCGAGATTCCGTATAATGACTATGGTCTGCGTGCCGCCACGGCTGAAAGGGTATATAAATTGTATCTTTGGGAGGACTTGCAAAATGCAAAACCGCTTGGTGAGGCGGAAATTTGCTCATAACCCGTAAAAAGGAGATGTGACCATGAAAAAACGCTTTTTCCCGTTTGCTTTCGTTCTGTTTTGCCTGCTTGCACTTTGTGCGCATGCGGCAAGTATTCGCTTTGAGGGGGAAGAGGAGGCGAACCTTGGCGGTCATCTGATTGTGCCGACGCATATGTCTGGCGATTCGGCCAATCGGTCAAGCAGTTTGGGCGGTTCTTCTCATTTTACCGTAAGCGCGGCCGTGCATGAACACACGGAGAGCGACGATTGGACAGCTGCCGGTGACTATCATTATCATGACTGCACGGCGGAGTATTGCCAAATTGCCGGTATAAACGAAATGCCCGACTGCGCGGCACATGCCTACGAAAACGATATCTGCACGGTCTGCGGTGCGAAAAAAACGGTTCAGGACATCGACGGCGACGGCATTTACGACATTGAAACGGCCATGGATCTTCTTTCGTTTGCCGAAAAGGTAAATGCCGGTGAAACAGCCGCTTGTGCCAATTTGAAGAACGACATTGACCTTTCGGGTTTCACACTTATCCCGATCGGCACGGCCGAACATCCGTATGCAGGCACATTCGACGGCAAGGGCTATACGGTTCGCGGCATTGACGGCGAAGCGGCAAGCGACAGTTTCGGATTGTTCGGCGTACTTTATGGCACCGTGTGCAACATTAAGGTCGAGGGCGAGATCCGTGTGACCGGAGAAGTAAGCTATATCGGCGGCGTGGTCGGACGTGCCAAAAGCAACCTGACGGAGGATGGCGCGATACTTCGCAACATCGTTTCCAACGTCAACATTACGGGAAACGGCGTCAGCCGCCATATCGGCGGTGTGCTTGGCAGTTCCGAGGGACTTGAAGGAGCGGTGCTTGTTGAAAAGTGTCTGTACGGCGGAAAAATTAAACTGCCGAATTCGTGCGATTCGATCGGCGGCGTGATGGGCTATGCCAACGACGGCGTGTTTATTTACTGCTGCGGTTTTACCGGTTCGGTTTCCTCCAAAGAAACTGGCTATCCGGGGGGCATATTGGGATACGTCAACAATGCAGGTTTCTCTGGACTTGTGTATTCGTTTTCTGCCGGAATCAGTACCGGCGGGGCAATTATCGGCGATCTCAAAATGGTCGGCGGCATGGGAGTCTTTGGCAACACGTATTCGGCAGGACAGGCGCTTTTCGGAAGAGTTTCGGAGGAGATGAACCTGTTTGATGCCTATAACGCTGCAATCTCCGATTGGACGACCGGCGAAGCGACATATTTTATGAATGGCGGCGTAACGAGCGGCGATGTTCACTGGCGGCAGACTTTGGACACAGACCCATATCCGGATTTTGACGGTGAAATCGTTTACCGCACGAGCCGGAATTCGTACAGCAATACACGGCCGGTTGCCTTTGTCTTGATCGAACCCGATTATGGCAGTGGGAATCTTATGGCAAACGTCCAGTATATCAAGACAGGATATATCCTCGCTGTCGCGTATTATAAGGACGGCAGACTGCAAGAGGTGAAGCTTGAAAAACAGCAACCGCCGCTTGAAGGTGTAACGATCGGCACAAGATTAGATTACGGCGATGCGGACGAGATCCGCGTCATGATATTTGACTACAATTTGTACTCTTTGAAACCGCTATGCATTTCCGATGTGTACCGGCCGGAGCAGAAGTGAAAGAGGAAACTCCCTGATATGAGCAGATTTTTGAGAACCGTTTTTGCCGCATTTCTGCTGACGGCGGCTTTTGCGATTGCCGTGTGTGCAGAACCGACCGTGGCGTTCGGCGACAACTCGACGAACTGTATGCTGTACGGGCAGACGTATGAGCTGTATATGACTGAGACCGACCCGTCCGTTCCGGTTTATTTTACAGGCACGCCCAAGTCTCGCATTCAGATCGTGAACGACAACCAGGTTGTTCTTCTTGCTCCCGGTTCGTGCATGATCACGGCTCACAATGCGCAGAGCGGCAAAAATCTTGCGACAAGGCAGTTTTTCATTAAGAAACGCGCCGAGTCCTTAAACGTCAGTTTCACGGAAACCATTCTGTACCCGGCGAATCGGTCACGTTGGAGGTTACTCCGACACCGTCGGACGCCACCGATACCATCTGCTTTGTTCCCACCGTAGGTCTCACTCTGCCCAATCCTTCGGATCAAATTGCGAATGTTGGTGACATAACCGGTCTGATTACGGCAAGACGAGCCGGGACAGAAATTGTGCAGGTTGTGGCAAGGTATGATGCGGAAACCTCGTATAACGATCCCGGAAACGTATACGCCTATGTGACCGTACACGTGCATGAGCACGATTGGTCGGAGGAATGGGTGGTTGACGGGGATTATCACTATCACGAATGTACGGCAGAATATTGCAAAATCACCGATAACAGCGAAAAGAAAAGCTACAACATGCATACGTACACAAATGACGGCTTTTGCATCTGCGGCCTGCCGCGCGAGGTGCTTGACCGCGACGGTGTACGCAGAAAAGTCGTATTATATGGCGGTAGTGCGGTATATGAACGGACGAATAACGAGTATTAGTGTCAGTTTCTGCCAACACCTCTATGGCCGTCCTGTCGAATGGGTACTTCCGTGCACGGCATCCGAGCGCGTCAAGGTAATGTTTTTGGACAATCTGACAGACTTGCGGCCGCTTTGCGAGCCCGGCGAATACGAGAGGGCAGAGTAAGTATCTTTTGGGGCTGTTCGCCTTGAAATTTGCCGCCCGATGGGTTTCCATCGGGCGGCTTGTTTTTCCGGGAAAGCCCGGAAAGGGGCTCTTAGGGAAATTTTCCTTTGTCTGAAAATTTCCCTAAGGGACGATAATACATACTTTTCGTTTCTCGAAAAGTAATAAAAGGGACGGTTTTTACGTTCTTTTTGCTTCTGCAAAAAGAACCAAAAAGCAGCCGCGAGGGTTGC
>ERZ857757.2536-NODE-2536-length-11663-cov-3.369745_pt1 | contig 11663 bp, 8 predicted proteins | sample MGYA00519764_ERZ857757 | MGnify/ENA primary metagenome ERZ857757 (study PRJEB31778, sample SAMEA3449359) | human gut metagenome | biome: human gut; feature: human-associated habitat; material: faeces | place: United Kingdom | collected 2010/2012 ... | reverse complement strand
AAATAAGTTTCGCCAGTATTCATACCAAAAAACTGATGTCTTTAAGTGAATAAAATTTTTTTGAAAAAAAGAAAGTGCGGTCAAAATTGACCGCACCCTATATTATAAATTTTAAACTTATTCAGCTTTCACAACCTGAATACTCAACTCACCTAACGCTTGCGGATTCGCAAAACTTGGTGCCTCTGTCATTAAACAAGCTGCCGCCGTTGTTTTCGGGAATGCAATCACATCACGAATATTTTCAGTGCCTGTTAAAAGCATGGTTAAACGGTCTAACCCAAATGCTAAACCAGCATGTGGCGGCGTACCGAATTTTAATGCATCTAATAAGAAACCAAATTTTTCGCGTTGTTCTTGTTCATTGATACCAAGAATGCGGAATACGGTTTGTTGCATTTTCGGATCGAAAATACGAACTGAACCACCACCTACTTCATAGCCATTAATAACCATATCGTAAGCATTTGCTACCGCATCGGTTGGATTCGCTTCTAATTGCTCCGGCGTAAAATCTTTTGGTGAAGTGAATGGGTGGTGCATTGCGGCAAGATTACCCTCTTCATCACGTTCAAACATTGGGAAATCGATCACCCAAAGTGGTTGCCACTCATCTAAACGAGTTAAGCCAAGATCACGACCTAATTTCAAACGTAACGCCCCCATTGCATCAGTGGTGGTTTGCCATTTATCTGCACCGAAGAATAAGATATCGCCAGTTTGAGCTTTCACACGTTCAGCTAAGGCTTTCCATACCTCTTCATTTAAGAATTTCGCAATCGGGCTTTGTACGCCTTCAAGACCAGCATTAATGTCATTTACTTTCGCCCAAGCTAAACCTTTTGCACCGTAAATGCCAACAAATTGTGTATATTCATCAATTTGTTTACGAGTGATTTCAGTACCATTTGGTACACGAATGACTGCCACACGACCGTTTGGATTGTTTGCAGGCTCATTAAATACTTTAAATTCAACGTCTTTAACGATATCTGCCACATCGACTAATTCAAGCGGGTTACGCAAATCTGGTTTATCTGAGCCAAAACGCGTCATTGCTTCTTGCCAGGTCATTTGTGGGAATTTACCTAAATCCACACCAATGATGTTTTGCCATAAACCGTGTACCATGCGTTCCATGATCTCACGTACTTCTGGCGCAGTTAAGAAAGAAGTTTCCACATCGATTTGAGTAAATTCAGGCTGACGATCTGCACGTAAGTCTTCATCACGGAAACATTTCACAATTTGATAATAACGATCAAACCCAGACATCATTAGAAGCTGTTTGAAAAGCTGTGGTGATTGCGGCAATGCATAGAATTTGCCTTTATGTACACGGCTTGGCACTAAATAGTCACGCGCACCTTCTGGCGTTGCTTTGGTAAGCATTGGGGTCTCAATATCAAGGAAACCATTATCATCCATAAAACGACGCACAAAACTGGTGATTTTCGCACGGGTTTTTAAACGTTGTGCCATTTCTGGACGACGTAAATCTAAATAACGATATTTTAAACGTTGTTCTTCGGTGTTATTTTGGTTGAAGTCTAACGGTAAAACATCAGAAGCATTGTAGATGCGTAATTCTTTTGCTAACACTTCCACTTCGCCTGTCGCCATATTTTTATTAATTTGATTGTCAGGACGCGCAATTACTTCACCTTTAATTTGAATACAAAATTCATTACGTAAGCCTGAAGCTGCAGTTAACGCTTCTTGATATTTCGGGTCAAAACAAACTTGCACGATACCATCACGATCACGCATATCAATAAAAATTAAACCACCTAAATCGCGACGACGGTGAACCCAACCGCTTAATGTTACTTCTTGTCCAATATGGTTGCGGTTTAATGCACCGCAATAATGTGTACGCATCATTTCTATATTCCTTTCATTTTTCTAAAAATGGATAATTAACGCGTTGATTATACGGAAAAAGACGGGGCATTTAAATTGAAAAGCGAAATTTATTTGATCCTTTAAAAACTTTCACTAAAATGACCGCAGTTTTTTGCATTTTATCTAACTAAATGCTCTCTCAAGACAACAATAGAACTCAAGAATGATGAAAGATACAATTTTTGCCGCCCCGATTGAAAAACTGGGCGATTTTACTTTTGATGAAAGCGTGGCGGAAGTTTTCCCCGATATGATTCAACGCTCGATTCCGGGCTACTCCAACATTATCACAGCGATTGGTATGTTGGCTGAACGCTTTGTGACGGCTAACAGCCAAGTCTATGATTTAGGCTGTTCACGCGGTGCGGCAGCCCTTTCTATGCGCCGTAATATTAAACAACCGAATGTGAAAATTATCGGTGTCGATAATTCTTTGCCAATGGTGGAACGCTGCCGTCAGCACGTTGCGGCTTATCATAGTGATGTACCCGTAGAAATTCTTTGCGATGATATTCGTCAAATTGAAATTAAGAACGCCTCAATGGTTGTACTCAACTTCACGTTGCAATTTTTACCACCAGAAGATCGTGTAGCCTTGCTCACCAAAATCTACCAAGGTTTAAACCCAAATGGTGTATTGGTGCTCTCTGAAAAATTCCGTTTTGAAGATGAAAAAGTGAATGAGCTACTGATTGATCTCCACCACCAATTCAAACGTGCTAACGGTTACAGTGAGCTTGAAGTGAGCCAAAAACGCACCGCACTTGAAAATGTCATGCGTACTGACTCGATTAACATCCACAAAGAGCGATTAAAAAACATCGGATTTTCACACGTCGAATTATGGTTCCAGTGTTTTAACTTTGGCTCAATGATTGCAGTGAAATAATCATAACCTAATCAATAATATAAAAAATAAGGGCGTATCAAATACGCCCTTATTTGTCACCAATGCTTTATAGCCCTTTTAAATCCTTATCTAATAAACGAGCTAGCAACAAAATACCGTCTTTAAAGCGATATTCTGCATATTCTGCTTGTGCATAATATTCACCTTTTCCTTCTGCAAAGAAATAATCTTGGCTTGGTAATTTAGGAAGCCAACTACCATTATAACGAATTGGCAAATAAACATTTGGTGTGCAATGTTTAAAATCTGTTGGTATCTCTGATTGCTCCTCACAAAATGTCGCAACATGATTTTTATCAAGATGAACAAGGATATAAGCTTTGTTTCCCGAAGGACTTGATTCATCTATACCTGTGGTTTCAGTGGTTTCATTAGATTCAAGAGTATCAATAGATTCATTGCTTTCAAGGGATTCATTTGATTCAGGTAAAACCTGACTTTGCTGAAACTCAGATAAAATAGCGTAATTCAATATCATATAATCGCCTTGCATCAATGAACGAGGATCCACAGGGGCGATTTTTAAAACAATAGGCTTACCGGTAGCCAGCACATCTTCAAATTGCTGCACTTTATAGTTCACCGCCCCCAATAATGCAATCACAAAGACGCCAACAAGCCAAATCGGTGCTTTAAAAACAGAATGGTTTTCGACCGCACTTTGTGAAGGCGCTTTATAACGTGCATGCAAGAATAAAGTAACAATCGCAAAAATAACGGCAAAGCTTACTAGCAATACCCCTTTATAGAGTAATGGGATGCTCAATTGGTAATAGAACCCACCTAAATAAACAACAAAGGCAAATACCAAAAGACCGAAGAACGCACGGCTGTCCGTCCAATAAACAAGCAATAATAACGCTGTTAAATATAAAATGACGGGTATCCCAACAAAGCCTAATGCAAACAAGGTTAATACTAATAAAATTAACACTGCTTCTGTGTGTTTGGATTCACTATGCTTATTCATTAGTACATAGACAATTAATGGTAATGCACAGATAAGCAGATATAAGATATGGCTAACATCAAACTGGAAGTGTGACCAAAATTGTCCACTTAAAACTTGCAACACATTATCAAGACTCATCGCGTCTGCTGGCATGACATCACTTGAAACATCTGTATCAATAAGGCCATAATCTACCCAAGGAATCGTCATATACGACGGCACAGAGATCCATAGAGAGAATAATACTGTTCCCCAGGCAATAGGCTTTAAATGAATTCGCTCTGATTGATGAGGTCTCATGACCCAATAAAAGAGTACAATCGAACTCAAGAGCTGGATTTTATTAAACCATCTGTTATTAAACCATGTGTTAAACCATGCGTTATTCAAGCTGTAATTATGGAAATATAGATTATAGGAAATTTGCCAAAAAACGAGAAGCTGGGTAACCAGTAGAATCCTCACTAAAGAATTCGGCATCAATTTGTAGCTAACAATAATAATGACGGTAAAAATCAGTGTGGAAATAAAGATACCGAGATTTGAATCTTTGCTAAATTCATTTCCTAATAAAAGAAAAAAATCATCAAATTTAACAAGCAAATAGAATCCTAAAAAACTGTTTGCGATTAGAAAAAATAAACCTGCTAAAATTGTAGTGTATTCATTTTTATCTTTATTTAAAGTAATCAACCAAGCTATACCAAATAAAAGAATACCAACGATGAATGCACTAGACTCATCTAAACCTAAAAATAAAAATAACCAAACACCTATAGTCACGAAAGCTATCAATAAAGCTATCATCCATAGTATTGAAATCGCCCAATGGAATTTCTTATTATTTGGATATTCTTGTTTATAGAGTTTCACTAACCACTTGATTGCCATGACAGTGAAAACAAAGCCAATCAATCCTAAAACCACCCCCTCTTCTACACCGCGAATAAAAAGAGATGCCAAAAAGCAATAAGCGCCAAGCAAGGCTATGACTGAAATAATTAAATTAATAAAATCAAAGCGATATTTGTGATATACATAAAGTGCGATTAAGGCAGGAATAGCAATTAGCATAGCACTTAGCAAAGAACTGAGTGATGAACTACCAAACTCACCCCAAGCATAAGCATAAAAGTACATATCATGAATTTGTACTGCTAAACCAAATAGGTTAACAAAAGTCAGCACTAAAAATACTTTAGGTAAAATACGCCAATGTTGATCATGAAAAGTTTTACTGAATAATTCAGATACCACGAGGAATCCAGTATTAATCAGAACGGCATAACACATTGAGTTATAGGCGTTTTGTTCATTAAATAAATAAAACGCAACATTGGCAGTGGCGGCAAATAATAATGCAGAGGCCACATTCGGAAATAATAATAAAAATGGAAGTTGGCAAAGTGTCCAAACAGCAAATAACTGCCATACATCAGCCCCCGTTTGATAGGTTTGGCCGACTAAGGCAAATAAAGCGCCAATCAAGACAGAAACAACAAAAAAGAGGCTATATGTCTTCCACTTTAATTTTTCTTTGGCTTGTCGACGACTCTCTCGAATAAAGCAATAAATACCTAATACCACTGTCACCACAAGCAATGTTTGTAAGCCATAAATTTTGGCTAAATCAGAAAAATAATCTAAATTAGCTGCAATTAACGTGACTACTCCACTCGTTAAAAATCCGACGGTTAATAATAAAAACAGTAAATTTAAATAACGTTGCCAAGAAAGATTAAAAAGGCCTGTTATATTCATTCATTTTTTCCTTTTTATAAAAAGATCAGTATTATCTTAGCATAATAGTAAGGTAAATAAATAACAAAAAAATGTGGCTAAATGATACAATTTAGCCACATTTTAATTTAGGTAAAATAATATTTATTACGCTGCATTCGGCTTATGGAGTAAGGTAAAAGCAATGAAACCAAATCCTAAGAAGCAAGAAACGATCAAGGCATAAAAACCACCATCCCAGCCAAATAAGTCGACCAATTTACCCATTACATAGCCTGCACTTGCAGAACCTAATAAGTAACCGAATAGCCCGGTTAGACCTGTCGCTGTACCTGTTGCAACACGTGGCACAAGGTCTGCTGCTTGAAGCCCGATCATCATTACTGGACCATAAATTAAGAAACCGATAGCAACAAGACAAATATTATCTACGAGTGGATTTCCTTCTGGATTTTTCCAATAAACAATAATCGCGATTAATACACCGGTTAGGAATAATAACATCGGCGGTGCACGGTGGCCTTTGAACACTTTATCACTTAAATAACCGCTAGCAAGCATACCAAAGATACCTGCATATTCGTAAAGGAAATACGCCCAACTTTGTTTATCTACAGAGAAATGTTTCACTTCTTTTAGATACGTTGGTGCCCAGTCAATAATGCCGTAACGAATGAAATACACAAATACGTTCGCAAGTGCAATCGCCCATAAAAACTTATTATTAATGATGTATTTCATAAAAATATCTTTAGAAGAAAGCGTGTGAGCTGATTCAACTTTCTCTACGATTTTTTCACCTTTCCATTCATCTACCGGCGGTAACCCTTGTGATTCAGGTGTATCGCGCATTAAATAGAACATGATGAATGCCAATACAATGGCGATTAAGGCGGGTAAATAGAATAAAGATTGCCATACGCCGAAAATCGATAAACCGAGGAGCGCTAATGGGCCGATTAAACCACCACCTAAGTTATGTGATACGTTCCACCAACTCCACCACACACCACGCTCAGAAACTGAGAACCAGTTGGTCATTGTTTTTGCACCTGGTGGGTATCCCATTCCTTGGAACCAGCCATTTAATGCGGCTAACACAATCATCAATGGAATAGAAGAAAGTACACCAGGTACTAAACCGAAAATTAAGCTCACTAATGCAGAACCTAATAAACCAATAGTAATTAAATATTTAGGATTACTACGATCAGAGATGTTTCCCATGATGAACTTACTAAAACCGTAAGCCAGTGATAATGCCACCCCGACTGTACCTAAATCAGCTTTAGTAAAGCCATATTCATCAATAAGATAAGGAATGGCTAAAGAAAAGTTTTTGCGGATAAGATAATAAGCCGCATACCCGATAAATACTCCAGCAAACACCTGCCAACGTAATTTTTTATACTCGGCATCTGTTCTAGAACTTTCAATTCTTGGTGCTGGAGGAGATGCTTTTAAGAATGAAAACATCTTTGTTCTCCTATAATAATTTACAACTTGTCATATCGTTGCAATAGCTAGGCCACCACAACGAAAAACAGATTACCAAAACCTAAAAGAAACTGAGCTCTGACCACTCCAAATGACGAGTTTATTTACATCATTTAAACCGCTCCAATTTCTGGGATAAATTACGTTCTAAGTCTATTTAAAAATTTCTATGCTATAATCGCCCAACAACCCAATAAAAAAGAGGAAAACAAGATGCAAATTTTACACACGATGCTTCGAGTAGGTGATTTAGACCGCTCTATTAAATTTTATCAAGATGTTTTAGGTATGCGTTTATTACGCACAAGTGAAAACCCTGAGTATAAATATACGCTTGCTTTTTTAGGTTACGAAGATGGCGAAAGCGCTGCAGAAATTGAATTAACATACAACTGGGGCGTAGATAAATATGAACAAGGTACAGCATATGGACATATTGCTATCGGCGTTGATGATATTTATGCTATTTGTGAAGCAGTTCGTGCAAGTGGTGGTAAAGTGACTCGCGAACCAGGCCCAGTTAAAGGTGGTACAACCGTTATTGCCTTCGTTGAAGATCCAGATGGCTATAAAATTGAATTTATCGAAAATAAAAGCTCAAAATCTGGTCTAGGCAATTAATTAAAAGTGCGGTTGATTTTTTCGCTCTTTTATAACGCAGGGTTACCTGCGTTATTTATTTAAAAGGATACAATATGTCCAACTCTCAAGAAATCCCTTATCACCACCAATTAAAAAATCGTTTTCGCGGCTACTTTCCTGTCATTATTGATGTGGAAACAGCAGGGTTTGATGCCAAAAAAGATGCACTTTTAGAGCTTGCAGCTATCACCTTAAAAATGGATGAGAATGGCAATTTACAACCTGATCAAAAATGCCATTTTCATATTGAACCATTTGAGGGGGCGAATATTAATCCTGAATCACTCAAATTCAATGGGATTGATATTCACAATCCATTGCGTGGTGCCGTATCTGAATTAGATGCCATCACAGGATTGTTCCAAATGGTGCGTCGTGGACAAAAAGATGCTGAGTGTCAGCGTTCTATCATCGTGGCACACAATGCGGCTTTTGACCAAAGCTTCGTGATGGCTGCTGCTAAACGTACGGGCGTAAAACGTAATCCATTCCACCCTTTTGGGATGTTTGATACGGCAACACTTGCCGGTTTTATGTTTGGGCAAACGGTACTCGTCAAAGCGTGCCAAGCGGCAAAAATTCCTTTTGATGGCAAACAAGCACACTCTGCGCTATATGATACTGAACGTACTGCAGAATTATTTTGCTATATGGTGAATCATTTAAAAGAGCTTGGTGGTTTCCCGCATATTGCTCAAACCGATGAAACGGAAAAAACTACTGAAAATCAGACCGCACTTTAATTTTCAAAATTTTTTAGAAAAAAGGCTTGCAATCGTTTTCGGTTTACCGTATTTTAAAAAGTAATTCGATTTAGTTATCTAAATAAGAGAGTTTCAAATGAACTTTATCCTTCGTCACCATCATCGCCATTCAACTGAATAATCTTTCAGGCTGTTGGCGTGCTTGGAAGATTTCTTCCGAGCTGACAAGATAAAGATCAAAAAAATCTTACCCCTCGGAAGGCAACTTTCGAGGGGTTTTGTTTTATTATTAATTACAGGAGTTTATTACTATGCGACATTTAATCTTAAATCAATTTTCTTTTACGCGACCTTTTTCTTTTAATTAATCAATAAGGAACAACAATATGTTATCGAATCCCGTTGTTATTTCAATTGTCGTGCTACTGGCGTTAAGCTTGCTGCGCGTAAACGTGGTTATCGCACTGGTGATTTCCGCTCTAACTGCAGGCTTATGTGGTGGCTTAGGTTTAGGAAAAACCATTGAAGCCTTTACAGGTGGTTTAGGTGGTGGTGCTGAAGTAGCGATGAACTACGCTATGTTAGGCGCATTTGCCATTGCGATTTCAAAATCTGGCATCACTGATTTGCTTGCCTACAAAATTATTACCCGAATGAACAAAACACCAACTGGTAAAAATTTAGCCTGGTTTAAATATATGCTGCTTGGTATTTTGCTTTTATTCGCCATTTCATCCCAAAACTTGCTCCCAGTGCACATTGCGTTTATCCCGATTGTAGTGCCACCTTTGCTTTCTATTTTTAATCGTTTAAAAATCGATCGTCGTGCAGTCGCTTGTATTATTACCTTCGGTTTAACGGCAACCTATATGATCTTACCGGTTGGTTTCGGGAAAATCTTTATCGAAAGCGTTTTAGTAAAAAATATCAATCTTGCTGGGGCACCACTCGGTTTACAAACCAGTGTTGGTGAAGTTTCTTTTGCTATGCTTATCCCTGTTATTGGTATGATTCTTGGTTTACTCACTGCCGTATTTGTTACCTATCGCAAACCGCGCGAGTATGTGGTGACGACTGCAGAACCAACTACAGCTGAAATTGAACAACACATTGCGAATATTAAACCTATTCAAATTACCGCAAGTGCGGTCGCCATTATCGCCACTTTTGCCACCCAGCTTTTCACAAGCTCTACAATTATTGGTGGTTTAGTCGGTTTAGTCATTTTCGGGGCATTCGGTATCTTCAAACTCAAAGAAAGTAACGACATTTTCCAACAAGGTTTACGCTTAATGGCAATGATTGGCTTCGTTATGATTGCTGCGTCTGGTTTCGCTAATGTGATTAATACCACAAGCGGTGTGAAAGAGTTAGTTGATGCACTTTCAACCGGTGCGATTCAAAGTAAAGGCGTTGCGGCATTCTTAATGTTACTCGTTGGGTTATTGATTACCATGGGTATTGGTTCTTCTTTCTCAACTGTACCAATTATCACCTCAATTTATGTACCACTTTGTCTCTCTTTTGGTTTCTCACCACTTGCGACAGTCGCTATCGTAGGTGTAGCAGCAGCATTAGGAGATGCGGGTTCACCGGCTTCTGACTCAACACTTGGGCCGACATCCGGTTTGAATATAGATGGTAAACACGACCACATTTGGGATTCTGTTGTGCCAACCTTTATTCACTACAATATCCCATTATTAGCGTTTGGTTGGATTGCAGCCATGACCCTTTAATCGTTATAATCCCTGCATTCATTATGCGGGGATTTTTTATGTCTATTCAATCATTACTCAATACGCTCGAACAAAAAGTACAGCAACTGACTCAAGCCTATCAAACTGACTCTGATAAAAAAATCAACGCGAAATTTAACCGCACTTTATTTACCGAAGATTTTGAAACCGTCGGTTTTTATCTCAAAGAAATCCAACAAAGCTTAACTAAGCTATGTAAAATTCCTCATCAAAATGAAGAACAAATTGTATTTATGGCAGAACATCTTTTAGGGCAATGTACCGCCTTGACTGAAGCCATGAATCGCAAGCATAAAAAGCCCATTCAACCGAAAATAGCAGAGCCCCAAGTTGCAAGTAGTAAATCACAACATAGCATTCATCGTCTCCCTCCAAGAGAGCGTTTAGAGAAGTATTATGAAGCCTTGCAGCAACTCACAGAGAAATACGAAGAAGCTAAAGCACAAGCGGATACGGCACAAACAGACATTCAACGAGATATGCATAAGCAAACAGCCGCAATTTATTTAACGCGTCGTCAAAAATGTTTAGAGGCGATTGAGACCTTAGAAGAATACCTTGCCTTCAAAGAAGCACAAGAAAGTGCGGTCAAGAAATAAGATTTTTTTGAAATAGACTGAAAAGCAAAAATCCCTAAATCTTTCGACTTAGGGATTTTTTGAATTTGATGGCGGAGGAAGTGAGATTCGAACTCACGGAGGGCGTAAACCCTCGCCGGTTTTCAAGACCGGTGCCTTCAACCACTCGACCATTCCTCCGTGATTTAAGCGAGGTGAATAATACGTTTTTTCCCCCACCCCGTCAAGCAAGAAAATAAAAAAATTATCTGACTGACTACTTTTAAATCACTATGTTTTAAAAATACACAAAATAAAAAACGGAACCTACTGGCTCCGCTTTTATTATTGAGATATTACTCTGCTTTCGCTTGTGTCGCTTCAGAATAAATATGGCTAATTGCACTATGATGGCCTGCGGCGCCTTTACCGTTAAAGTAATAGCGAGACTCCGTCCATTCTACAATTGGGAATGGTTTAGACTCTTCATCTGGTGCTTTAGCTAATGTCATTGCTGCTTTAGTGTGTTGTACCGCTGAAATGGTACCTGCACGACCAGTGAACACATAAGAGCGAACAAACTCTGTTTTCTCTTGTGGTTCAACTTCTGTCGTTGCAACTTTAGCAACAGGTTCTGATTTATGATGCAAGCGTTCTAATGATTCTTGCACTTTCTGTTGAACCGCTTCATTTGCCGGTTGAGTAATGAAATCTAACGCTGGTTGTGCTTCAACTGATTTCTCTTCCACAACAATACCTGTTGCAGGCGTAATCACACCTTTTTTCGTTTTTTCTTGCTCAAGCAACTCATCCACCGATAAGAAATTATTTTCTTTCGGTGCATTCACAGCTGAATAATCGATGCATACTTTACCGCTTGCTAATTCTGGTGAAGCCACTGCAGCAAATAATGGCATTGGCGATTTCACTTCATTACGGCGACGGCGTTGATTATTCGATGCACGTAAATGACGCGGTGTACGGCGCTGACGTTCT
>ERZ857757.2535-NODE-2535-length-11666-cov-3.252864_pt1 | contig 11666 bp, 10 predicted proteins | sample MGYA00519764_ERZ857757 | MGnify/ENA primary metagenome ERZ857757 (study PRJEB31778, sample SAMEA3449359) | human gut metagenome | biome: human gut; feature: human-associated habitat; material: faeces | place: United Kingdom | collected 2010/2012 ... | reverse complement strand
GTACGCCGGGCGCGGGCATGATCATGCTTGCCATGGTGCTCGAGGCGATGAACATCCCCGTCGATATGATCATGATCATCTACGGCATCGACCGTCTCTTCGACATGGGCCGTACCTGCCTGAACATCACGGGCGATATCTCCTGCGCGCTGTGCGTCACCAAGTGGGAGAGCAAGAAAGCCGAGGCTGCCAAGTAAATTTTCCGCTGCATCGCCAAAATGCCGCTCTGCAAAGCAGGGCGGCATTTTTTGCCCGCGGCAGAATGCTTTTTCTTGCATTTTCGCAGGCAGCGGCATACAATGATACCGTTCCGCTTCGGGCGGAACGGGGAGGAAGAAGATGACGAACCGGAAACGCGGATATCTGCTCATTTTGGCCGCGGCAGTGCTGTACTCCACGACGGAAGTTGTGCTCAAGGGACTGGGCGACACGTTTGCGCCCATGCAGGTGACGGTCGAGCGCGTGCTCATCGGCGCGGTCGCTCCGCTGCCGTTCGCCCTGAAGGATCTGAAAAAGCGAAACATCCGGCTCACGCGCTCGGACTACGGCTATTTTGCGCTGATGGGCTTTTTGACCATTCTGCTGCACATGTCGCTTTTGCAGATGGCGGTGCTGCACATGGATGCCTCGGCTACATCGATCATCTATTCGGGCAATCCTGTGTTTGCCGTGGCGGCGGCGCATGTCATCCTGCACGAGCCGCTGCGGAAAAATCACCTGCTGGCCATCGCGCTGGAGGTCGTGGGTATTCTCTTCATCCTGAATCCCGCGCACATGGAGATCAGCCTGCGCGGTTTTTTGGAGATCATCACGGCTACGCTGCTGTTCGCCCTATATGGCACGCTCTGCAAGCTGCGTGTCAGTCGGCTTGGCGGCATTGTGATCGCGGATTTCAACATCCTGCTCGGCGGACTTGAAATGCTGGCGGTCCTGTTGCTTGGCAAAATTCCGGCAGTTGCGGCTGCGATGCGTGCGGTCGGGCTCGACCTCTTTGCCGAGGTGCCGTTTTTCACGGGTTTTACGCTCGAGTCGACGCTGCTGCTGTGCTACGCGGGCGTGTTCTGCGCCGGTCTCGGCTTTGTGCTCACGGCAAAGATCACGGAGTACACCTCGGCGACGGAGGCGTCGTTCATCTACCTCATCAAGCCGATTTTGGCGACGATCCTGGCCGCGGTGGTGTATCAGGAGTTCATCAGCGTGAACCGCATCGTAGGCATCGGATTTTTCCTTGCGGCGTCGCTGTGCATCAGCGTGCCGGTGCTGAGAGAAATGCGGCGGGAGCGCGCGGTAAAAACTTGACAATGAGACTGGAAAAGCGGAAGGGCAGCGCCCTTCCGCTTTTTTGTTATTCGTCGATGCGGGTGATGTCGTGGATCCACTTGCCGGAGTGCAGGCGGTAAAGGCCGATGGGGGATTTGATGATATATTCGATCATCAGGCACAGGCAGAATACCTCGTTCGGCACCTTGAGCACAAGACCCAAAAGGCACATGAGCGGCAGCGTGCCGCACCAGAGGGGGACATTGTCGATCACAAGCGAGGCATTCACATCACCGCCGCCGCGCAGCACGCCAACAGCCATCGTGGTCGAAAAGCTGTGGAGCGGGATCGAGCAGGCATAGCAGAGCAGCATTACGCTGCACAGATGCTCAGCGACTGCCGAGAGTGAGAAGAGCGGCATGACGAACGGGCGCATGAGCGTGGCAAACATCGCATACTCAAGCAGGCCGAGCAGCGCGCCGAAAGCGAGCGCTGTGAAACAAAGCGCTTTTCCAATGTTGTAGACGCCTTTGAGGTTGCCAAGACCGATCTCTTTGCCGATGATGACGGAGGTTGCCGCCGCAACGCCGAAAAGACCGGAGGTCACAAGCCGGTCGATGTTGCCCGCGAGCGTATAGGCGGCGATGAGGTCGCTACTGTCGGCCATGTGGCCCATGATGACCGTGATCATCGAAAAGCCCGTGCCCCAGAGCGTTTCATTGATGAGCACCGGCGCGCTGTAACGCAGGAAACGATGCAGCATATCCATGCCGGGGTGGAAAATGGCGTGAGGCATGAGCGGCATCGTGCGGCAGCGGAACGCGTAGGAGAACGCGACGACGAACTCCACCACGCGGGACAGAAGCGTCGCTACCGCCGCACCCGTGATGCCGAGCGCGGGCAGACCGAGCTTGCCGAAGATCAGCACATAGTTGCCGAGCGTGTTGCAGAGCATCGAGATCGCGAAGACGATCATGCCGAAGCGCGGATTTTCGATGCTGCGCTGCATGCCGATGTAGATGGAGGAGATGGAGTTGAAAATGTAGGAGAAGCCGACGATGCGCAGGTACGGTTCGGCCAGCGTCACAAGCGTCAGATTGTCGGTGATGAGGTAGAGCACCTGCGCGGGGAACGCACACAGAACGATGGCGAACAGCACGCTTACACCGCCTGCGATGAAAAAGCCGATGCCCATGACACGGTTGATACTCTCGCGGTCGCCGCGCCCCCAGTACTGGCTGATGAGTACGCTTGAGCCGCTTTGCAGGCCGAAAACGATGAGCTGAATGATAAAGACCGGCACATTTGCTACCGTGACGGCGGACATCTGGTCGCTGCCGAGAAGCCCGACCATGAAGGTATCCAAAAAGCCGAGGGATGTGGTGATAAAGTTCTGGACGATGACCGGCAGCGCCAGCAGGAAGAGACGCTTGTAAAAGCCTTTGGGCTGATGCAGATAGGAGAACATGTCGACCTCCGTTATTTTAGAATTATAGCATGGGGAAGCGCGTGTCGCGGTGCGCCTTGAGCGCGGAGACGAGTGCGTCGATCTCTTCTTTCGTCGTCTCGGGGCCGAAGCTGACACGCAGCACGCCCGCGGCGGTCTTTTTGTCAAGGCCCATCGCGCGGTAGACGTGGCTCAGCTGCCCGCGATGGCAGGCTGAGCCTGCCGAGATGCAGATGCCCTGTGCGCCAAGTTCCGTAACGACATTCGCCGACGGGTAGCCGACGAGCGAGATCGACAGGATGTGCGGCGCGGTCCCGTCGCCGATGTGGACGACGCCGTCGAGCGCGAGGAGCTTTTCCTCGGCGTAGGCCTTGATGGCGGCGACGTGGGCGAGCTTTTCATCGAGATGGTCGGCGCGAAGCTCGACCGCCTTGGCAAAGCCTGCGATCTGGCCCGTGGCCTCTGTGCCGGAGCGCAGGCCGCTCTCCTGCCCGCCGCCAAAGATCAGCGGTTTGGGCGCGCGGATGCGCTCGCCCAAATACAGGCCGCCGATACCCTTGGGCGCGCCGAGCTTGTGCGCGCTGACGGAGATGAGGTCCGCGCCCAGCGTGTCGGCGCGGAACGGAATTTTCAAAAAGGCCTGCACCGCGTCGGTGTGCAACAGGGCACGGGACTTTTTCACTTTCAGAAGCTGCGCGACCTCGGCCACGGGGAAGATGCAGCCCGTCTCGTTGTTGACGAGCATCATCGTGACGAGCGCGGTGTCGTCGCGCAGTGCACTTTCGACCTGAGAGGCGGTGATGTCGCCGTTCTTGTCGGGCTTTAGGTACGTGACGGAGCAGCCCTCCTGCTCGAGGGTCTTGCAGGTCTCGAGAATCGCGCTGTGTTCCACGGCGGTCGTGATGATGTGCTTGCCGACGTGGCGGTTCTGGTGCAGGGCAAGGCGGACGGCCCAGTTGTCGCTCTCCGACCCGCAGGAGGTGAAGACGAACTGTTCACTCTTGCAGCCGAGCGCGGCGGCAATCGTCTCGCGCGCCGCGGCGACAGCGTCGCGCGCCTGCTTTCCAATGGGGTACTGCGAGCTGGGGTTGCCCCAGCCAGAAACCAGCGTATCGTAAACGGCGTGCGCCACCTCTTCGAGAACGGGGGTGGTGGCCGCGTGATCGAGATAGATCATATCGGGAAAATCCTTTCTTTGGACTTGTCAGAATGCTCAAATGATTATACAATATAAAAATAAAAAAGCAAGGGCGGCGGACGCTTTGCGTCGGAAACGGCAGAAAAAAGCGGGACTTTACCGCCCAAATCGCGGAAAAGGATACAAACATACATGAAAGTTGCGATCTGCACCCTCGGGTGCAAGGTGAACCAATATGAAACGCAGGCACTCGAGCAGGAGCTTTTGCACCGCGGACATACACTGGTGGATTTTGAGGAGACGGCGGACGCCTACGTCGTCAACACCTGCTCTGTCACGGCGGTGAGCGACAAAAAGTCGCGCCAGATGCTCCGTCAGGCGCAGCGCCGCAACCCGAGCGCGGTCATCGCCGCCTGCGGCTGCTACGCCCAGACGCATCCCGAGGACGTCAAAAAGCTCGGGCTCGACGTCATCGCCGGCACGAATGACCGCGCGAAGTTCATCGACCTTCTGGAGCGCGCGGCGCAGGACAAAACGCCGATCGTCGATGTCGACGACGTCTGGGAGCGGCGCGATTTTGAGGTGCTGCCCGCGGGCGGTATGGTGAATCGCACACGCGCGATGCTCAAGGTCGAGGACGGGTGCGTGAACTTCTGCACCTACTGTCTCATTCCTTACGCGCGCGGGCGCGTGCGCTCGCTGCCGATGGACGAAGCTGCAAAGCAGGTGAAAGCGCTGCGTGAGGAGGGCTACCGTGAGATCGTGGTCACGGGCATCGAAATTTCGTCCTACGGCTCGGACTTCAAGGGCGGGACCTCACTCATCGACCTTTTGGAGCTCATCGCGCGCGAGGGCGGCGACATGCGCATCCGCCTCGGTTCGCTCGAACCGCGAACGATCACGGAGGAATTCTGCAAGCGGGCGTCGAAGCTTCCCTACCTCTGCCCACATTTCCACCTCTCGATGCAGTCGGGCTGCGACGCGACCTTAAAGCGTATGAACCGCAAATATGATACGGCGCGCTATATGGAATCCTGCGACCTGCTGCGTCAGTATTTTGACGACCCTGCCATCACGACGGACCTCATCACGGGCTTTCCCGAGGAGACGGAGGAGGAATTCGCGCAGACGCTTGACTTCATCGCGCGCGTCGGCTTTGCCGATATGCACGTCTTTCCTTATTCCATCCGCCCGGGCACGAAGGCTGCGGAGATGCGCCAGATCGACATGCCCGTGCGCGAAGAGCGCGCTGCGCGCGCCTCGGCTGTCGCCAAGACGATGCACGAAGCGTATCTTGCGTGCTGCGAGGGCAAGACCTTTCCCGTGCTCTTCGAGCGCGACCGCAAGGGCGGCAGCGCGGGCCACGCGCCGAACTATATGGAGGTATCCGTCGCGCAGGAAGGCCTGCACAATCAGGTGAAAAACGTGAAGATCACGGCGGTCGACGGCGGCAGTCTTCGCGGCGAGTTGGAGGAATAACGCATGGCCAACCATTTTTATGCCTATATCTCCCGCATGCGCTGTGTTAAGCGCTGGGCGCTCATGCGCAACACCGAGGAGGAGAACATTCAGGAGCACAGCCACATGGTCGCGGTGCTGGCGCACGCGCTCGCGCTCATCCGCACGCGTGTCTTCGGTCTGCCCACGGATGCGAACGCCGTGGCGGTCGCCGCGCTCTACCACGACGCAACGGAGATCCTGACCGGCGACATGCCGACGCCCATCAAGTACTATAACCCCGAGATCCGCGACGCCTACCGCAAGGTCGAGGCCGTGGCAAGCGACAAGCTGCTCTCCATGCTGCCGGACGAACTGCGCGCGGACTATGAGCCCATCATCAAGATCGAGGACGAGACGACGAAAAAGCTCGTCAAAGCGGCGGACAAGCTCTCGGCCTACATCAAGTGCGTCGAAGAGCTCAAGGCGGGCAACATGGAATTCAAAAAGGCTGCGGAGCAGACGCGCCGCGCGCTGAGCGAGATGCACATGCCCGAGCTCGACTATTTCATGGTCAACTGCATGGAGAGCTTCTCCATGACGCTTGACGAGCTGGAATAAGAAAAACAAGGAATTTCGGAACTTTTTTCGCAAAATGAACGTCTAAACCTTCGCAAGCCCCCAAATTAAGAGTGAGGTGAAAGAAGATGAAAAGATGTTTGACCCTTTTGCTCGCGCTGGTGCTGGCGCTGTCCCTTGCCGCCTGCGGCGCGAAGTCTGCTGGCCCGGATACGATGACGGGTGACTACAACGGCTATGAATCGACGAAAGAAGACTACGACTTTAGCGCAACAGATGACGAAGCGGAAGACGCGGGCGCGTGGAACGGCGATGGGCAGGTAGGCTCGGGTATCGACAAGAGCCTTTCCGAGCGCGGCATCAAGATGATCTACAGCGCGCACATCGAGATGCAGACGCTCTCCTACGAGCAGGCGGTGGAGGACATTGCCGCGCTTGTGGAGCGCAGCGGCGGCTATTTCGAGCAGAAGAACTTTTCGAACTATTCCAGCGGTTATCGCCACGCGAGCTATACCGCGCGCGTGCCGGCGGAGCAGTTCGCTGACTTCTGCGCGCAGGTGGGCACGCTCTGCCATGTGACGTGGCAGGACGACTCGGCGGAAAATATCAGCGAGCAGTATTACGACACGCAGTCGCGTCTGGAAACGGCGCAGATCAAGCTTGCGCGCTTGCAGGAGCTGCTCAAAAAGGCGGAGAATATGGAGGACATCATCACCATCGAGTCCGCCATCTCTGAAACGGAGTATGAGATTGAACGTCTCTCCGGCACGATGCGCCACTACGACGCGCTCGTGGACTATGCGACCGTTACGCTCGAGCTGAGCGAGGTCTACCGTCTCTCCGGCACGGAGGACGCGCCCAAGAGCTTTGGCGAAAAGCTCAGCAACGCCTTTACGGACGGCCTTGCCGCCGTTGCCGAGGGGCTGGAGGACTTTGCGATCTGGCTTGCTTACAGCTGGCTCGGGATCCTGATTTTCGCGGCGGTCGTGTTTGCGGCCGTGAAGCTCATCGGCCGGCTGCGCCGCGGGCAGAAGCTGCCGAAGATCGGCAGAAAGAAGAACAAAAACACGGCAAACGAAACGAAAGTGGAGGAGTAAACCATGAACATCACCTGGCTGGGCCATTCCTGCTTTCTCATCGAGAGCGCGGGCTGGCGCGTCGTGCTCGACCCCTACTATGTGGAGACCTATCCTGCGCTGCACGTCGACGCGGACGAGGTGCTCTGCTCACATTCCCACCGCGACCACGCCTTTTTGGAGGCCGTGACGCTCTCGGAACGAAACCGGGCGGAAAGCCCCTTTGCGGTCGAAACGGTCTCGACCTTCCACGATGAAAAGGGCGGAGCGTTGCGCGGGGAGAACACCATCCACATTCTGCGCGCCGAGGGCTTGACGCTCGTGCACTGCGGCGACCTCGGCCATGAGCTGAGCGAGGAACAGCTCAAAAAGATCAAGGGCTGCGATGCGCTGCTCATCCCTGTCGGCGGGTATTATACCATCGATGCCTTGACCGCCAAAAAGGTCGCGGACGCGGTCGCGCCGCGCGTTCTTGTGCCGATGCACTATCGCTTCGGCACCCACGGCTATCCCGAGATCGGCACGCTGGAGGATTTCCTGCCGCTCTGTGATGATGCAAGGGTACACCGTCTCAATACGAATGGCTTCACGCTGACGAAGGACGCGCCTGCCGGCGTCATCGTGCCGCGCTTTGCCGAATAAAAGAGAACAAAGAAAAGCCGCCCGTATAGGCGGCTTTTGCCGTATAAAGCCCGCCTTTTTCGCGTAGAATGATAGTGCCTGCCCCAAGGAAGCGGGGCGAAAAAGGAGGATAAGAAGATGAAACGGGAGCTGCGCCGCTGGGAGATCGTCGGTTTTGCCGTGACGGGACTCGTGGGAACGCTGTTGCATTTTGTCTACGGCTGGTCGGACGGCAGCCGCGTCGCGGCGGCATTTTCCGCTGTGAACGAATCGACCTGGGAGCACATGAAGCTGCTGTTTCTTCCGTATTTCGTTTTTGCGGTGGTGGAGTTCATCGTGTTTTCCGAGGCGTTCCGCAATTTCTTCGCCGTCAAGGCGGTGTCGATCCTGCTGGGACTTGCCGCCACAGCCTTCCACTTTGCGGTGCTGCGCTGCCCCCACTGCGGCAGGCATCTTGGCCGGGAACGCGGCAATACCTGCCCCCATTGCGGCCGCTCCCTAACCGAAAAATAATCTGCCCCGCCCGCTTTTGCCGGGTGGGCTTTTCTTTTTTGGCCCCTGCAAAATCCCGGATCCGGGCCGCAGGCCAAACCGTCCTCCGGACGGTTTCAGCGGGCTTCGCCCGCTGCGGCGGCTGCGCCGCCGGGCCTGCGGCCCGTCCCCTGCCTCCCCGCCAGCTTTCCCTAAGGCCAAAACGCCAAAACACCGGAGAGACCCACAGGCCCCTCCGGTGCTGTATTCACTTGCCGGCTCAGCCCTCCGCGGATTTTTCCGTCTCCGCCGTCGGGGCAGCCGCTTTGGCCGCCGCGTCCTTCGCGGCAATGCGTTTATCGCAGAATTCCTTCACCAGGGCATAAATCACCGCAAAGGCCGGGATCCCCAGCACCATGCCGGTAATGCCCATCAGGTTGCCGCCCACCGTCAGGGCCAGCAGCACCCACATCCCACCAATGCCGATGGAACCGCCCACCACACGGGGATAGATCACATTGCCCTCAAACTGCTGCAAAACAACGAGGAAGATGACAAAAATCAGCGCCTTCACTGGGTCGATGAGCAGAATGAGCAGCGCCGAAGGAATGGCACTGAGGTAAGCGCCCAGAATGGGAATGATACTGGTGGCGCCCACCAGCACGCTGATGAGCAGCGCATAGGGCATCCCGCCCACAAAAAGCCCCACGATGGTAAGCCCGACGAAGCACAGGCTCCCCAGAATGCACGCCTCGATGAGCTGGCCGGAAATAAACCCGCCGAATGCCCGGTCAATCTTGCGGACGATGTACTCGATCCGCTCCCGGATGCTGTCCTTGAAAAGGGCGCGCAGCAGCCGGTGGTAGATGTAGTTGAGATGCTCCTTATCCGCCAGAATGTAGATGGCGAAAATGATTCCCAAAAAGCCATTGATGATGCCGCTGGCAAGACCTGTGACAAAGGAAAGCAGCCATGTCGCCGCGCTTCCAACAAAGTTCTTGATGAGGGTGCCGGACTGATTGATCAGCTCTTCCCCCTGCTTCCACAGGTAGCTGATGACCTCGTTTTCCATATCCAGCCGGCTTTCCAGTCCGTTAAAGAAGTCACCGGCATCGGTGATATAACCGGGGATGTTATTGGCCAGGCTCAAAAGGCTTTCTCCCACCTGCGGCAGGATGAACAGGCACAGGGCCGTAATGATGGCCAGCACACCCAGGATGGAAAGGACGATACATAGGCCCCGCTTGCCGCGTGCCAGGCGGGGGCAGCGGCGCCACAGCCCGGCCAGCCATTTGGTTTCCATCGGGCGCATCAGCAGGTTGATGACATAAGCCATGACCACCCCGATGATGACCGGCCGCAGTACCGTCATGATGTAGCTGCCGGCCCCTGCTATCAGTCCAATATGGGACAGCACCAGGTACAGCACAATGCCGTAGGTGATAAGGAATATGCCGCTCTTCAGCGAGGATCGATTCATGGCTGGGTCTCCTTTTCGTCCAGTTTTTTGTCTGATCTCGATAAATCTATTATAGCACCTGCCAGTGGGATGTAAAGCCGGTTCGCACCATATTTCCGCCCGGCTTTTTTAAGTTTTGATGAAGATTGATGGCGGACGGTCTATCGCCAGTTTCCGCGGGGAATCCTCGTCCAGCCCCTGCAGAGGGCGGGTCCGGGCCGCAGGCCGCTCGCCTTTGGCGAGCCGGTGGGCTCCGCCCGCCGAAACCGCCCCCCGCTGGGGGACGGTTTGGCCTGCGGCCCGCTCTGCCCCTATCCGGAGCCTCTCCCTCTGCGGGCTCGCTCCGCTCGCCCCCCTGCCGCCCTCCTCAGGTCACCGAGGAGAGCCGCAGACTGCCGTCCTCATTGGCATAGAAGGCGAAAAGATACCCCTGGCAGTTCTGGGTATTCAGGTGGTCGCTGTAAATCTCGGCCTTCACCAGCGTCCGGCCGCTGCCGTCCTGGTAGCTGGGCCACAGCAGCAGGTGGGGCATGCTGCGGGCCGCCCGGCCCGGCAAAATGTACCCTTCGGCACCAAGATAGCTCTCATCCGGGGCAAAGCCGGTCAGGCCCATATACTTTTGGGCGGCGGCCGTCACTTCCTCAGCGGCAAAGGCGGTCTTGCCCTCATTTTCGGCATACAGCATAGTCAGGGCAAAGTCGGTGGCAGTGGCGCGGTCCAGCCAAAAGCTGCCGTTAAATCTCATGCCGCCCTCCGCCTGCAGGAACAATAGGGCCATTTCACAGGCGGGGTCATCCCTGTCCTCGCTGTAATTATAGGCAATCTTTTCCATCGGCTCGTAGTAGCAAATCACCGGGGACTCCTGGCCCTGCTCCTGCTGCACGATGAGGAGATAATCCTCCTCCCCCTTGGCAAAAACGCCAAAGGCGTTTTCTACCGCCATGTGCACCCGGTACCGGCCACAGCCGTCATATTCCTCCAGCGTTTCGGTTATTTCGGCGGTGGGAATACTCATGCCGCGCCAGTTCTGGTAGGTTTCCGGGGCCTCGCCCGCGCACGCCGCGATGGTCTCGATGTTATTTTCTACCAAGGCCGCCACAAATTTTTCGGCGATGGCACGGGTCTCCTCGGCGGCGGCTGTGGTCAGGTCGGCTTCCGCCGCAGGGATGCCCACTTCGGCCAGGCGCCAGCCTTCGGCTGTCTTTTGGGCGGTGCGGGTAAGGGGCAGCATTTCGCCGGTGTGCAGGTTTTGCATCGTCACGGTGAAGGTCAGATTTTCGGCAGTTTCTTCGGTGATGGTTACACTTTCGGCATCGTAATCCCAGTAATAGCGGCTGAAAACCGGCCGGCTGCTTTTATACAGGCGGCCCTCCCGCTCCACAAAACGCGGGCGGCCGAGGGTATCCGCATTTTGCAGGAGGGCGGACACACACGCGGGCGTGTAGGTTTTTTCTACCAGTTGCTGTAAATCGGCGAGGGTGGCATAGCCGCCCGCAGGGTCCACGGGGAGGTACTCATCCTCGGTGAGTTCGCCCTGCTCCGGCAGGCCATCGCAGTACCAGAGGTAGCCGACGATATAATCCCTGGTGAGCAGCTCCTGCAGCTCCTGCAGGGTGGTGAGGGGCTGCTGGGGCTGGGGAGAAGGCTGCCCGCTGCAAGCGGAGAGGGCCAGCAGCAGGGCCAGTAGCAGGGCGAAAAGGGAAAATCTGCGTTTCATTTTGGGGCTCCTTTCGGGGGATTCTGGGAATATTATACCACAGTTTGGGGCGGCGGTGTGAACAAACCGTAAAACCTGGCGGAGAAAAGTCCCTCCACTAATACGGCAAAAACGACCCTTTTTTGCATATGAGGGGTTAATAATTCACTTTTTTTCACGAAAAGTTTACGAATGAGGGAAAATATGGGTGATATTCGACTAAATACTGGGCTTTATTTACAGAAAAATAACGGGAAAAAGGAGCCCCCGAAGGGGCTCCCAAAATGAGAGGGATGGCTTATTTTTTGCGGGTGAGGACGGCCATGCCGAGCGCGGAGACGGCCATGAGAGCCACAGCCGCGGCGACCATGTCATTGGCGCCGGTGGAGGGGTTCTTCTGATCGTCGGTCTTGGGGGTGTCCTCGGTGCGGTCGGGGATGATGACGATGGTGCCGCTAGAGGGGGGCACGGTACCGGGCAGG
>ERZ857757.2530-NODE-2530-length-11691-cov-4.965538_pt1 | contig 11691 bp, 10 predicted proteins | sample MGYA00519764_ERZ857757 | MGnify/ENA primary metagenome ERZ857757 (study PRJEB31778, sample SAMEA3449359) | human gut metagenome | biome: human gut; feature: human-associated habitat; material: faeces | place: United Kingdom | collected 2010/2012 ... | reverse complement strand
CATTTAGCCATTTTCTTTGTTTCTTCTTTTATAATTTCTTTATTGATGTCGCTTGAGCGATCAGTGTACATAGTGTGGAGCATTTCTTCCGCAAGCTCACTGAGCGGTTTGCCGTAAAATTCCTCGTAAAGCTCCTTTATCTCAGGGTTTTCGTGGCTCGAACGAAGAGTCAAAGAGGCATCTCTCTTGTAAAGGCTCTCGATTCTTGCCTTACGGCTTGCATTAGTATCTGCCGCAAAATCACGGGGCTGACCGCCACCGCCGATGCATCCGCCGGGACAGGTCATCACCTCAACGAAGTGGTAGTTCTTCTCGCCGCTCTTGATTAGTTCGATGAGCTTGCGAGCGTTGGCTGTACCATAAACAACAGCTACGTTTACAGTGGTTCCCTTGACGTCAAGGCTTGCTTCTCTGATGCCCTCATATCCGCGAACGGGCTTAAGGTCAAGAAGTGCGCTCGGGGGGACCTCACCCGTGATATAGGAGTATGCAGTACGAAGCGCTGCCTCCATAACACCTCCGGTATTACCGAAGATCACGCCTGCACCCGATGCTTCACCCATAAAGCGGTCGTAATCGCTATCCTCAAGCGAAGCAAAGTCGATCTTCGCTTCCTTTGCCCAAAGAGCAAGCTCGCGAGTTGTAACAACGTAGTCCATATCGCGCATTTCGGGGATACCGAGCTTCTTGCCTGCGGCGTTCATTTCCTCGCGTCGGATCTCGAATTTCTTCGCAGTACAGGGGGTAAGTGCTACGTTAACGATCTTCTTCGGATCAATACCCATCTTCTGGGCGAAGTAGGTCTTAATAGTGGGGCCTTGCATACCGATGGGGCTCTTGGCAGTTGATACGTGCGGGAGCATTTCGGGATAGTAGGTTTCAGCAAACTTCACCCACGCAGGGCAGCAGCTTGTAAACTGAGGCAGGGGCTTATCTCCTGTCGTAATGCGACGAACAAGCTCGCTTGCTTCCTCAACGATGGTTAGGTCTGCGGCAAAGTTGGTATCCAGGACGTAATCGGCACCGAGAGCACGCATAAGGGCGATCATTTTACCCTGCACGAAGCTTCCTTTTTCCATTCCAAACTCTTCACCGAGAGCAACGCGCACAGAGGGGGACGTGCTGACGATAACGATCTTATCGGGATCTGCGATAGCCGCCTTCACGTCCGGGTATTCGTAGACCTCGGTAATGCTTGCGGTAGGACAGACGTTTGCACACTGTCCGCAGTGGATACAGATCGCCTTTCCTTCGGTTTGCTCGAAGGAATATGTACTGTGAACACCGATTTCATTCGTGCAGACCTCACGGCATTGTCCGCACTTGATGCAAAGCTCTTCTTTGCGGCAAATACTTGGGTTATCCGCTTCAATCGGCACCCGAACAGATAGTGGTAAATGCTCTGCCATTTCATTTCTCCTTTATTCTTAATTGTTTATTCTGAAATTGTTTTTGTTTGCCAGTTTATACACAATAATCATATCACAATTCTGTGAATTTATCAAGATTTATTACTTAAAAAACACCATCAGCAGTGTTCCAACCACCATCAGGCAAATTCCAGCAAAAGCCTTTTTTGAGAGCTTCTCCTTAAAGACAAAGTATGCCCTATTTAGCTGTCCTGGCTGGGTACATGATAATACGGCTGCCGATTGTCGGGCTGACAGCCGTTTTCTATTGGGTGCATAAGAAATGTTCAAAGTATTCAGGTCAATCCTGTCTATCGACTTGACATCCTCTTTGACGAACAGCTTTAGATTCCAAATTATTTGACAATTATGGAACGAATCTGTTGTTTCGTTTCTTTCCTTTTTCTTCATAATCCAATAGAATATGGTTCAGGAAGCCTAAAGCCTAACAATTGTCAAACAAAGGAAAGGAAGCTGAACGAATCATGAAGGCAAACAAATTCTTCGCGGCGCTTCTCGTTTTTGTCACGCTGTTGACCACAGCAGCACTGGCAGAAACCTCCGACTACACCGCCACTGCTCAGGGCTTTGGCGGTTTGGTTGAAGTAACCCTCTTCATGACCGACGAAACGATTACCAATGCTATGATTGTCGCAGACAATGAGACCCCTGCTATTGGCGGCGCTGCGCTGTCCACTCTGCAGGAGCAGATTCTTGCTGCCAACAGCGCTGAGATCGACGGCGTGACTGGCGCAACTGTGACCAGCAATGCCGTCAAGGAAGCTGCTGCAAAGGCTATCAACGCCTCGAAGGGCATGGTCGCCGAAGCTGCCGTTCTGACCGATGGCGTGTACACCGCCACGCGCGAAAGCTATCAGCACGAGCATGTCACCGTCAGCGTGACCATCACGGATGGCAAGATCGCCGATGTCGTCATCGATGAGATCACCGATCATCCCAGTACCATCACCGATGCACCCTGTGCGCTGATCCCAGCTGCAATCGTAGAGAACCAGACCTACAACGTGGACAGCGTGACCGGTGCTACCTTCACCAGCAGCTCCATCAAGAACGCCGTTCGCGATTGCCTAGAGCAGGCAGGCGGCGCGGATGCGTTCTCTACGCCTGTTGAGAAGATAGAGATCGTTGTGGGTGAAGACGTCCAGACAGATATTCTGGTCATCGGCGCCGGTGCCGCCGGTATGACTGCGGCGCTTGAAACTTCCTATAGCGATGAACTGGGGACGTCCAGTGGGCTTCATGTTACCCTGATTGAAAAGGCTGGCTTCATAGGCGGTTCCACCAGCGTATCCGGCGGCGGCTTCATTAAGTATCTGGATGAAACCGGCGCGTACGATGAAGCATGGATCCGCAGCTGCATCGAAGCTGATCTGGAGATCATCAAGAAGGATCTTCAGACGCCTTTCAACAGCGATCTGCATTACAGTGAATTCTTGATGCTAAGTATTATAACTATCACAGGAATGTGCCAGGATGGCATGACTTAGTCAAGCAGTTCTATTACAGACACACGCTTGAAAAAGCCATTGCAGGAGAAAGCACCTTTTTCTCGTTATCCATCGATAGAGAAATAATCTGTTATGCCAATAGCTGCGACCCCGTTCTCGACAGCTTTTGTGAACAGAGCAACCACATAAGCATCAAATTGTGCCTCGTCCCACTTCTCCTCATACGGATTAACACCATAGTTGTTATTCAAAATAGAATACGGCGTATGAACATGAAAGTCCCATTTCCGCCATACCGAACCTCTTTCGATATTCATGTTTACCTCCTGCGCCCTTTTTCAAAGCGCACCCTAGGTACTTTAGCCGCCACAAAGGAATACTACATTTTCTTATTTGTTATCAGCAGATACTCCTCGCGATAGCTAGACTCTTCGTGCAGGGCATACGCCATTATCGCACTTTTACAATCCAAGGACAGTGCGTTGATCACACCAAAATCGCTATTGTTGTCAACATCTGCATATCCCAAGTATTGGATTCCAGACCCTTTATCACCAGGAAAAACAAAAGAATTCACGATTTGTTTGACCCCCGATAATCTACCCCTGTCATGTTCTACGTTTGGAGAGAGCACCTTTTTTATGTGTTTTGAGTTAGTGTCCTTATACTTCATCCATATAGTCCACAAGTTCTCCGTGGATCTCCGTTATGTCATCAACCCTGATGGTTTTGCCGGCAGACCGGCCATTGGCAGCCAGGAAAGCGACTGTTCGTTCAATCGGGTCTATCTTTCGTACTAGGCCGCTGTACTCTTCGTACTCGCCGCCCTCCTTGAGGTAATCGGGAACGAAATAGACCACCGTAATCTCCGGGTGGTGCTTATCCTGGATCACATCATCGATGAGGGTAAGCTTTTGATCCAGCAGGATCTTCTCGCTTTCCGAAAGCTCAACCTTGCGGTCTGTCAGCCGGGCGGTCTCAGCGATCACGCTATCGAACCCGGTAAGAGCGGCAAAGGGAGAAAACTGTGCGGCTCTGTCGTACAGGCTCATGTGAGGGCGATTCGGTGCCTTGTGGTGAGGCAGGTGGATGATATCAGCATACGGATTCTTCTCAACATTCATCATTCGTCACCTGCCTTATGGCCGCCAATCTGGCCGTTTCGCTCGATGGTGGTGCCGCCTTCCAGCAGGTTCATGCCTTTGAGCATGGCGTTCTTTCCAAATTTATCCTGAATGGCGAGGGTAACACGCTGCAGCCTGCGCTCTTTTTCTTCGGCAAGCTGCCGGGCTTCCTCTTCCTGCTTCACTGCCTCATAATCTGTGAACATGTCCAGCTGCTCAGGCTGCTCCTCCGGAATGTCTGTCTCCGGAATCAGATCGCAGGCCGTAATGTATACGCGGCGGATCAACATGTCCTTGTGAACCACATGATCATATACGTCCAGGACAGCGTCCATGATGGCATGGGTGGAGCTGGTGTAGCGCGCGATGTTCCCAGTACCATGAGCAGGCTTGGGGATTTTACGCCCATAGGGGTCCAACACCACAGGCCCGTTGTATTTTTTGCCGCGATCGTCTTCCAGGCTTTCGCGGTCGTACCCAACATCCAGCACAATCTGCTTCGTGACCACATGCTTTCGAACCAGATCCAGCACCAGCAGCTCCGTCATTTCGCGGACAATCAGCCGCCCCTTCTCAAAATCATAGGGGCATTGCAATACCTGCCCAGACGAAATACTGCTTGTGGACGGCCGGTATTGCTTGATATCCGCTACCGTCACCGGCTCCCAACCCCATGCGTGGTCGATGATCAGCTCCGCATTGACCCCAAAGGTTTTATAAAGCTTGTCTTCGCTGACCGGATCAAGAGAGGCCCGCGCCACGTCGCCCAGTGTATAAAGGCGCATCGCTTCGAGCTTTTTGGAGATGCCTCTGCCGATGCGCCAGAAATCCGTCAGCGGGCGGTGTGTCCAGAGCTTTTCCCGAAAGGTCGTTTCATCAAGCGCCGCAATGCGCACGCCATCCTTGTCCGGCTTGGACTTCTTGGCTTCGATATCCATGGCGATCTTGGCGAGAAAGAGATTGGTGCCAATGCCCGCCGTTGCCGTGATGCCGGTATTGTACAAGACGTCGCGCACCATCGTCATGGTCAGCTCGTGCGCCGTCATGCCGTAAGTGCGCAGATAATTTGTCACATCGATAAAAACCTCATCGATGGAATAGACGATAATGTCCTCTGACGAGACATATTTCAGATAAGTGGCATAGATCCGGCTGCTGTATTCCTCATACAGGCGCATCCGCGGCGGAGCGACAATGTAGGAGATTTCCAGCGTCGGGTCTTTTTCAATGGCTTCCGCATCAAAAGAGGCGGCGGAAAACTGATACTTTTGCGTTTCCGGATTGCGCTGTATCGCCCCGGCACGGATGCCTGCCTTCAGCCTTTTCTGGTTGACCTGCTCCACACGCTGGATCACCTCAAACAGCCGCGCCCGGCCGGGAATGCCGTGGGCTTTCAGGGAAGGCGACACGGCCAGGCAGATGGTCTTTTCCGTCCGGCTCTCGTCGGCAACGACCAGATTGGTTGTCAGGGGATTCAGATGGCGCTCTACGCATTCTACGCTGGCGTAAAAGCTCTTGGCGTCGATGGCCACATACTGCCGAACCTTTTCCGCCATGCGTACCGTTCTCCTTCCTGTTTATCAATCAGTTTGCTTCTGCCGCGGCTTCAACGTACCAGCGGGCGACCCGGCTGGCAAAGGATGCGTTTGTCCATTCAAAGAACAGGCGGCGTTCCTGGCCTTTGATCATCACCGTATAGCAGGAACCCTCCGCCCCCTGCCGGTAGCATGCCGCCGGGCGATAATCCTTGATGGCGTCAATCTTGAAGGTTCTGCCATCCGCCCAGGTAATGGAGCGCGGCTGCATATAGCCCGTAGCGTCAAAATCAGAATTAACCTTCACATAGATACGCTCCATATGCGGAGGGCGCTGTGCTTTTAACGATTTTACACCTTTCATAAGAACCCTCCCCAGCGGAATCAGCGGCTTTCGCGCGCTTCCAGATACAGCGCCCGATCAGCCGTATCGGGAACCATATCCGCCGTGATCTTTCCCAGCACCCGCCCAATGACTTTTGCGCCGTCTTCATAGGGGAAGATATCGTCGAAGTCCGGGTTCAGCGAGTGCAGACGATCATGGGCCACCTGCTTGATCACGCCGCCCATGCCGGGAACATAGAAAATACCAATATCGCCATAGCTGAGCTCGGAGCAGTACTGCACCAAAACCTTGTCGCCATCATGAAACTGCGGCTCCATGCTCTGGCCGCAGACCGTGATGATCTCATCAGCTTCGGAAACTGCATGGCTGTTATAGAGAACGCATGCTTCGCTTTCGGGATGGTCCTCCCAATCGGCGCCGTCGCCTGCAGCCGCTGCGCGTCCAAGATCCTTTACGCTGTTCATCCGCTCCAGCGCCATGCGGAGATTCCGCTTGTGAACATTGCCGCTCATGGCTTCCGCAAAGGTCTCGAGGTCTTCTTTCCCACTATCGTCCAAAGAACGGTAAAAGTCCAGAAGGCGCTGCTCATGCTCGGACAGTCCGCTGCGCCTATCCTCCATGCCGAAGAACTCATACAGCGGAATATCCAGAAGCATGCAGAGCCTGCGCAGGGTCTGCGCATCCGGCAGCCGCTTGTCTGTCTCCCAGTTGCAGATACTATTCTGGTTTACCCCCATGAGCTTTGCAAGATCCCGCTGGTTGTATTTTGCGCGGGTGCGGTATTTGCGGATTACATCGCCAAAGGCATACGCGGCTTTCGGCTCAACTGGGGAGCTCGGTAATCTGCTGATGGTCATCATCGTACCTCCTGAGGGCGGGATTGCTGCTGCCTGGGCAGGATGCTCAGCGTTCAAGAATCGCAGCAGTATCCTCTGTTGTTCTCATTGTAACACAATGCATTGTGAAATGCAATATCAAAATATCACGTATAGCGTGATTTGCGCTTGACACCGCGTATAATCCCCTGTAGAATAAATGCAAAGCAAAGAATGCGAGAGCTGGGAGTACCATGGTACAGGAGGTAAAATGCGCGTGTGCCTGAAGGAATGCAAAGACGCTGAACTTGTCAGAAGTTCCGTTCCCATTGCAAGGAAAAATGATATTTATGAGAACACACAGCCGGAGATCGAGAACTGCTCAGACGGCATTGCGCCGCAGCCGAATACAGTGGTAGACGGCAGCCAGAAAATGATCGCGCCGGTCGTCGTATCGATGACAAAGTACCTTTTTGCGCATTACCGGCTGCAGATGTATGCTTACCTCAATAACAGCCTGCGCAGCGGGATGCTGAAACGGATTGTTGGGTTTTCTTTTACCAATAGGACGATCAACCGGGAAGTATGCACCTTCAAGGGCGTGAATTACTGGCGCATGGACCGGCTCAACTTTTGGGCGGACGTCAGCGTGACCCTGCTGCTCAGCACTGCAGAGGGAAAACGGGAATGGTGCGGATATCTGTGCTTCTGGTTCTCTGCCGAGCAGCCCAGACCGCTGGCCGGCACAATAGAAGAGCTGACCTCTGTGAAGGACGGTCCGGAGCGAAGCGGCATGACATTGCTGAGCCCATTTCTGATCCCATATTTTACTGCGGCGAAAATCGACATGGAAGCTGAAAACATCTGGGCAGCCTGTATCCCCGGCGCGCTGGATCACCCGGAACTGCGTAAGGCTGAAATGCTGGCTGGAGCAATGGGGCTATCCATTCTGCATTTGCCGCTTCATAAGCATGAAGAGGTGGACAGTATTCTCTTCCTGGTTGATGATCAGATCGAGATCGCGGAAAAAGGGAAACAACCCGAAATCAGAGAAATTCTTGCCAATACCATTGTGATCAATACAAGCAATATCAAAAAGGAGTATTCGGATTTCAATATCCTTCATGAGTGCATCCATTACTATGAACACTATCTGTTCTTTCGCCTGCAGGAGATGCATCACAATGATATTCAGCGCATGGAAACGCAGGAAATCGAACATCCCGAGGATGGAGAAAAGACCAGCAATCCTGTATACTGGATGGAAAAGCAGGCGGATCGCGGAGCCTATGGCCTGATGATGCCCCTGACTTTTATGCGGGGGCTGTTGGCGGAAAAATGCCGCATGCTCAAGCCCTATACGCATGAAGGCGAAAAATACGAGCAGCTTGGTCTGGCAATTGCAGAGGAACTCAGTCTGCCGCATTTTCGTGTGCGCGCCCGTATGATCCAAATGGGGCATGTTCATGCCAAAGGAGCGCTTAACTATGTAGACCGGCACAGAATTCGGCCCTACAGTTTTGATGAGACTTCCCTCCGTAAGGATGAGCATACCTTCAATATCAGCAGGATCACAGCGGGAGGCTTGTATGAAAAGAACGCGGATTTCAGGGAACTGCTGGACAGCGGAAAATATGTCTATGCCAATGGGCATATTGTGCGCAACGATCCGCGGTTTGCAGAACAGACTCCCTATGGCTATGTGCTGACTCCCCTGGCGCTTCAGCGCATAGATCTGTGCTGCCTGCGCTTTATCCGAATCTACGAGCAGAAAAACGTCAGCCGGTATATCTTTGGACGAATGAACTATGACCCGGATTATGTAAAGCGAACGCTGTTCTATCTGGAGGATTTAATCAACGAAAGGGAACTGGATGAGATCGATGCGGAACAGCAGTTTAAGCGCAATTTTCCGGATTCTTTTCTGGAAGCCTTTGATATGCTGATGAAGAAAAACGGAGATACGCGCGAAACGATTGCGGAAAAGCTCAATGTGAATTGCAAGTCGCTGCAGCGCTGGCTGAAAGAGCCGGATCGTAAAATCACCGCGGACTTTATTGTACTGCTCGCATTGACCTGGCGCCTCCCGGATTGGATCAGCACACTGCTGCTGGACAGGGCATATATCCGGCTCAGCGAATCCAATCGTCGTCATCTTGCCCTGCAGTATATCCTGAAAGTTCTTTGGAGCGAAGGCGTCGAAAAGGCGAATGCCTACCTTACCGCCAGAAAGCTTGATTGCCTGAGCATATAAACGCTTCAAATACAGGCCGACACGTCGTATATATTGCGATGTGCCGGCCTTTTTTGATTTTTGGGAATCAATACGCCGCATCATCTTTTTCACAGGAAACCGTCGAGCAAGGTCGTGAACGAACTTTAAAAAAGTTTTTTACAAGGTGGACAAAAAATGTCCACTATCTCTGAAAAGCAAAGCCTCAAATTGTCCCTCAAAGCCTCTAAAATTGTCTGTATTGCATGACTTTGAGCCCGAATTGCAAAAGCAATTGGTTTTCTGAGCCTTCAAGCAAAAAACTGCAATTTTTAACTGGACATTATTCGTCCTGTTCATTTGCATTTTAATCCGCTATCATAATGCTCGTGAGGTGGCCACCCACAAAATCAGAAACACGGTAACGCAAGAAGAAGGTTATGACCAACAGGCGCAGCAGTGGAATGAAAGAAAGTATTCCAGCTGTATACGTAGCAGGTCTGCCCGTCTGAATCTATGCAGTTCGTTGCCGTTTCAAGATTGAGTGGGAGGTCATCTTTATGTTTACGAGCAATGAACACGGCATTAAAAAACAGGCGCAGGTGGATTTCACCCGCTCCGGCTGGCGGCAGTTTATTGGGCTCAACCGTAACCTGGGCGCACGGTTCATCCGGGGCTTCATTCTCCGATACGAACTGGCAGTCTACCTGGCAGCGCACGAAGCCGCAGGCGCGGAGCTGGATGAAGGCTGCCAGGAGGTCTGTTACGAGAACGGCGTCTACCTGCTGCTGCGCAGGATGCAGGGCGTGTGGTACATCACGGACATTTGGGCCGATGACGACGCCATTGCATTCGAACCAGTATGGATCTGGCAGCAGATTAAACGCGGCGCGGATTACATCCTGGCACACATTCTAAGCGGCTGGCGGCAGCTGACAGAAAGGATGGCAGCACGTATATGAAAGCCTCCTGTATGGATTGCGCCCGGCGCGCCAGCTGCCCATGGCGGGAGGATGAGGAACAGCGCGCCCAGTGCCCTTTTTTGAACGCTGACAATGAACCGCTGCATTACCGTAATTCTGAGGGCTACTCCGACCCGACAGCCTTTTTCGCTCTTCGCAGCGTCATGCGACCCGGCAAAGCAAAAAGGAATCCAAAGGCAGTAAAAAAGCAGCGTTCCCGGACACAGGTCATTCATTACGATTGACAAGAAAAACCATCATGAACGCATGGAAAGGAGAATCACTATGACCCTTCACATTCAAATGCTTCAGGACATCGCAACCCATGCCCGCGCCATGGCGGACAGTATGCAGGCCATCGTGGACGACTGCGCCGAGCAGCTTGCCAAGCGAAAGACGGCCGGCGAAAGCGAAGAATCCATCATGAACGAGCCCTTCAACAAGGCTGCCCAGAACAGCTTTACGCCCTATGAAGGTCCTACGCCTTTCGATGAGAAGCCGAAGGCTACAGCGGCTCCCGTTTCGGAACCGAAACTGACCATCGTAGAACTGCGCGCCTTTGTGGCGGCGCGTTCTACCCCGGAGAATCGCCCAAAAATCAAGGCGATCCTTACGAAGTACGGCGTGAAGAAGCTTACCGAGCTTCAGGAAAGCCAGTATGAAGCCGTTAAAAACGAGGTGGCGGCACTGTGAGTGAAATTCAGCACACCAATCGCGCCCACGCCCGGCTCAACGCTTCCTCTTCCCACCGCTGGATGATGTGCCCGCCCTCCGTCAAGCTCTCCGAGCAGTTCGAGGATAAGCCTTCGACCTATGCGGAAGAGGGCACGTATCTGCATGAGTTGTGCGAGTTGAAGCTGCATCGCTACCTGGGCGATATGGCTATGGAAGCCGTGGAAGCGCAGTATGCGGAACATCGTGACAGCGAGTTTTATTCGGACGAGGCCGAAAGCGTCACGGATGAATACGTCGCCTTCTGCGTTGAAACCATCGAGGCGGTCCGCTCCTCCTGTCCTGATCCGCTGATCATGGTGGAGCACCGGCTGGATTACAGCGAGTACGTGCCGGAGGGCTTCGGTACCGGCGATCTGGTCATCGTGGCGGACGGCGTCATCGAGGTAATCGATTTCAAGGGCGGCCGCGGCGTAAGAGTAGACGCCAATTGCAACAGTCAGCTCATGCTCTATGCCCTGGGCGCGCTGCTGGAATTTGACCCGCTTTACGACATTCACCATGTGCGCATGACCATCGTGCAGCCCCGGCTGAACAACCTGTCCTCCTATGAAATGGAGGCGGACGAGCTGCTCCGCTGGGCGGAGACGGAGGTACGTCCCAAAGCGCTCCTGGCCTATGCGGGCAAAGGTGAATTCTGCGCCGGCGAATGGTGCCGCTTCTGTAAGGCGCGCTATACCTGCCGGAAACGCAGCGAGTATCATATGCGCCTGGCAGAGCGGGACTTCAAACAGCCTGACCTGCTTTCGGACGAGGAGATCGCCGACATCCTCCCCGTGGCGGAAAGCCTGAACAGCTGGGTACAGGATCTCATGGCCTATGCAACGCAGGAAGCGGTAGACGGAAAGCACTGGCCTGGCTATAAGTTGGTCGCCGGGCGCACGGTGCGCAAATACACCAGCGAAGCCGAGGTCATCAAGGCAGCGACCGAGGCGGGCTACACCGACATCTACAAAACGACGCTGCTGGGCGTGGGCGATCTGGAAAAGCGGCTGGGCAGGAAGAAGTTCAGCGAGGTGCTGGGCAGGTACGTCGTCAAGCCCCAGGGCGCGCCGACGCTTGTCCCTGAAACCGATCCCCGCAAGCC
>ERZ857757.2526-NODE-2526-length-11699-cov-13.266232_pt1 | contig 11699 bp, 10 predicted proteins | sample MGYA00519764_ERZ857757 | MGnify/ENA primary metagenome ERZ857757 (study PRJEB31778, sample SAMEA3449359) | human gut metagenome | biome: human gut; feature: human-associated habitat; material: faeces | place: United Kingdom | collected 2010/2012 ... | reverse complement strand
CAACTGGAGTGTCGCAGTGAAGCAAAATAGCGAAAAAGGAGTTCACGCAGCTCGGGTTGTGCATGTATTCCAGAATGGCGGCCTCCGCCTGCTTCATGATCTCCGTGTTGTTCACTCGCATGTTCCCAAACGCTGCGAGGATGGAATCCAGTTCGCTCATGTTTCCATTCATCTCCGATCAAGCAGTCAATGGGCGAGAAGGAACCGATTTCGTCGGAAATGTGGAAATGCAGAAAGCGGCTCCTCTTCCGACTCGAAAAAGACGCCATTGGCGCCAATGCGGCAGGAATGGCGCCGTCATCGCCGTATCTTCCACCCAGAAACACTCTTGAAAGGCGAATGAACTCAACCATTGACGCATCTACGGAGAATCTGGTAGCTGCGTGGACGGCGGGTGAACCACTAGGTGGATGCTTTAGCCAACATCAAGCAGTATGGTTACATTCTGAACAAACATATGGTATCCGATTGACTCGAGTCTGAGACCCAGGATGAGGACGATATGGGCAATGTCCTCGAATCGACCAAGTCGCTGCTCGCCGAACTCCGCAACGGCGCTCTGAGTCCGAAGGACTACTACGAAGTTTATATCCTCGCGTTGTCGGAGAGTCGTCTTCTTGACGCCACGGAATGCAGTGTGTGATCAGCTCATTGGAGTGGAGAGCTACTTATGTCAGAAACTCGCTTCGGACGTGAACGGGGAGGAGTTGTACGAGCGCGTGCAATACACGGCCCAATTCGTTCCCAGACTCTACCTCATGATCCTCGTCGGCAGCTGCTGCATCCGAATGAAGAAGATTCCAGCAAAGAAGATCATCTACGACACCTTGGAGATGTGCAAGGGCATTCAGCACCCGATGCGCGGTCTCTTCCTCCGCAACTTTTTCATCCGCGAAATGAAGGACAAGTTCCCCTACCCCGGCTGTCGCTACGAGACGTAGGCGAGGGCGGTGTGTCACAGTGCAGCGAGGACGGCGGCGACGTCAACGACAGCGTGGACTGCATTCTGCGCAACTTCGTTGAGATGAACCGCCTCTGGATCCGCATGCAGAGCGGCAAGTCGAAGAACCGCGAGAAGCGCGAGACGGAGCGACAGGACCTGAAGGTGCTCGTGGGCAGCAACTTCGCCTGTCTGTCGCAGCTGGACACGATCGATGCCGAGTACTACAAGACGGTAGCGATCCGAGAGTGGCGTAACCCCAGCGCATCCTTCCCTCCCTGGTGAACGAGATCGTGAGCTGTAACGACGCCATCGCCCAGAGCTACCTGATCGAGTCGATGATCCAGGTGTTCCCCGACGACTTCCAGCTGGCGGGTCTCTCGCACACGCTCGTATGTCTCTGCCACGTGGACACCTCCGTGGACATCAGCAGGGCTGTGTGGGACGGTCGAGCGTAGAGAGCTGCTTCGCAGAGCTGCTATCGCGCATCGAGGGCGAGTCGGATCTGCGCAACCTCGACGCCATCGTCGCCGCCTTCTTCGACTTCGTGCGCACGCTGAAGGAGGTGGGGCCGTCGTCCGTCGCTCACGCAGAAGGACACCGACCTCTCGCTCTCCGCGCTGCTGCGACTGGAGACCTGCTTCACCGACTTCCTTCTGCGGCAGAAGCCCGACTGCAAGGCGGAGCTGGAGGAGCTGTGGCGCCTCACCGAGAGCCACCTCGACGGTCTCGTGGTCACGCAGGAGTCGTGTCGAGGGAAACGCCTCACCTCCAGGTGCTTCGCGGACTTCGTCGAGTTCCTCAAGCAGCCCGTCGCCGCCTTCGGACTCGCTCTCCTCGACAGCGCCTCGTACCTCGCCGTCCGTCTGCGCTCCCGCCGTCATTCCTAGCTCTTCCGCACGCTCCCCGTCGAAGAAACGGCCAGCGTCGCCACCCTCTTCGCCGAGCTGTGCGTGAAGAACCGCCTCGCGCTCGTCTCCGTCGAGAAGGCCAAGGCGGTTCTGGAGACGCTCCGCGGACTCCACCTGCGCAACGACCTCGCCGGTCAGCACCTCTTCGCGCGCTGTCTCCAGCTCGTCGCCATTCCCGACCCCGCTCAGGCGCGCGAGGTAGGTGCGACGGTCCTCTGTCAGACAGTTCCTCACTGACCTCGCGGCGTCGCTCGCTTCGGAAACGGCCGAGAACCGCTCCATCCCTCTCCTCTCCGTCTTCTACCTGTTGCTGCGCAGCGCCGCAGAGTCTTCTAGCGACGCAGCGCAGTCGGAAGATGCGTTCGCCGCGGTGCACAACGTCCTGGAACTCCTCTTCACATACCACTTCCGCGTGTGTCTGCCGGCCATGAGCGAGGCGGCTCTCGTCGCCGACGCGCAGAGCGCCAACGCGCAGACGCAGACGCTGCTGGAGGAGGTGGGACTGAAGTCTGAGGTGCATCGTAGATGCTCCAGCGACTGGAGAACACGCGTGCTGAGCACCACGAGCTCGTTGTGCAAACGCTGCTGCGCATTCGGAATCTGCCGAAGGAGGAGATGCAGGCGCTGGCGCACAAGCTGGAGGACGCCGACGCGAACAGCATGCTGGAACTGGAGGCGCGCACGAGGGTGACGCTGCAGGTGGCGCTGATGTACGCTCTCCACACGGACACTGTAGGGATCGAAGAAGGGACTGATGAAAGGACGCGCTCTTCGACGAAGCCAGAGCGAAGGACCTCGTCGGGAGATGCGAAAAGTCAATCAGCGACGCCGCCGTATCGGAGAAGGCGCGAAACCAGCTCAAGGCGCTCTTCCTCCAGAGTCTGCTGCGCATCAACATGGTCAACCGCAACGTGGTTCCCGACGAGAAGGTCACGGCGACGCTGAAAGCGCTCACCTCGTCGGAGAAGCTGAACCACATGACGAAGCGACTCTTGGAGCAGATGAAACCGTATTGTCCGAAGTGAGGTGTTTGTTATGAAACAGTGGAATGTGACACAGATTTCAAGTAGGCGACTCCCTTCGTGATCCGATCGACGTCGCCCTTATTCTCGGCGTAGTACGCGCGCAACTCGCCTTCAATCTACGTCTCATGAGGTCCTCCCATTGCGACGGAACGGATCTCCTGCTCCAGAGAACGGACCAGTCGCTTCTTCAGACGCATCCGCTGCGCCTCCAGGAGCTTGTTCACGTCGACCGCGTTTCCACAACTATCCCTCACCACGTTCAACGACGGATACTAGTTCTCCTCCAGCTCTCTCCTTTCCTGCAGCGTCTCGTCTCGCTCATCCAACTGTTTCAGATACTCGAAAACGCCCTTGGATCGACATTGATTCACCAATTCCGTCTATATCCGCCAAAGACTATGATTCGCATACGTGCAGCTCCTCCTTAAACTGATCCATCATCTTGTTGCTCGCGATCTCGATGAACAACATGTCATCTCCACTCGCCTGCGAATAGCAACTCGCAATCGTCCGACCAGGGACATTCTTGGCTATCTTTCCAATGGCCCTATCCAGAACCTGTCGATGATGCCTCCAATCCGTCCCCACTTCCACAAACTGCTCCTCTCGTGGCACGTTCCGTTTTTCCAAACTCATCGACTGAGAATTCAAATCACTCCCGATTCGATCCTTTTTCTGCCTCCCAAGCCGCCGCAAATTGCTCCGATTTTCCCACTTCTGTTTTTCATTTTCATCCGATATGAGTCTCTGGGACAAGATGAAAACCAAATCGCATCCAGGTCGCATTCGAGTACGCGAAGAGCGCAGAAGCAGGCTCATCTTTAGTCGAAGGCGACCGATGTGAACGAATACCGCTTCAACGTTCCCGTTGGCTTGAGAAGATCGCCCGTGGCGGATTCGGAAGAGGAAGGGGAATCGACCTGCCACAAATCGCCCAGTATGTTCTTGAGGAGTCGCTGGATCCTGTAGAGGCGCAGCCTGCAAATGCTCTCGCCTTCAAGGATGCCGATAAGGGCAAGGATATCCAGAAGTACAAGCGCCTTCTGGAAAGTGATCGGATCGATATGAAATCGCTCCGCACGCTCGCCTGGAAGGGAATCCCGTCCGAGTATCGAGCGGTGACATGGAAGCTGCTGTTGGTCCTCTTCTCGAAAGGCGTTTCACGTGTAGGGATACTTGCCGTCGGTGCGGAGTCGTCAGCAGGCGATTATCCAGCGAAAGCGTCGCGAGTACAAGGAGTACATTCCGCGTCTGTTCGAGATCGACGACTCAGAACGCACCGAAGACGAGCTGGCTGCGTTGCATCAAGTGTGAATTACCGGTTTCCGTGACAGACAGATTTCGGTCGATGTCCCGCGCACTTCCTGCGGCTCAATCATCCTGAAGAGCGAGGACATGCAGCTTGTAGTAGTCCCTGATTTGCATTCACTTGTAGCGCCTGAAGCGACTCCTCTACATCTGGGCGAACCGTCATCCCGCGTGCGGCTACGTTCAGGGCATCAACGATCTCTGCGTGCCGTTCATCATCACTTTCCTCAACGACCACTTCCCTGGTACGACTTGACCGCTCCTCTCACCAGACATGGTGTGCGAGCTGGACTGGGAGGCGGTGGACGCGTCGGTCCTCGACGAGGTGGAGGCGGACACGTACTACTGCATCTCGCGTCTGCTGGACGGCATCCAGGACCACTACACGACGGATCAGCCGGGAATCCAGCGGATGGTGAAGAAGCTGGCAGGCTACAAAACGCTGACGGGCAGAAAAAAAGCGGCAAAGGCAAACCCGAAAATCGCCGCCCTGCAAGTGGAGCTTGCCCATGTGGACGGCGAGATTGAAAAGCTGGTGGACAGTCTGACGGGTGCAAACAATGTCCTGCTCTCCTATGTGAATGTGAAGATAGCGGAACTGGACGGGCGCAAGCAGGAACTTCTGGCGAGGATAGCGGAACTGACGGTGGAAGCCATTAGCCCGGAACAGGTCAGCCAGATTTCCGGCTACCTTGACACTTGGGAGAATGTATCCTTTGACGACAAGCGGCGGGTGGTGGATTTGATGATTACCACCATAGCCGCCACAAGCGACAGCTTGAATATCACATGGAAAATCTGACGGGTGGAACCCCTCCCGTCAGATACCTACCCTGTGTAGTCCCTTGTAAACTGTACTTTACGTTTTTGTAAACTTCTTGAATTTCTTCGTCGTGTTTTTCAGGTAAAATCCCAGAGTCATCAATCATTTTAAGTATACGTGCTTTTTGGTACTGAATATATGGATGAATGCTCGTCTTTTCAAGAAGATTAATTTTGGGATACGCATCTTCCAACGCAGTTCGAACGAAAAACTTGTTGCCCTTATTACATTGTTCACGAACATCAATATAAATCAGATCAATCTTTGCGGCGGCAATTTTATCGCCGTTGGTAAAAATATTCCAATCCATTAAAATTTTTTGGCGTTCAGGATTTCGTTTTACTGCATCATCAAACATCCGCAGTTCTCGATCTGTTTGGCGTACGCACCGTTCAACCCTTTCTTGTAACGCAGCATATTGAACGGCATCGGGGAGAAATCGCTGGATAATGTACTTTTCTGCAAATTGATTCAATCGATAATTTGCGCCTCGACGCTCTAAAATTAAATAATGGCATAGTATATTTGTAATTTGTTGAACGGTTTGGCAAGAAATTTCTGCTACTATGCTAATAGTATAAATATCAATTTCATCTCCACCATAAACGGTAAAAATACGCAATACCTTATACATGTTTTCGTGTTCAGACTCAAAGACTAATTCGACTTCCTCAAAGGTGTTCTTAAACATAAACTCACTAATAATGTCAAATCCACTCGGTGGCAGTTTTGTGAGCTCATTGTTAAGTGTTTTAGTTGTAGGTAATTTGGAAAAATCAGCTTGAATACTATCAATGGTTTCAAGTTTGCGACTTAGCCGTGATAGGCAAAGCACTAATACAAGTGTATTTCCTTTGGAAATCTGCAATAATTCTAAACACTCGTCTCTAGACAAATCGAGATTCAAATCGTTTTCTTCGCTATATTCGTTAATAAACCGTAACCCGTCATCATTTTCGAATCCATTTAATTCGACATTAACGTCATACTGCTCTTCCTTGCGTGAGGTTAGGATATACTGAATACACGAAGGCGATCCAGCCTGAATAAAATCGTGTAGTTCTGCCCTATCTTGACTAGAAAGAGTCTCTAGATTATCAACAATAACGATTCCACTATGGTCGAACTCCAAAAAATTGTCAATCTGTAGGAAAGCGAAGATTTGGGTTTTTAATTCTGAGAACGTACTGAATGTTTTCCTGACAATTACAGACTCTAGAACGCCAGATGTCTGGGAATAAGTAAGCTTACGTTCTTTAGCGGAGAAGAATAAAAGAAATTCAGGTTTATAATTATTGATTGTAGTTCTATCAATAACATCTTGAATAATTTCTTTTATTCCTTCTAACACAAGTGCAGTCTTCCCGAGTCCGCCATATCCGTAAATACAATAGGACGATTGTTTCCTAAATGCTCCAGGCTTACCATATATGAAGTCTTTAATCGCAGCTATTTCCTGACTACGGCAAACAATTCTCGTCTCTGGGAACGGCATATCATTGATATTTTGAATTGAGATGGGAATTACAACTTGACTGGTTCTTAGTGCGGTTATTCGCTTAATAATATCCGTCTTTGATTTATCCCAGAAATACTTCCAATCAAGCCATTTGCAAATTTCTTCCATAAAATTTAAAACAGGAATCATATCTGTATCTTCGAGGATTTTACATAGAGGATGATTTAATTTATTTCTTACATACGAGTACTTGCGAGCTAAAGAAAAGAAATCTGAGAAACACGGAAATATATTAACCAGACAAGAGAAATTCTGTTGAAAAACGTATGTTAATACATTTAGCTCTCCTAACATGGGAACATCTGCTGATCCTGCAACACTTTTTGTCGTAAAAGAGTTATTTGCAAACTGCAGTGCATCAAAGAGTTTGTCCGGATTTTTTTGAGCTTTTATAATCTGATTTTTAATTGTATTGTTTAATACAGGTTGGCAATTAGATAGCTGTGCATTAGTGAGAGCTGTAGAAAAAGAACATTTATCATGGTAAGTATCCAATATAACCTCGGCTATATAGGATCGGTAAGGAATTTCGAAGCCCATAATCAATGTTCTCAGTTGATCATGCTGCGCAGACGTCAAATACATTTCAAAAACCTCACTTTGCTACAATTATATAAGCGGGGAAATTTCTTGTATATATTTTACAATGGATTAGGCGAAAGCGCAACTAATTTGTTCGTTTCAGTCAGCATTATGCTTGACGAATATAAAAGATTATTTGTTTCTATCTTCACGCATAGGTTTTTTACTATATGTTTACTTTCGTACCCGCAAAACTTCAACTACAATAATCTCATCACACACAAGGAGATGAGACCATGCCCGCCGAGTATCCGGCAAATTTCAAGAAAGAAGTCATCAAGCGCTATCAAAACGGAGAAACCATCAAATCTCTCGCCCATGAGCTACATATTGCTCAGGGAACACTTTACCGCTGGCGGAAGGAGTACTGTTCCATCCAAGGAATAAACCACACCTACACGCCAAAGGAGTTCAACGCCATCTCAAGGCGATTGGCAAAACTGGAACATGAAATGAAGATCATCCGCCTTTCACAGTATATAACAAGTGTTCCCTTGCAGAAAAGGCTTTCCATATTGGAAAATCTCTACCACCAATCGGATAATACTTATAGCGTTCATGAGCTATGCGAGGCATTGGATGTCGCTCGCGGTACATTTTACAACCATATCTTTCGCCGTGCAGACCGCAACCAGCGCGACCAAGAGCAAGCGCAGCTTATGCATCTGGTGCGGCAAGCTTTTGATGATAGTGGTCAGCGGTATGGCACCGAAAAGATTCGCATCACATTGGCCGAAGGTGGCGTCAGAGTCAGCACCAAGCGCATTGCCGCGATCATGCAGGAACTCGACCTGCGCAGCATTCGAGTCGATTCCAAAAAGCAGTTTAAGAAGTATCAGAAATACCGCAAGCAAAACCTGTTGGAGCAGCAATTCACCGCAGATCGTCCTAATAAAACATGGGTCAGTGATATTACATACTTTAAGGTCAACGATTACTGACTTTATCTGTGCATCATCCTCGACCTCTTTTCCCGGAAAGTCGTTGGCTATCGCGTATCCCGCAACGCCAGTACAAATCTGGTCACCAGCACATTTCGGGCAGCCTTCCGTGAACGAGGTAACCCCGCTGATTTGACTTTTCACAGCGACCGCGGCAGGCAGTATACCTCTGCAGCATTTACAACGCTCCTGCAAAAGTGCGGTGTGAAGCAATCGTTTTCCGCCACGGCACGGCCGCATGACAACGCTGTGGCAGAAGCCTTCTTTGCCTCATTCAAAAGAGAAGAGGCGTACCGCAGAGAGTACACCTCAGAACAGAGCTTTCGCAAAAGCGTGGAGAAGTATATTCAGTTTTACAATGGGGTGCGCCCTCACAGAACTTTGAGATACAAAACGCCGCAAGCCTTTGAGGACGCTTATCACGAGAATTTGTGAGAAAACCGTGTTCAAATAACGACCTTGCATAAAAATAATCATTCCGCATTTTGAGAGTTTTTCTGTGTATGCCTCCAATCAGCAAAATAAAAAAGCCCAGATAAAACAAGGCTTTGAAGATAAGAAGAACCCCGTTTTTCGATAAAAATGTTCGAAAAACGGGGCTCATTCAATCGTAATTTCGTTCGTTATTGTAATTCAAGCAAATCACTGGATCATCGGATGTCGGAAATGAGACGTCATCAGAGGCGTGAAGAACTTGCCAATTCAGCCGCTCGGACACCCTTACTGTTGATGTGAGTAGATGCTTTAAATCATGTAAGTAAAAACCCTTACCAATGACCGTTTTTACTTCAACCATACTATTTTCACGATCGAGTGAAATTTTGAGAGGAAAGAGGACATCTTCCTTGCTGATAGCAGATTGGCATGGCCTACTTCTTTGAAATTCGCGCTTTGAAGCATGATTTAGTTTTTCTAAAACGGTGTCCATCACATTGGGAAATATCTTCGAATTTTGTTTGGTTAAGCGCAAATAAGCAGCCGGTGTACGCAAATATTGTACGAAAGCAAAGCGAGAGAGCGCCTTATGTTCTTCCCTTGATAGCTTCGCACCACTGATTAGCTTGTCAAAGATTGGTTTTGCTGGACTTTCAAATTCTCAATCAAACCAGTGTTCAAAATCATCAAGCTCTTCAACACCAACAACTCTGGTATAAAAGTCGTTCCATACTGCGGTGTTTTTAATTGACTGCTTTGTCCAGTATGGGACGTTTTCATTAGACACCAGAATGCTATAGGTTTGTATCGTCCTCCCATCCGGACTCCAATTTTTTAAATAGAACTGAGGTATATAATGATTCCTATGGGATATATTCTGGTTCATAACATTACTCTTTCACACCCTTAATCCGCTTTTGAATATCCTCCACAGATGGCAATTGGCGTTCCAGCTCTTCCGGCAGGCTGCTGGTGATCTGGTAGGCGCTGACGCCGATGGGCTTGCTCATGTCCTTGAGGGAGTATTCCGCCACAAGATCGTTCTTGCTCTTGCAAAGCAACAAGCCAATAGAAGGATTGTCCTGTTCTTTCTTCAGAATGCCATCCACCGCTGAGAGGTAAAAGTTCAGTTGTCCGGCGTACTCCGGTTTGAACTCACCGGTTTTCAGTTCAATCACCACATAGCAGCGGAGATTGAGGTTGTAAAACAGCAGGTCGATATAGAAATCATCGCCGCCTACATTCAGGTGGTATTGGTTGCCGAGGAAAGCGAAGCCGGTTCCCAACTCCAAAAGAAGTTTTGTCACGTCCTTGACCAGCGCCTGCTCAATATCGCGCTCCACCATATCCGCTTTAAATGGGATAAAATCAAAGATGTACGGATCTTTCATGGTCTGCGCCGCAAGCTCGCTCTGTGGGGAGGGCAGTCGATTCTCGAAGTTAGATACCTTCTCCGCCAGCACCTGCCGCTGGTACAGGCCGCTTTCAATCTGATGAACCAGCACGTTGCGAGACCACCCGTTCTGTGCGGCTTGCTCGGCGTACCAGATGTGCTCGTCCGCATTTTTCACCTTGTCCATCAAGGCAATGTGATGATACCAGGTAATTTGTGCAAGTGCCGCTTGCACAATTTCCTTATCCGGAAAACGCAGTGCAAATTTTGCCATATACTTCAAATTTCTCACCGAGTATCCGGTGGCGTCCGGAAAGGAAAGCTTGATATCGGCGGCAAGATTCTCCACGAACTTGCTGCCCCATATCTTGTGGGCATTGATGACCTCACCGATGGAGTGATAAAGGATCAACAGTTCCCGATTGACGCTGACTGCCGCACGGTACTGCGCTGTGCGGATCTCCTGCTTGATCGACTCAACGATATGCAGATATTCGTTGGAATTCATCAACATGGCATTTTTCTCCCGTCCCATACGATCTCCACCCAGGGGTTTATCTCAGTATACCAGATATTTTTCCTTCCGTCGAGAGAAGAAATCCGTCGTTCCACAACTATATAAGTTTGTCCAGTTCAGAAAACAGGTTGCTGTAGCCTGCGGGCTTGCGAATGTTCATGGGCTTTCTCCTTTCCATCATGGTGAGCTTATATCAGAAAGCCGCAAGGGAACAAACTGGCTGGCAGTTTGTTCCCTTGCGGGCCTATTATTCAATCGAGTTTTTCCGCATAGCAACTGCTAAGATGAAGTCTGCCATTGTTGCCGCAGAGTTTACAAATAACCTTGCATGGTGCGCCTCTATATTATATCGCTTCTGACCAACACCGTGGGCATCACTATTATTATTACGCATTTCCGCAATGGCTGACACTATTTTTTCAAGACCTTTTAATAGAGAATTGATTCGGTTGTCAATGTCTTTACTTTGATGCATGTTGTATAACTTTTTTACCTGAGTATATAAGTCACCAATGCTCCCACTTGTTGTTGGCGTTTCACCTTTTAGTTCAATGACATAACAAAACGTTTCTTCCAGCAATGTGCGGCTTTTCGTAATGGCACTATCGAAATTTGAGTTTTCTATATCTATCACAGCGCGGGCAGTAATGTCCTTAATATAGGGGCGATCAACATTTATAATAGCAGGGACATCTATGGCAACAACTCCAGTCTCCATTTTGAAAATAGGAATCGCATAGTAGATTTCAAATTTTGGCATGTGTGGAGGAATTTCGCTGCCATTGCTTTTTTGCAGAAATTGGATGCATTTATCAAATATCTCTTGATAAGTTGCATCTATAGAAAAGGCAAAACGAGATCCTTGTAGTGCTTTGTGTAACTGCTTGACTGTCTCGATGGCATTAAGCAGTTGCCGACTTTCTTCAGCCCAGAAATGTGCAGTAGAATTGGCGGTAGGAAGTCGCTCATTCATCCTTTCACAGGTTCGGTTTATGGTTGTATGTAGTGTTGAAAAAACAATCCGCAATTTAGGATCAGGAACTTCCAAATATAAAGGGATATTGTCCCTGTTCAAATTTTCTGCAAGCGCCCGATATGCGGACTCAATAGCATTGTCTACTTTATCCATATTTGCTCACCTCAATCTGCGAACACTTCGCTAATTATTTTATAGCATAATTTGAGGTGGTTTTCAATTATAACTCTTGCGCAATTCCCACTATGTCTACTTCTGTAATCTTTCAATTTTTTCGATCCCGCTTTTCAAGCGAACTAGCACCTCATCCTTAGAAAGTATCCTCACCG
>ERZ857757.2524-NODE-2524-length-11703-cov-3.107143_pt1 | contig 11703 bp, 9 predicted proteins | sample MGYA00519764_ERZ857757 | MGnify/ENA primary metagenome ERZ857757 (study PRJEB31778, sample SAMEA3449359) | human gut metagenome | biome: human gut; feature: human-associated habitat; material: faeces | place: United Kingdom | collected 2010/2012 ... | reverse complement strand
GGCTGCCACTTGCCGTTAATGTAAAGTCCGTATTCTTTCTGTAAATTTTTCATTTTCAATACCTAACCTTCTATCTTATTTTAAGAGATCACTGTTTTTGCGATAAATCTTATGTAATAAATTATAATTATTATTTGTTTTTAAGTCAATATGGAATAATGTTACAATAAATACATTTTAACAGTTGTTTTGTGAAATATTTGAGAAAGGTTGGGAAATATAAAAAATTAAAATTTACAAATAAAAAAACCAATGCTTAAATAACAAGTTTGTTAGTTTTCTTTAAAAATTTAGCCGGTATGTGGTTATCAAGTTTCCAAATAATATTCATTGGATTACTGCCAGCATGTTTAACATAATTAACTGTACCCAAAAAAGTATATGTTTCTGCGTTTCCGTACATATCTTTTTTATTTTCACGTACAAAAAGCAAAACCTTACTGCCTAACTTTTTATGATTAATATATCTTTGCCCCGTAGGCGATTCCGCACTTGTTGTACTTTGACTTTGCCAATGAAATAACCATTCATTAATAGAATAATCATTATACATTGTTGTTGGCGAATATTGCTTACTTGATTTATTTAACGTATTTAAAAGTACATCTAACTTTTTATCAGCTACAAATTTTACGCCTTCACGAATAGATAAAGGATTGTTAACATCAAGCGCCGCAAAAATTTGGTCTCGCGAATAATTGCAATATACGTTTAAAGGGCAATCAAAATCAAGCATTGGCGCTTTATCAATAAAATCAATTTTGTTATAACTGTATTTTAATACTTCTATTAATTCATCATATAAAACTTTACAACTTTTTATTTTGTATAACCCTTCAATTTCATCGCTAAAGCCGCAGTCTTGGTAATCTTTTTGCCAAATAGTAAATTGCAGCATACGTAACATTCGCTTTTCAAGCAGCGATAAATTTTCTGGTTTTAAACTTTCCAAATTTGCAAAGCTATTTAATATAAACTCAATCCAATGGCGAGAATCTATTAATGCAACACGTGCTAATGCTTTGGTAAACTTGTCCGATTCTAATTCTTCGCTAAAATCTTCACGTTTACCGGCCATAACACATAACCTTGCAAAAGAACAGCCTTTTTTATAAATAGCCTGTAAATTAAGTTCATAATGCTCTACAAAATTTGTTAATGTTAAAGGCTTGCCTGTATCTTCGGTAAAACTTGCAATACGTGCAATTAAGCCATCTTTGCGGTCAAAGCCTGTACGTATATTTTCTAACACATATTCCTGCGCTTTTTTCTCAAGCTGAATATAGCAGCCTTTCGGCGCAGATATAAAACCGTTTTTAATTTCGTTACTAATATTTCTATCGGTATTGCTTAATAAAGCTTTAAACTTGCTTTCAAAATCATATTTTTTATTTGCTTGTCCAATAAAATCAAGAACCGTTAAACACTCTTTGCCATCTGCCAACCGCAAACCACGTCCAAGTTGCTGCAAAAAAATAGTTAAAGATTCTGTCGGGCGCAAAAATAAAATAGTGTTAACATCAACAATATCTACGCCTTCATTATAAAGGTCAACAACAAAAATAAAGCGTAAATCGCCATTAGTTAATTTTAATTTAGCACTATCGCGTTCTTCTTTTGGGCTATCGCCGGTAAGGCAAAGCGAAGGAATATTACATTTATTAAAGTAATCCGCCATAAAGCGAGCATGTTCCTTACTTACACAAAAGCCTAACCCTTTAACTTCGTTAATATCCGTAACATATTTATCAACAGCTTGTACAATTAATGAAGCACGTGTAATTGCTTCTGCATCTTGCCTTGTGTAAATTTTAGAAAGTTCTTCACGATTGTACCCGCCACGTTCCCAACGCAAATTACTTAAATCAATATTATCAGTAACGCCAAAATATTGAAACGGGCATAACAGTTTACGCTCAATAGCTTCCGGTAAGCGAATTTCCGCAGTTATTTTATTGTTAAAATAAGGCATAATGCTCTTGCCATCCATGCGCTCCGGTGTAGCTGTTAACCCTAACAAAAATTTAGGCGTAAAATGCCCTAAAATATTTTTATAAGTTTCTGCCGGTGCATGATGAACTTCGTCGATAATAATATAATCGTAAAAGTCCGGTGTAAGGTGCTTTTCTAAACTTTTGGCATTAAAGGTTTGCACTGATACAAAAAGATGCTCAAAACTTTGCGGCGATGTATCGCCAACAAATAAATCGCCAAAATTGGCATCACGCAAAACCATACGAAAAGTTTTTATGCTCTGCTCCAAAATTTCCTTGCGGTGCGCAACAAACAGCAATTTAGGTTTGCTATTTTTGCTACACTTGTGCTTATAATCGAGCGCTGAAATAATAGTTTTGCCTGTGCCTGTTGCTGCAACAATTAAATTTTTATAATTATTACGAATGGTTCGTTCTGCTTCTAATTTATCTAAAATCTCTTGCTGATATGGATACGGATTAATATCAACCGCAAAAAAGCTGTTATCTTCTGTATGCGTTTTTTCAAGCTGTAACGCTTTGGCTAAACGTGGTTTTTGCGCATCGTCGTACACTTCAAATTCATTAGAACTCCAGTAACTATCAAAAGTTGCAGCAACCTTTTGCAAAACTTCAGGCTGGTCTTGGCGAGTTATTTTTATATTCCACTCTAAGCCACTTGAAATTGCAACATTAGAAAGATTGGATGAACCAATATATGCCGTTGTAAAGCCTGTTTCGCGATAAAAAATATATGCTTTAGCATGTAAACGCGTTCTTTTGGTATCGTAAGAAACTTTAATTTCAGTATTTTTTAGCTTTGCTAATTCGCTTATAGCTTTAATATCAGTTGCGCCCATGTAAGAAGTTGTAATAATGCGCAGCTTACCACCGTTATTAGTAAACTCCGTTAGTGCTTCCATCAAAAGGCGTAAACCGCTCCACTTAATAAACGAAACCAACATATCAATACAGTTACACGAAAAAATTTCTTTTTTTAACTCACTGAACATTTGCGGTTCGTGCACAGCACCAGTAAAAAGCGAACTTTGTGCATGGAAGTAACCGGCCTAATTACTTTAACCTTATCATTAATGGCTTGTATAGTATTAGTTTTATCCGTTACAGAAAGTAGTTGCTTATCTTCGGCAATTTCTAAATCATCGGTAATGCCTTCACTTGTATTTTCCTTAATTGCACCAATTATTTTATTAACCAGTTCAATTTGCTTTGCCAGGCCATCATCGCTTTCGCTGATGTTATTTAAACTCCGCTCTACAACTTTTTTAACGTATTTAGATAAAATACCGGCAGCTTCTTCACTATCAATTTGTTCTTTTTCTACATTAAGGTTATCTGTAAGTTCCGCCAATGCTTTATTAAGTTTTTTGTTGATAGGTTTTTCGTACAATCCTGTTTTCATAATAAACCTCATAAATGTATTATTAAACTAATCTTATCACAAGGCATATTTTGTTAGCAATAAATATTAAGCAGAGCCAAGAATAAAAAAGGCGGCCTAATAGACCGCCCATACTACAAATTATTATTTTAATTTAACGGCAGTGCCGCTGACGCTTACCATCAGCATGCCGTTTTCTTTGCCTAATACTTCGTAGTCAACATCGACACCGACAACGGCATTAGCGCCTAATCTTTCGGCACGCTTGCACATTTCATCAATAGCTTTTTCGCGCGCTTCCTGCAATTCGTTTTCGTAAGTGCTGCTGCGCCCGCCAAAAATATCCGTAATGCCGGAAAAGAAATCCTTAACAAAATTTACGCCGGATACCACTTCGCCAAAAACAATGCCCTTATATTCGGCAATCTGCCTGCCTTCAACAGTTTGTGTAGTTGTAACAATCATGGGTGTGCCTCCTTTGCAGGTGATGTTAATTAAATTCTACATTAGAAAACAAAATCCTGTTTTAATATTATTTTTGTAAATCTTAAAATTATGATACAATTAAAGTATCAATAAACTAACGAGGTTATGCACATGGCTTTTAGTAAAACTATTCAAATGTATATTTTTGACGGAAATCCAAATGGTAGAATAATGTGCGAGCTTTCTAACTGGAATGGTCGTGTATATAAAATATCTCGCAGCGAAATTTCAGAATTTGCTAAACGTACAGATTCTGAAAACACCGGAGTATATTTTTTATTCGGTAAAAATGATGAAAATAACGATACTATTTATATCGGCGAAGCTGAAAAAATGCTCACTCGATTGCGTCAACATTTAAAAGATGTTAATTATTGGAATGATTGTATTACTGTAATAAGCAAAGATAACTTACTTAATAAAGCGCATGTAAAATATTTAGAAAACAAATTCTACTTAATGGCACAAGAATCAGGACGAGCAATTATTGTAAACAGTACTATTCCTACATGTTCTTCTATTTCTGAATACGACGAAGCAATGTTAGAAGAATTTATGAGTAATACGAAATTATTAGTAAATACTTTGGGATACAAAGTTTTTGAAAGTTTAAAAGAAACATCTGTTAAACAAAATCAAAATGAATTAATTTTTCAAATTGCAGCTGCAAGAGGTGCACAAGCAAAAGGAATGATTGTCGCAGACGGATTTGTAGTATTAAAAGATTCTATCATTGCATCAAGTACTACACAAAGTATGTCTGTAAGTTTGCAAAATTTACGAAATAAACTAATTAATGATAAAATTATTGATAATAATTTTAAATTTACTAAAAATTATATCTTTACAAGTCCATCATTAGCTGCTGCAATTGTAATGGGTAGAAATGCTAATGGCAGAACTGAATGGAAAACTTCTGATCATAAAAGTATAAAAGATTTTGAAGAAGAAAATTGACAAAAATTAGTCAATGTATAACAAAAAGAAAACCTGCAAGCCGCTTATTTATTGGGCTTACAGGTTTTTATTATTTATTCAAACTCGCTCTTGTCAGAAGTTTTCTAAACAGATTTGCTTATGGGATTTAGTTCAGGGTATTGTCATTATTTTCATTATTCAGATAGTAGGGGCTATCTGATTTTTTGTTGCCATGGTGTTGCCAAAGAAAAGGCAAATCAAAGTCCTTTAACCTTGGTGAAGAGTTCCTTTAATGCCCAATCAGAAATATCTATTAGTGGCTCAAACATAAAAGAATTTAAGTGTATGCTTTCAGGCGTGATAAGATTTACTTCCTCGATTACAGCTTTTTGCTCTGATGTTAAGAACGGCTCTGCTTGTTTATACCATTCTCTTGTTTGATTACTGCTTGCATCTACGCAGATTTGCCCATTTGCTGTAATTATATTCTGCATAAATTTTTCTGTTAAAAGCCGAATTGCAATCGCAATAACCAATTTATGATCCAAAAGCACTTCGTTAGTATTATCCGCAGCACAAAGGTTTGCGATTCTAATAATTGCTGAATAGTAATTCTCATCAAGACCAGAAAAGGAAATTCTATTAAGAAAATGACTGACTAGATTCCACAAATCCGAAACCTTCGTAGATTGCGTATCAAGTGGTGTGGTTTTCAAATGTAGGAAACAGGTTAGTTTCGCATATCTACTGGTAGGTCCGGTGTCCATTTCACTATATTCGCACAAGTTTCTGTAGAATGGAATACTTGATATTAAAAGTTTCTTCTTTTCATCGTTATTAATGTTTCCATCTTTGATGCCGGAAATCACAACATTCTTAAAAAAGTCCTTTTGATACTTGAATTCCGTAACTGAAGTAACACCTTCTTCATCACGCTGTGCAATAAAACAATTCGAGCGATTTACACCCAATCTTAGTTTTACTGTCCTATAAAAGTCAAAATTATGTGTGAGAATAAGCAAATCAATACCAGAGGTGTTACCGAGGTCGTTAAGATACTCAATAATGGCATACTTGTTCTTATAATCAAACGAATCTGCTATATCATCTGCAATTATTAAGAACTGTCCGCCACCAGCATTCGCTTGTTGCCTAATTCTTTCAAGATCAAACAAAATGTACAGCAGATAAAGCGCTCTTTTTTCGCCAGTACTCAATGATCCCATTAAATCATCTTTTTTTAGCGTAGCGCTCTGTTGTGCAGTAACCCCTCGAGTATATTTGAATGACAGATTTGGTGCTTCATCTTTTAGCAAGAAGTTAGCTTTGTTTTCAATCTGAACCTCAAATGGAACACGAAATCGTCTATTAAACTCATTAACTACCGCTTGCCATCTTGCCGATTGTGCAGCAGCCTGTTCATACAACGCCCGAATTTGAATTGTATATTGCGAAATTCTACCATAGTAATCAGCAAAGGGAGTGTCAAGTTTTGAAAAGCAATCAAGCCATGTTTGAATCTTTAAGGCATTAATGTCTCTCAACGCAGGAATTATTTCGCGATGGGAGATAATAATATCACGGAGTCGCGAAACATTTTCATTAGCAGTAAGTAGTTTTTTTAGTTTTTGAAAAACTGTACTTAATAGAGGTGTTGCATAAATACGCTCTAATTGCTCATCTACTGCAGCTCTCCACTCATCAAGTGAATGAATAACTGTAATTCCGTCTTTTAAGTGAATAGTGTGTTGTGCATTAAAGAGATTATGTTTTGCCAATTCTTTGCCGAGAGTTTCTGCATTTCTATCGGTAAACCCGTCACTCAATATAGGGTTATTTTCCAAAAGATTGTTAAGATTCTCAATATATTCCTCAATCGAACTAACAAATTCTCGCTTACTATATACGGCCAACACTTTATCGTTAAACAACTCTGAATAAGTACAATCATTCAGATAATCGAGTACCTGTCGATTTTCAATGAGCTCATGTATTTTTTCAAAAATATCCGTCCAATCGGAAGTGTTGTCCAGCCCTAAATCAGCAATTATTTTTCCTTTAATTTGGGGCTTAGTTAAACCAGTCAGAGTCCTCAGTTTATCCTCAATTTGCCGAATTTCGCCACTAAACTGAGCCATAAGAACATTATATTCATTTCTTGTAGTTTCATCCGCCAATAAAGTACTTACAGTTTCTTTAGTAAATTCAAATGAATCAGTAAATGTATTGACAACATATATTCTATCCGTTGGCGTTAGAGTTGTCGCAGCATTGGCTGAACTAAAAATATACTGACTTGTATAATGTGTTACCGAGTAACTACTAACCGCATCTCGAAAAATACGGTCACTTGTTTCCGCTCCTTTTGAAATGTCATCAAATACCTTTGCTAACGAACTTTTCATTACTCCGTTAGGCGCATATATCATAGCTTTGTTACAGCGAGAAAAATTGATATTAGGTAGATTAAACAGTTTTAATCCATAACAGTTTTCAAAATGCCCACTAAGCATTGCGTCTCACTCCCCCCATAAACTCTTATGCTAAACACAAAATGTAGGAAAAAGCTTAATGGAATTAATAAAACTATATTTTATGTAGCGCTGCTGTTAGATCTCTGTAAAATTCATCATGTTTATCGCAGGCATTTTTATAGTTTTTATACACTTCTTCTATTACTTCTGAACTAGCAGGCTTTACCCAAATTCTAGCAATATCTTGTGGGTATATCTCTACCTGTCCGCTAGAACCATTGATGTAGCGATAAATTTGATTTTGTCCAGTCTCTGTCATCAGAAAAGCAGCAACATACCAAGCTAACTTTGGATTCTTATAGCGAACAATGGTAATGTGCCCGTCTACAACAGCGGGGAAATCATAATTGTAAACAGCAACACGGCCAATCGTACCATCACCAGTAGAGTTAATAAGAATATCATTCTTTTGCACTGCTGCTCTGCTTTCAACTTTTTTATAGAATGTTCTACCAACAGAACGTGCCAGGCTGGTGTCTATGTACCCGTTTCGTATACAATTTGATTTCAAAGCACAAACGTTCAATGTCTGGTTTTCATCTATTAATCTAGTTCCATCGCAAGAAATCATGCCTTCATAACGCAAAGTCTCATGATCATTTTCGTCATCAGCATAACTGGGCTGGGTTCCACGATTAATCGGTCTAACTAGGTATTGTATATCACCCACCTGGAACGACCCAGTAGCATTTTTTGTATCGTCACATGCTTTTACATAAATATCTTGATGGTATTCAGGTTCAAAAATATGATTTATTGTATACATTCCTTGCTCTGGATTAAGCAGTTTGAGCATAGAATCGGAAAATAAATGTTTTGCTGTTAGAGCCATATTATCACCTCAGTTTTCCGCTTTGATTGCCTTAATCTTTTCATATTCGTCCTTAAGCTCTTTCTCTGAGCGGAACCTGATATTTTTCAATAGATACTCAGTTATTTCTGGCAAATCGGACAATACTACACCCTCAGCATCAGTAATAATTTTACCTGTTTTGTCCTTTCCAGACATTTCTGTTACACAGTAAGCTATATGCTTTTCCTTATCAGCCAAATGAACTTCTTCAATTGATGTAAACTCTTTATACCGCTTTTGCAAAAACAGAACGATTGTTTTTGTATTTGTAAACGGCTTAAACATATTTCCACCTAAACCAACAACGCCTAAAACAATTGCATGTTGAAGGATATATCTTCTTATCCTTTCATCCGAATAATTTTTCAAAATACCTCTCGGAAGAACAATGGCCATTCTTCCCCCCGGAACAAGCATATTAATGCATCTTTCAATGAACAGTTTTTCTTTTCCAATCTTATTTAGGCGTTTTCTGCTACCATTTTTATCAATTTTAAATGCTAACTCATACTGAGAAAGAGTATCATCTGATGATATATCTCCAGCAAAAGGTGGATTGCTAACGATGATGTCAAACTGCCGTAGCTTTTTCTCCTTACCATGCCCAACTGTAAACTTCGCAAGGACATCATCATCCCAATTGTTTGAGTTCAAGCCATCACACGCCGCTATATTAGAGCGGCCATCTCCCCAAATAAGCATATATGCTTTTGCGACTTTAGCTATAGTTTTATCGTAGTCTATGCCAAACACACATTCGGACGCATAATCCTTTTTATTTTCAATAATATCATTCTCATTATCTCTATCGTGTTCAATTTGTTTGTAAACATAGTCTAATGCGCCGATTAAGAAACCACCACTTCCGCAAGCTGGATCAAACACACTTTCTCCATCCTTGGGTTGAAGAACGTCGATGCACATTTTCACAACATGCCGCGGGGTAAAATACTGCCCTTTGTCTCCCTTCATATCTGGATTAACCATCACCTCAAACGCTGATCCAAGAATATCAGCTGGCGATTTAAGTAAGTACGCTTTTTGTAATGCAGACACGCAATATGCAAGGCTATCATCAGTCAAAAGAATGGATTCGTTATCTTGAAATACACCTTTCCATCTGGTAGTTGCTTGACTGAATAATTTATCTATCCTTATACGTGCCTCCTCTGGAGACTCAAAAACTCCAACCCGAAATTTGGCAGGCGAGTTATCATTTTTCAAATTAGCTTTTTCATCATATAGTTTTGCAATGATCAGTTTGAAAATCTCATCAAAAGGATTTGTCCCTTCATTAGCTTTAATATAATCTTCGCATTCGCGAATAATGGAAAGAAAATCTGTTAAAGGCTCCAATTCTTTACGGGTAATCGGATTATCTACATCTGCCAATTTCTCAGATTTTGCAGGTATATTTCGCAACTCACGCCAAGAGGCTTCTTCCTCACCAGCCTTGGGTTCGTTTCTTAGCAAATACACATGTGGAGAATCTCCATTGCTCCACAACCCAAGCTTACAACCAGTTGCATTCAAATATACTTTCAACTGTTCTAGTCCATCTTTTCTCTCTGGCTTTTTCACTTCCACAAAAATTCTTGGTGTAGCTTTTTTGTCATCCATATAGACAACAATGTCTGCTCTTTTCTTGGCTTCTGTAGAACCAACAATAACCTTTACTTCTACAGAGATCTGAGAAAAGCTGTAGCCATATACTTCTTTTAAGCGATAAATCCACCACTGGCGAACTTTCTCTTCAGGCTTTGCCTTATACAGTTTTTTCCTAATAGGGCAAAACACATATTCTTCACCCTTAAACTTATAAACGCAAAACTTATCAGGGGCTTTATCGGGTTTTACTGCCGTTTCAATAACTGTATAATCCATAATCTTATCACCAACTACTGTTTTACTTTTTTTCAATACCGTCTGTATGTGTATCTGGTACAAATTCTAAAATATCATCTACTCGGCAATGAAGAACTCTACAAATTTTTTCAATACTTTCGATAGATACATAATCATTGCGTTTTAATCGCGTAATAATATTAGCACTAAAGCCTGCCTTTTCTTTTAACTCCGAGTTTGACATTCTTTTATCGATCAGTAAGTGAAACAGCTTATCATAACAAATCGCCATTCTGCACCTCCTTGATTATATTAACTTTATCACATTTTCGTGAAAAATTCAACTTTATATCTAATTATCAGGCTGTATCAGTGTTATGGAAAGACAGAGAGTTCGTAGTTTTTTCCGGGCGTATTCCACCAGCTCCCACGCGTTGCTAGCGGGGTGCCACACATAGGCGATGAGGTAGTCTACATGATCCACAACATAGCGGTTTGCTCTCACGATTGCGATCTTGCGCGGGACGCTTTCCATCCCCGGTGGATAGAAGGTGCTGTCAAATCCATCTGGCGTTGAGATGGGCCGCTCCGCCGGATGGTATGGCAGCAGCAAAGTGAGCTTCACTTCTGGGTAGAAACGCTTTGCTTCTTTGACTGCTAACGCTGCAAGGCGGTCAAATCCACCATAGTGACCGACGAAAAATTCTGTGACGCCATATTCAACAATGTGCTGCTCAACAGCCGCATACAATACCGGATAAATTTCTTCCGATGCCTCCCGGTGTCCGATAAAGAAACAGCTTTTTCCGCCCAAAGTTCTCTCTCCTTTGCAGTTGTGTTTATCGTTAAAATTATACGATATAAATGATTAAATCACAACGATTTATCAAAGTATAATTTACGAAGAACACAAGCAAAGGAGTGATGCAGGTGAAGGATATTCTCTCGGTTATAACCGCGTATCGGGAGGAACGGGGCTGGACAGAGTATCAGCTTGCAGAACGCTCCGGTTTACCACAATCCACGATCTCCTCATGGTATCGTAAAAACATGGTTCCGACCATTCTATCTCTGGAGAGGATTACGACAAGTGGCCTACCACTACCCGGAGTTTGACAAGACCCAGAACTATGTGAAGGTACCGCCCCAGAACCTCTTTTGACCCTCTCACTTGTAGGCCACGGGAAAGGCCGTTTGTTGCACAAAATAATAATAAAAAGAAAAAAAGAGCTAACTGACTAATCAACATCAGTTAGCTCTCTTTTTATAGATAATGAAAAAATGTTGTCAAATCGTTGCCACAGAGGACATCAAGCTTTAGAATCCACTCTGTAATTACGGGCTTTTCCAGCCCTCCCAACTCACTCAAACTCAATCGTTGCGGGCGGTTTGGTTGTGTAGTCAAACAGCACGCGGTTGATATGTTTTACTTCGTTTACTATTCTGTTGGCTGCGGTGGTAATTGTTGCAGGAGGCAGCATGGTAACTTCCGCCGTCATAAAGTCGGTGGTGGTTACGGCACGCAGGGCAATGGCGTAATCGTAAGTACGTTCGTCGCCCATAACGCCTACGCTGCGCATGTTGGTCAGTGCTGCAAAATACTGGCTGGGGCGCTCTGCCAACGGCAGTTTGTCTACTTCTTCGCGGTAAATGTAATCGGCATCCTGCACAATGGCAACTTTTTCTGCCGTT
>ERZ857757.2518-NODE-2518-length-11765-cov-18.726217_pt1 | contig 11765 bp, 10 predicted proteins | sample MGYA00519764_ERZ857757 | MGnify/ENA primary metagenome ERZ857757 (study PRJEB31778, sample SAMEA3449359) | human gut metagenome | biome: human gut; feature: human-associated habitat; material: faeces | place: United Kingdom | collected 2010/2012 ... | reverse complement strand
ACCGGGGCGAAACTTTCCAGTACGACATTCTGTCGGTCTGCTCCCATGCCGAACGTCCCGACGGGGAGCAACTGTTTCGCGAAAAATTCATCATACGGCCCGAAATGTATCCGCCTTCGACGCTCGGTGCGATGAACGGATACGACGTTTTCGCCAACGTGATCGTGCTGACGCCGCCGGAGAATGCCGACAACATCTACGAGCGGACGCAGGCCTTCATCGACCGCGAACGCAGGCTGGCGGCCGGCATTACGCGCCTGCCGAACGATGCGGGGCTGCTCTACAAGGTCTTGGGTGAGGAGACGGCTCCCGTGAAACGCCTTGTCCGCGAATTCTGTTCCTCGGTTCGGCAGGAAGTCAAGGGCAAGCCGCTGCCCGAAGAGTTTCCGTGGCGATAGAAACTTTGTTAACGGTTAAATAATTGTAAGTATGGCAAATACGATCGCTCGATCCGGAGGGGCCGGCGGAGGCTCTTTCGATTTTATCAAAATTCTGCTGCGCGGTACCGGGCAGGTGATGTTTCAGAACAGCGCGTGGACGGGACTTCTGTTTATGATCGGCATTTTCTGGGGCGCCTATGCCGAGGGACAGGGACTTGTGGGCTGGGGCGCCCTGCTGGGCGTGACCGTCTCCACGGTGACGGGGTATCTGCTCGGCTTTCCGGCCAAGGACGGCGAGCAGGGACTCTGGGGCTTCAACGGCGTGCTGGTGGGGTGCGCGTTTCCTACGTTCATGGGCAATACCGTCTGGATGTGGCTGGCGCTGGCGCTCTGTTCGGCGCTGACGACATGGGTGCGTGCGGGATTCAACAACGTGATGGCGCCTTGGAAGGTCAATTCGTTCACTTTCCCGTTCGTCTTTTGTACGTGGATGTTTCTGCTCGCGGCGCGCGCCATGCACGGGCTTCCGACGACGCATATGGCCGATCCGGCGCTTCCGGCGGCTTTCTCGTCGCTGGAGAGCATCCGTTTTGGCGATCTGGCGGTTTACTGGCTGAAAGGTATCGGGCAGGTCTTTCTGATCAATTCGTGGGTGACGGGAATCTGTTTCCTCGCGGGACTGTTCCTTTGCAGCCGCTGGGCGGCGCTCTGGGCCGCGATCGGCTCGGCGCTGGCGCTGCTGACGGTCGTCGCGCTGAAAGCGTCGGGCTCCGACATCTCAGACGGACTTTACGGATACAGCCCCGTGCTGACGGCCATTGCGCTGGCGACGGTGTTCTACAAGCCGAATTTCCGTTCGGCGCTCTGGGCCGTTCTGGGAATTCTGGTGACGGTGTTCATTCAGGCCGGCATGTATATGCTGATGGCGCCCGTCGGAATCGCCACCCTGACCGGGCCGTTCTGCATCACGACATGGCTCTTCCTGCTGCCGCTCGTCAGGTTCGACGACGAGGAGAAGCCCGACCATTCGAACTGGTATCCGGAGAACAAGAAGCATCTGGCGGCGCAGCAGCCGGGCGCGAAAACGGAATAACCGTCCGTCCGGTCCGGCAGGGGCCGGACGGGGCGATCTGAAAACCTGAAAAACAACAGACTATGCACATGTCCGACGCACTGGTCTCCCCGCCGGTATTCGCCGTTACGGGAGCCGTATCGCTGGTCCTGCTCGGAACGGCGATCTGGAAAGTCAAGCATCCGCGAAACGACCGCCGCGAACCCGATGCGCGGGACGAGCACATCGTTCCGCTGATGGGCGTGATGGGCGCCTTCGTCTTTGCCGCCCAGATGATAAATTTCTCTATTCCGGGAACGGGTTCGAGCGGCCATCTGGTTGGCGGTATCCTGCTTTCGGCGATACTGGGCCCATGGGCGGCGTTGCTTACGCTGGCTTCGGTGCTGGTGATCCAGTGCCTAGTTTTCGCCGACGGCGGTTTCATGGCTTTGGGCGCCAATATCCTCAATATGGCGGTATTGTCGTGTCTGGTGGCCTATCCGCTGTTGTTCCGGCCGCTGATCAAACGCGGCGCATCGCCGGGACGGATCATCGCCGCGTCGCTGCTTGCCTCGGTGGTCGGACTCGAACTGGGCGCATTGGCCGTGACGATCGAAACCGAAGCGTCGGGCATCACCGCGCTGCCGATGGGGCGGTTTCTGCTGTTCATGCTCCCGATCCATCTGTTTATAGGTATCGGCGAGGGGCTGGCTACGGCGGCGGTGATCTGCGTCGTGCAGCGTTATAAGCCCGAACTGCTGTACGGTATCCGCCGGGAACGCGCCTCCGGAAGACGGAGACTCGGAAAGGCCCTTGCGGCGATCGCACTCTTGGCGCTGTTGATCGCCGGGTCGTTCTCGTGGATCGCTTCGTCCGATCCCGACGGACTGGAGTGGTCGATCGAAAAGACGGCGGGACGGTCCGAATTGGAACCTGCGTCCGACGGCCTGCACCGCAGAGCCGCCGCCATTCAGGAAAAGACGGCCGTGATACCCGATTACAACACGACATTTGCGGGAATCGTAGGGAGCGGAGCCATTCTGCTGGCCGTATTCGGCGCCTCCTGTCTGTTCCGCGCCGGACAAAAGCAGGGATGAAAAACAGATTGCAGCACGTACTTTGCGCATTGGATGCGATGGAGCGGACGGCGCGGATGCAGAGTCCGCTCCATCGCACGGACGCCCGGTCCAAACTGCTCGTAACGGTGGTTTTTCTCGTGACGATGCTCTCCGTGCCGCTCTGCAGGCTTCCGGAACTGCTGCTGTTTTTCGTCTTTCCGATCGTTGCCTGCGCGATGGGCGGCCTGAGTTACGGAACGATTTTCCGGCGGTCGCTCGTCGTGCTGCCCTTCGTCGTCTTCATCGGCGTTTTCAACCTGTTCTACGACCGCGAGCCGGTTTTCCGTATCGGGACGCTGGCGGTCACCGCAGGGTGGGTCTCGTTCCTTTCGATCGTACTGCGCGGACTGCTGTCGGTGCAGGCGCTGCTCGTGCTGATCGGAAGCACCGGCTACTACGGTCTCTGCCGGAGCATGCAGCGGCTGGGGGTGCCGGCTGTTTTCACCACGCAGCTGCTTTTCGTCTACCGTTACCTTTATGTCTTGATCGAAGAGGCCGCGGCCATGCAGCAGGCCCGCGACGCGAGGAGTTTCGGGCGCAGATCCTATCCGCTGAAGATTTGGGGAACGCTCGTCGGGCAACTGCTGATCCGCACTTTCGACCGGGCCGAGCAGATCAGCCGGGCGATGCTGGCACGGGGATTTTCGGGGCGCATCCCGGAGGGGGTGTTCGAACGCCCGGCATGGAAAATGCGCGACACCCTGTTTCTCGCCGTGTGGTGCTCGGCGTTCGTCCTGCTGCGCTTGTGCCGTCCGGCCGAAAACCTTTCGATGCTGATAAACAACCTTTGAGATGAGTCACCACTACCTCCGGTTCGACGATGTGCATTACCGTTATCCCAACGGCTATGAAGCGCTCTGCGGCGTCTCGTTCTGCATCACGCACGGGGAGAAGGTCGCCCTAGTCGGGGCCAACGGAGCCGGGAAATCGACGCTGCTGCTGCACACCAACGGACTGCTGATACCTTCGCAGGGCGAAGTGGTCATGGGCGGGATCAAGCTCACGCGCAGGACGCTGCCGCTGGTGCGGCAGTCGGTGGGGCTTGTGTTTCAGGATTCGGACAACCAGCTCTTCATGCCCACGGTCGAAGAAGACGTGGCCTTCGGACCTTCGAACATGCGTCTCGAACCCGAAGAGATACGCCGCCGCGTCACGGAAGCCCTCGATGCCGTCGGCGCGCTGCATCTGCGCGGGGCGTCGCCTTTCCGGCTTTCGGGCGGACAGAAGAAGCGCGTTGCGATAGCGACGGTCCTTTCGATGGAGCCGTCGGTGCTCGTCATGGACGAGCCGACCTCGAATCTCGACCCCCGCGCCCGGCGGCAGATCATAGATCTGATACGCCGTTTCGGCCATACGACGCTGATCGCTACGCACGATATGGAGATGGTGCTCGACCTTTGCGACCGTACGATCGTGATGAAGCAGGGACGGATCGTGGCCGACGGCAGTACGCGGCACGTGTTCGGCGATCTGGCCCTGCTCGAAGAGTGCGGGCTGGAGCAGCCTTGCGAACTGCGGATGAAACGTGCGTTGAAAAGGGAGTACGCCCTTTGACGGTCAGTCGCGCCGGATTTCGGGACGAACGGACCGCCCCTTGTCGGGAAGCACCTCCCGGCCGACGACGGCCGTAACCAGCGCCCCGGCGAGCAGCACGCCGATCGTCACCCAAAGCACCAGCGAAGCGCCGCCCCATTTGAGCAGTATCGGAATGACGACGACGCCGGCGACGGCGCCCAGTTTGCCAAAGGCCGCGGCAAGTCCCGCACCCGCGCCGCGCTCGGCGACGGAATAGATTTGGGGCGGAATGATGAACGTCATCAGGTGGGGGCCCGCATTGAGGAACAGTTCGAAGAGCATGAACCCGGATACGGCGATCCAGACCGGCCAGTGGAATTCGTAGGCCGCCAGCAGGATGCCCATGCCCGCGGCGCAGAGGATAAATCCCCACGTCTGGGTCCGCACGTGGTACCAGCGGTTCACGAGCAGCAGACCAAGTACGAATCCCGGCAGGATGCAGAGGTTGATCCATGTGGTCAGCAACACCGAATCGGTGATTCGTGAAAAGGCCGACTCGGACCCCGTTTCCAGCCCCAGCGCCATGACCAGCACGGGCAGGAATACCCCGATGCCGTAGACGCCCAATCCCTCGCAGGCCCACGGAATGCCGCTGAAAATCACTTTTTTCACCTGACCGGGTTTGAAAAGGTCGCTCCAAGCCACCTTCGGCATCTGCGTTTTATTGGGGCGGTTGCGGATTTCGCCGATCTCCACGTCGGGGCCCAGAAAATAGCGCACGGCCTTTTCGGCTTCGGATATGCGCCCGTGGGCGATGAGCCATCCGGGACTTTGTTCGAAACGTATGCGGCAGAGCAGCATGACGACCGCCATGACTGCGACGAGCAGCAGCAGCCGGTTCCACAGGTGCGGATCGTGCCACTCCCGCAGCAGGGAAAAACAGATGGCCGCCGCTGCGATGCTGCCCAACGACGAAGCGGCTTTCGCTACACCGACCATCAGCAGTTTCCACCGCCGGGGCATGATCTCGGAGATGTAGTCCGAATCGAGGCTGTAACCGCCGCCGATGCCCAGTCCCATGAAAAACAGCCCCGTGACCAGCCCGAAGAGGTCGGCCGTGAAAAAGGTGAACAGCGAGGCCGCGAGGATGAGTGCGGGGCAGAACCGGAAGAAAAACAGGTATCCCTTTTTATCGCTCCACGCTCCGAACAGCACCGAGCCGACCATGATGCCGACGAGGCTGGTCGCCGCCACGAGTCCCTGTTGCAGGGAGGTAAGTCCGGGATGCCGGAAAATCTGGATCATCGGCAGTATGACGCCGACCAGCGTCGCCAGCCCTGCTCCGGTGATCTGTCCGAGCGAAGCGACGATAAGCACTCTGAAGTGGCCCCAACGCAGGGGCATCGTGTCCATGTTCATATTTTTATCGGTAGATGTGTCTGCACCCTCCTGCGGTTCGAGCCATCGTTTCCACCGTTCGAGCACCCACAGCAGCGCAACGCCCACTCCCACGCCGACGACCGATTCGGTAAAGCGCAGCAGGCAGTTTACGGCCGGCGAGACGTGGGGCGTCATCTGCGAGACGAGCAGGATGATGAGCAGCGTGATGGTGGCGATGCGGTTGTTCTGGTAGATTCCGACCAGCATGCAGAGCATCTCCAGCACGAAGACCGAGGCGAGCATCCCGACGATCGAAAAGGGCCATATCTTGAGGTATATGTAGGCGACGAGCGCTCCGAGGAAGGTTCCCAGCACCCGGGTCCATCCGGCGCGCAGCGAATCCTTGTAGTTGTGCGATTGCAGGACGACTACCAGCGACGTGCAGGCCAGCATGGCCCCCATCCAGCGCGACGCCTCGTGGAGCGATCCCGTTATGTAGACGCCCGTCAGATAGGCCAGCAGCACACCGATGCAGGAGACGAACGAGACGGAAGGGTGCATGCGTCCGACGGCATCGCGCAGGTGCTGCCGGATCCGTAACGGGATCGGTTGCCGGGTGTTTTCCATAATGAGCGTTTATCCGGCTCAGAACAAGAAACGCGCCGAAAGGGACGCCGTCCGTCCGATCCGGAGCGTTTCCGGGATTTGCACTTTCTTCGCTCCGCCGGGGGATTTTGGAACAAGAATTGGTGAAGGGGGAGGATGCGCTGCAAGAAGATAAAACAAATGTCCAAGTAAAACATAATGCGAGAAGATGAAGTCTAAACTGTTTGTCCTGCTGCTGTTGGGCGGTATCGTCCCCGTGTGCGCCCTGCGGTCCGAGACCGCCGACAGCCTGCGTAACGGGAAAACCTACCCGATCGGGGAGGTCGTGGTCACCGGAACCCGGCATGAAACCGACGTCCGGCATCTGCCGATGACCATTTCCGTCGTCGGACGGCAGAAGATCGCCGAGGGATTCCAGCCGTCGCTGCTGCCGACGCTGACCGAGCAGATTCCGGGACTGTTCGTTACGGGACGCGGCATCATGGGGTACGGCGTTTCGGGCGGGGCTGCCGGGCAGATGACGCTGCGCGGTGTCGGCGGAGGTCCCACAACGGGTCTGCTGGTGCTGATCGACGGCCATCCCCAGTACATGGGGCTGATGGGGCATCCGATCGCCGATGCCTGCCAGTCGATGCTGGCCGACCGGGTCGAGGTCGTGCGCGGCCCCGCTTCGGTGCTGTACGGCTCGAACGCCATGGGTGGCGTCATCAATATCGTGACGCGCAGGATGCACGAGGACGGGGTGAAAACCGATCTCCATGCCGGTTACGGGTCCTACAATACGCTCGAAACCGAGGTTGCGAATCAGGTTCGGGCAGGACGTTTTACGAGTACGGTGACCGGCTCTTACAACCGCACCGACGGGCATCGCAGGAACATGGGCTTCGAGCAGTACGGCGGTTACGCCAAGCTGGGTTACCGGATTGCCCAAGCGTGGGATCTCTACGCCGACGTGAACCTCACGCATTTCAACGCCCGGAATCCGGGCTCCGTTTCGGAGCCCATTCTGGACAACAGGCAGCGTATTACCCGCGGCATGACGTCGTTCGCACTGCGCAACGATTACGGCAGGACTTCCGGAACCCTGAGCTTCTTCTACAACTGGGGACGACATAGGATCAACGACGGCCACTCGCCCGGCGAAGAGCCGCTGAACTACCGTTTCAACTCCCGCGACAGGATGCTGGGCGTATCGTGGTATCAGAGCGTCGCGCTTTTCAGGGGCAACCGCCTGACCGTGGGCGTCGATTGGCAGCATTTCGGCGGCAAGGCGTGGAACGTCTTTACCGACGGGGCTCCGGATAAAACCACGGCCGACAAGACGATGGACGAAGCGGCCGGCTATGTCGATTTCCGCCAGAGCCTGACGCACTGGCTGACGCTCGATGCCGGACTGCGCCTCGATCACCATTCGCATGCGGGTACGGAGTGGGTGCCGCAGGGCGGACTGTCGTTCCTGCTGCCGCACAACGCCCAGATCAAGGCGATGGTCAGCAAAGGATTCCGTTTCCCGACGATCCGCGAAATGTATATGTTTCCGCCGCAGAATCCTGATCTGAAACCCGAAAAACTGATGAACTGCGAACTTTCGTTCACGCAGCGCGTTTCGGGCGGGACGCTTTCGTACGGAGTCAGCGTCTACTATATCGACGGCGACAACATGATCCAGACCGTCCCGGTGGACGGACGCCCGAAAAACATCAATACGGGCCGGATCGAGAACTGGGGCGTCGAGGGCGACGCGGCCTGCCGCATAAACCCCGTGTGGGCTGTCTCGGCCAACTACAGCTACCTACATATGGCCTACCCGGTGGTTGCGGCTCCCGAACACAAGCTCTACGCCGGGGTCGATTTTTCGCGCAGACGTTGGAAGGCATCGACGGGCGTGCAGTATGTTCACGGACTTTACACTTCGGTCAAACCCGTAGCGAAAGATAATTTCGTGCTGTGGAACGCCAGCGTCACTTTCCGCGCGACCCGGTGGCTCGATCTGTTCGTGCGGGGCGAGAACCTGCTGGCGCAGCGTTATGAGATCAACGACGGGTTTCCCATGCCGAAAGCAACGGCGCTGGGCGGTATGAATGTTAATTTCTAATACGATCCGAGACCATGACAATTCGTCAGTGCTTTTTCTGCCGGGGCCTGTTGGCGGTCATACTGTCAGCGTTCCTTGCTCCCTGCCATGCGCATTCGGGCAAAGCCCGTTTCCATGCCGTCGTCGACACCGACGGCGCCGCCGACGATCTGCGCACCCTCTGCATGCTGCTGGGCAACCGCGAAGTGGAGGTGCTCGCCGTCACGACTTCGGAAGGGGCGCTGCTTCCCGACAGCGCCGCCGTACGTGTGCGTGCGCTTCTCGATTCCTTCTACCACGAAGGCGTTCCGGTCGGTGCGGGACGTGCGGTGAATGCCCCCGCGCCTGCGTGGCGCGCCCATTCCGGAACCGTAGACTGGGGCGATGCCGCAACCGCAACCTCCGGAGCCGGCTTCCCCGCGGCGTCGGCATTGATCGCCGAAACCCTCGGAGAAGAGGAGGAGAAGGTCGTTTTCATCGCCCTCGGTGCTTTGACGAATCTATACGACGTTCTGCGGGAAAATCCTGCCTCCGGCGACCGGATCGACCGGATCGTCTGGTACAACAGCCGGGCCGAACCGCTCTCCGGAGCCAATTTCGAAACGGACAGCGTCGCCGCCCGTTATGTGCTGGCGAGCGGCGTGCCCGTAACTGTCGTGTCGGCAAACCCGGTATGTCCGGTCGTCGTTACGCCCGCCCTGATCGATTCGGTGGCGGCCGTGCCGAACGTCTACGCCCGGAAGATCGCCGCGACACACCGTACGCCTCCGCTGGCAAAACTGGTCGGGGAGCGTCATCTGGAAGCTTGGGACGATCTGGTCGCGGTTTATCTGTTCGCTCCGGAGCTGTTTTCCATCCGGGAACTGAACGGGACGGTTCGGGCGTGCGAACTGTCGGACAAGAGCGCGGCGGCGGAGGTGCAGACACGACTGACGGCGATTCTCCGGGGCAAGCCCGACAGCGAGAGCCGGGTGTTTTACGGCTTTCCGATCGGCGGCGCACTCTATGCGGCGGATGTCGTTCCGATCATCGACTCGGCGGTTGCCCGTCACGGATTGAGCGAATGGCGGGCGGGCGTGCTGACCAACGAACTGCACGGCCATCTGGGGATTTACGCCACGATCGGCGTCAAAATGGGAATCCGTGCCCGCGAGTATTTCAATATCGGCGTGGACGACATTCTCGTCACGACTTATGCAGGCCATAAACCGCCCGTGAGCTGTATGAACGACGGCCTGCAGGTCGGAACGGGGGCCTCCGTCGGACATGGGCTGATTACCGTTACGGAAATCGACACGCCGCGGCCCGAAGCGCGTTTCACCTTCAAGGACAAGACGATACGGTTGGTCCTGAAACCCCGGTATGCCGACCGTATCCGCAGGGATGTGAAGCGGGGGATCGAACTATACGGCGACCTGACAGAACCTTATTGGCAGTACGTGAGAGCGCTGGCGCTGCGGTACTGGCTCGATTTCGACCGGCATGAAATCTTCGACATGTATGTCGGGGATTAGTGCGCGCAGAGTCCGATTAAAATAAAAAATACTAAATATTGTATAAATTTTTTGATGAAAACGATTAATTTTAGTATATTTGGGATAGGAAATACAGCACGGCTGTTTATTCTGGCAAAATAATCCCCAATCGAATGTGACTGATGAACAGTCAGGACGTGATATGCGCGGTTCCTGACCAGTTCATATTTGAATAATGGGGATTATTCTACTATTGCCAGAGTCAGGTTCCGCGCATCTTTTTTTGAGGAGCGATTTCAAAAGACGCGCCGTCATGAAGCAATCGGAATATCCGGGGTGAAACCATCCGGCAGTTTCACCCGATCGGCTGCCTGTGTCTACCTGCATGCAGTGAAAAGAATCCTCGCTGATGCGAGAGCAGTGACGCAACTTACTGCGGAGGGAGGGGCCTGATAAAGGTCCCTCCCCATTTTTTTGCCGTCCGTCCGGTGCGGCGGCTGCAGCGGCTGGTGGTGCTGAGAGCGGATGCCGGGGCGGAGGGAATAGACATCGGCAGTCATTGGCTGCCGGGTTTCGATGGCTTGGGAGAAATGTGAGAAGAGTAGGAGGGGTGCGGTAAAACGAAAAAACCTCATATATCGTTGATATGCAAGGTTTTTTTCTCTTTGTAGCAGTGATTTTCAACTGCTTCTAAGGGTGGAAGATGGGGCTCGAACCCTTATTCCTTATTTGTTGTATATCAATCTCTTATAATGCAAGTTCGCTTTTGAGGTCACTATTTAGTAGTGAATGTTTAACGCCTCAATGCACACCTATACTACATAGACAAAGATACGATTAATTTTTCATATTTCCAAATATCATCTTTATCAAGCCCGATAAGACCTTTCTGAAAATCAAGCCATGGTGTTAAAATGTTGATATGTAATTATTTACGTGTGTTAATTACCCGTGCCTTTGTGGCATCTTTGCGTCAGAATCATTCGTGATAGTTACTGCTATGGACCGCATGGAAGAAATTCTGGAAATCGTGCGAGAAATCCGCGAGGATGTCTCCTTTATGAAACACCACCGTAATATGCTTTGCGGGATGCCTATTCTGGAAGTCGACGAAGTATGCGACCTGTTGAAGATGAGCGATCGTCAACTGCGCCGTTATCGCACTTCGGGTCAGCTCGTCGGTTTCCATTTCGGTCGTCGTCTAATGTTTTCGACGGCTGAAATCAACCGCTTCATAGAGCGTGTTGAACTGGAACATAAGCAGAAAAAGTCTTTGAGAAAAGCTATTCATAATCTTTAACACATAATACTATGTCTGAAACAACAGAAAGATCTTATTATCTGGTGGAGCCCATGTATTTTGAGAAACTGCTCCGCACGCATTTCATGCTGACACAATCCACGCTGCTCTTCGAACACCTGTTGAGCCACAGCGACCGCCCGATGTTCCTCTCGGCCCGCAAGGTCTGCGAGGTGCTGGGTCTGGACCGTCACCAGCTCGAACAATGCCGTAAAAAGCGGATGATCCGCGCCCGTGCCGTCAACGGACAGATGCTCTATGATGCCTACGAGCTGATCGCGCTTACGGAGCACTTCTACCGTCGGAAGCTGCGGAAGACCCTCTCCCGGATACCGCAGTTCGCGGTGCGCTGACCGAAAGGGACTGACTGCATCCGCAGCAGTCCCTTTTTGCATTGAGACAGCACGAGTAATAATTAAAAATCCCTTTGTGATCGCCGTCTCCGGGGCAAGATAGCGGCAGGTTCTTAGGCCCTTTTCGTCTTTTTCGCACGATCTCCACCCTTCGGGTCGTATCGCGCGAAAAAGTCCGACTGCGGGCTGCCCCTGCCGCTGAATTTTCTGCCCCGAAGCCGGCTTCTCACTTTCATAGTGGGTATTCGCCGGCCGTATGTCAAACCAAAATTCATTTCGAAGATGAAGAATCAGAAGTTCGAAATTGCGGTAGCAGGTTACGACTATCGCTTCAAGACCTACGCCCGGGATGGTGTGGAGGCATCGGTAAAGGTGAAATGTTTTCTCGGACAACCCGATGCCGAGTGTACGATCCTTATTCCGACGTTGAATGACTACCTGCGGGAAACGGAATCCTACCGCAGGCAGGTGGCCCGGCGATGAGAAAGTGGATCGATCAGTCGACCTTCGACG
>ERZ857757.2515-NODE-2515-length-11768-cov-3.420302_pt1 | contig 11768 bp, 10 predicted proteins | sample MGYA00519764_ERZ857757 | MGnify/ENA primary metagenome ERZ857757 (study PRJEB31778, sample SAMEA3449359) | human gut metagenome | biome: human gut; feature: human-associated habitat; material: faeces | place: United Kingdom | collected 2010/2012 ... | reverse complement strand
GAATAACCCGTTCTTTTATCTTACGGCAGGTATTCCAGCGTGATCTTTTCGCACCAGGCGTCAATGTTCTTGGCAACCAGCGCCCAGTCGATGTTCTGAGCGGGGATGGAGCACAGCTCGCGCTGGAAGGGATCAGCCTTTTCCGCAGCGATTTCGTTGGCGGGCATGGTGCCAAACTTCTCAGCCCATTCGCCCTGGATCTGGGCAGAGCCGAACCACTCGACGAAGCGGAGCGCTTCTTCCATGTTCTTGGTGCCGTTGATGATGCCGATGCCTTCAACCGCGTAGGGGATGCCAACCTCGGGCTTGGCAACGCCGGTAGAGGTGCCGTACATTTCATCGTACTGGATAACGCCGGAGGACCACATCTGGCACATCAGCACGGGGGAGTTGGGGTTGGCAATCTGCGCGTAGGAGTCAACGCCCTCTTCGTTGGGCACGCCATGCTGATAGTAAGCGGCGATGGCTTCCCAGCCTTCATCGGAAACGCCCAGCTCGCCGTTGGGATCGCTGTAGCGGGACAGGATGCCGGCGATCACGTTGCGGGTGGTGCCAGCGGTCAGCCTGCCGGAGGCTTCATACTTGCCAAAGAACTTTTCGTTGGTCCACAGATCAGTCCAGTCCGTGGGCGCGTCCTCTTCGCTCACCTGATTCTTATCATAAGCCAGGACGATCGCCTGCTTCACGATGGCGTAGTAGTAACCGTTGGGATCGTTCAGGCCCTCGGAAACCTCGGCCGCCCAGCTGGGAGCGTCGTAGGATACCAGCAGATCGCGGGAAATCAGATCGTTCCAGATGATCGCATTCAGGCCGTACACAACGTCCGCAATGGGGTTGGCGGCTTCGCCGATGATACGCTGCTGCACAGCGCCCGCGCCCTCTTCCAGAACAGCCAGCTCAAAGCCATCCTGCTTGGCGCGCTCGATCAGCCATTCCTTGCGGCCGGAGTTGCCGGAGTTGGTGTAAACCGTCAGCGGCACGCCCGTGCCCTTCACGTCAGCGCCAGTCGCCGCTTCTGCGGTGCCGGTTACAGCCATGCCAAACAGCATCGTAATGCCCAACAGAATCGCCAGCAATTTCTTCATAGAAAACTGCCTCCTTTAAATGATACTGAATAAGGCGTTCGCCTTTATGCGTTCATGATAAATCTATGGATCGTGTCAATAGGAAAACAAGGCTTGTAAAAATTTTTATGCTGTATTTGGGCTTCTTTTTACCGTAACGCAGCTATTTTGATTTTGAACCCTTCCAATTTTATTGTTTTTTATCAAATTCAAATTGATTCTTTGACCGCGCCATGTTATAATCAATAGGAAGGACCATACCGCCGTTTGCAAATTTGGCTTCCGGGAGGAACGTTTTATGGCAACCATCAAGGATATCGCCCAGCTGGCCGGCGTATCGCACGGCACCGTATCCAATGTGCTCAACGGCCGCGGCAACGTCAGCATGCAAAAAATTCTGCAAGTTGAAAAGGCTGCGCATCAGCTTGGCTACAGCATGGATGAGCGCGCGCGCTGGCTGCGCCAGCCCTGCGACCACGCCATCGGCATCGTTCTTCCCAATCTTCAAAACGATTGCTTTGCAACGCTGTATTCTACCCTTTCCGCCCACATGCAGCAGGCCGGCTACTATTCCTTCCTCTATTTGACCAATGATATCCCCGATCAGGAGGAAGCCGCCTTATCCGAGCTGGCAGGCAGAAAGGTATCCGGCGTCGTTCTTGTTACCTGCCAATCCCAGGGCAGCGATGCAAGGCGGCTGCTGAAAAAGAGCGGGGTGCTGCTGCTGTGCCTGGTACGCCCCACCGAGCCGACGGACGCGCTGATCTGCTTTGACACCCAGCGCATTGCCCGCCAGGCCGCCGCGCTGTTGGCCGATCGCCACCCCGCGCATCTTGCCATGATCTCCGGCCTGCTCATGCACAGAAACGAATCCGAGCTGATCGACGCGCTGAAAAACGAATTGGACAGCTCCATTCCCATCCAATGCTACCATACCGATTCTGCCAATGCAGATATCGCCGCGTTTTCGTGTGTCAGCGCTGATCCCAGACCCGACGTTGTCTTCACCTCGTCGCCCGCGTTTGCGCAAAAGCTGCTCAACGCATGCGCCTACCGCCACGACGAGCCGCCGCTGATCGTTTCGCTTGCCCCGGCCGCGCTGATTGAACCCGCCGACGCCATTCGAAGGATTTATCTGGACTATAAAGCGATGGCGCTTCAGGCTTGCGATATGATCATGGGCAGGCAGAAGCCCGGCGTCGTCCTGATTCCGCCCAAGGAGCCTGCCGCAAAGTTTGCCTGGTCGGCCAACATTCCCAAAGGCACGCGGCTGAACGTGCTGATGATCGACGGCCCGGACGCGAGAGCCCTGCAAAAGCTGCTGCCCGATTTTTCCCGTCATACGGGCATTGAGGTTACGCTGGCCGCCCTTCCCTATGCCGATATGTATCAAACCGCCTGCATGATGGGCGCTTCCGGACTTTATGATGTGCTGCGCCTGGACGCGGCCTGGCTATCCTCCATTGCGCCCCAGCTGCTGCGCCCCTTTGATCCGGCCAGCGACACCGTGCAGTCCATCTGGTCGCCCATGCTTGAGGGTGTTCGCGAGCCCTTCTCGGTGGTGGATCGGCAGGTATATGCCTTCCCCTTCACGCCCAACGTGCAGCTGCACTTTTATCGCAAAGATCTCTTTGACAGCAATAAAATCCGCCGTCTCTATTATGAAAGCTGCCATGCGCAGCTGGACGTTCCTGAAAACTACGAGCAGTACTGCAATCTGCTTCGCTTCTTCGACCGCTCCCTTAATCCCCTGTCGCCGCTTGAATATGGCGCGGCCATCGCGTCCAATTCCATCGACTGCATCAGCGGCGAGTTTTTGCCCTGCTTTTTTGCCATGGGCGGCAGGCTCTTTGACGGTGACGGCCGCCCCAGTCTGAAAAGCGAGGCCGGGCAAAAGGCGCTGCGCTGCTATGCCGAGATGCACGCGCACTCCTACCACATTTCCGGCAACAACAGCCTGTGGTCTGCCAGTGTGGATTGCTTCACGCGCGGCGATTCCGCCATGCTCAATATGTTCATTAACCATGTTTACGGCATCAAGAATCTGCGCAAATCCAAAATTGCCGGGCAAATTGGCTTCTGCTCCGTTCCGGGCAAAACGCCGCTTATGGGCGGCGGCGTTCTGGGCGTAGCCAGGGCAAGCAAAAACCCCGAAGCCGCGCTGGAGTTCATCCGCTGGGCATGCAGTGAGCAGATCGCCGTGCCCTTCACACTGCTGGGCGGCATATCGCCCTGCCGCTCCATCTACGAAAACCAGGAGCTGCTGGCGCTTTATCCCTGGCTGTCCATCGTGCCCGAAAATCTGGCGCTGTCCGTTGTGCGCCGGGTGCCCAAGGGCATCAACGAGCATACGGTGGAAACCATCATCGGCATCGCCGTGCGAAACATGATTACGGGCATCTGCTCCCCGGACATGGCGCTCGACCAGATGCAGACGCAGCTGGAAGCGCTTTGTCAAAATGTCTAAGGAGCTGTCCGGAGTTATGAATACAAGGCTCACCGTCCAGGCAGTCGCCGCCTTTAACGCCGGCAAAATTGAGCAGTCCGGCCTGCTATTCTGGCGAGCTGCGCATTTTGCACCTTCCTATTATTCGCTGCACAACTATGCCGTTTATCTATCCAACAATGCGCTGTACATCCCCATTGGAGGCGGCAAATACGCGGCGATCAAAAAGCAGCCATCCATCCTATATTATCTGAAAAGGGCGCAGCACCTTGCTACCATTCCGCATTGGAGAAACGAAGCCGCGCTTGGCAACGCCTGCTATTTGCAGCGCAGGCCGAATGAAGCGCTGGCGTATTTTGAGCAAGCCATGCTCCACGGCTACAAAGAAACGCTGGCGCATTTCAAAATGGGTCTATGTTATCTGCAAAAGCGGGAGGACGCGGCTGCGCGGGATTGCTTCCGGGCCGCTTATGAAGCCGAGGAGAATCTTGTGCAGAAAAGCAGCTATCTGTGGCAGTGCGTGCAGTGCGGCGTACTGCTGAAGGCGCAGTCCCCTGCTCTGTATGGACAGTTCAAGCAGCAGCTTGATCAGATTGTGCAGGATTATCCCCTGATGAGCCTTGAAGCTCAGGATATGGCGGCGCTTGAACTGCTAAACGGCATCGACGCAGCCTTCTGGTTTGAGGATTACGAAGAAATCCTGCATCTTTCTAAAGTGCTGCTGCAGTTGGGGCTTTCCTATATGCTCACCGCGGATGAGCGGCGAATGGTTGACACAGCGCAAGCGCTGCAATCGCATTTGGGGCAGCCTGACGCACACTTTCGCGCGGAGTATAGGCAAGGATTGGAGCAGGACGCCCGAACGCTCTATTTTCAAATCTGGCAGGATGCAGACTATTTCGAGCTGCCATAATGGCGGTACCCCGCAGAAAACATCTGCTCCGTTTTTTTGTAATTGTACACAAAAATGAAGGATACGCGGTCGTTTGATCGCATATCCCTCATTTTTATATTCAGGCAGTCGCGAATATCAATTTCCTCTGGGCAGCGTTGGCAGCCCCTCCAGCGCGGGCACATCCGATACAATGGTCACGTCGGTCGGCTCGGTCGCGGCCGGAGCGGCGGCTTTCCAGCATACCAGGCCGATGGCAGTCAGCAGCACCAGCGCCGCAATCCAGACGCCCGGCTTGCTCTGCCCATGCTTGGCAGCGCCCGGCCAGGAAAGATGCTTCAGGTGTGCCATCACGCTCTTCGCGCACACGCCCGTCAGCAAGCCGCAGACGGCGCCCACGCACATCAGAACGCCCGGATAGCCCAGCATGCTCATGGGCGGCACCTGCAATACCAGCAGGGACATGCCGATCTGCCCCACGTTATGCATCACGCCGCCCACAATGCTGACCACCGGAATGGACAGCCCTTTGATGCGGCTGAGCAGCGCCATGCACAAAAGGCTCAGCACGCCGCCGGCAAAACCATACATCATGGTGGTGGGGCCAGCAAACAGGATGCCGCTGAGCAGCACCTTGAGCGACATCAGCATAAATGCCGTAGGGATATCCAGCATGTACACCGCAAAAATCAGCACGCTGTTGCTCATGCCCAGCTTAATGCCGGGAATTCCCACGTTCAGCGGGATCATGCTTTCCACATAGCCGACAATCAGCATCATGGACAGCAGCAGCGCGCACAGGCTGATGCTGTATACGCCGGCATGGTTTGATCGCTTGCTCAAAGGACGGCCTCCTTATTCAGCCGTATTGTCAGACGCAGCGGTAGACGAAGTGATGGAAGCCAGCATCATATCCAACACTTCCTGGGCCGTGTACAGTTCAACGATTACCTGGTGCGGCAGGCATACGATCCAGTTGCTCAGGATGCGCGTATCCTTGTTTGCCAAGGTCACAATACCTTGGTCAATGCAGTCCTGGTTGTCGCAGTTGGAGCGCAGCATATACGCGCCCTCCGGGGTGATGCATACCACATTTTCACATACGTTGCCATCCGCATCATTCTGCTGAATGGTCACCTCATAGGGGTCCGCGCCCTCCTCCGGCAGCGGATACCAGCCGGAACGATTGCTGGTGGCAATATACACATAGCCAGCGGCGGTCAGGCCCGCATCGGCAGGGGTCAGCTTTTGCTGTTCCGCCATCGCGGGCAAAATCATCATCAGCAGCGCCAGCAGCAGGGCAAATAGTTTCTTCATCGCAGCGGATAGCCTCCATGGTGGTTTTTATCATAACAATTTTACTTGATTCAAATGGACGCGTCAAGGCTTTTTTCAAAACACAATTTTCCAAAAATATAGCGCGAAGCCCTTGCAATTCGAGCGGCAATCATATATATTTATCTTATCGATACTGGAGCCCTGATTAGCCATAGGCAGCAAAGGAGGGGATAAGGGTGGATACCAAGCATTTGACAACGTTTGTCAAGCTTGCGCAAACGCTGAACTATCAAAAGGCGGCCCGCAGCCTGCAATACTCCCCATCTACCCTGTTTAAGCATGTGCAGCTGCTGGAAGAGGAAATGGGCGTGTCGCTTCTGACCAAGGAAGGCCGGCAGCTTGCCCTGACCCCGGAGGGCGAGCGTTTTTTGGCGCACGCCAAGAAAATTCTGGAACAGTATGAGCAGATGACGGCCGACATGGTGGAGGACGCCGTGATCGACGGCACGCTGTCCGTGGGCGGATGCGAAATCAACACCCGCAGCGGCATGCGCACGCTGCTGGAAACCTTTTCTCAAAAGAATCCCGCCGTTCGCATCGATATGATGACCGGCCCCAACGCCAACATGCCCTCCTTTGTAAAGAACGGGCTGGTGGACGTGGCCTTTTATTACTGCATCGGGCACGATCATCTGCCCGGCCTGAAGGAAAAGTTCCTATATAAAGAAGCGGCTTATCTGGCAGTAGCGCCCGACCATCCCCTGGCGCACCGCACCGGGCTTACCTGCCAGGAGCTTGAAAAGGCGCGGATTGTCTATCCCCACGATAGCAGCTGCCTGTTTGTGGAGCTGATGCGCCGGCTGAAAAACCAGGGGATTCATCCCAGGGAGGTATCGCTCCTGGGCAGCCTGGAGCTGGTGCTGGATATGGTAAGCCACAATGAAGCGGTGACGCTGCTGCCGCAGTACGCCCTGGCGCGCTACGAGGCCGCGGGCAAGCTGGTTCGCCTGGATCTGGCGGAGGAGCCCATCTGGGCTTGGGAAACAATTATCTGGCCCGAAGAAAAGCTGCTCAAGGGCGCGCTGCGTGCGATGGTGCAGCAAAGCGCAATCTATGCCCAAAGCCTGATGCGCGAAAATGCAGACCAGAGTGCGGAGCAATAAAGACTGATAAGTGAAAAGGCGCGGCTATGAAAGCCGCGCCTTTTGCTTTTTTCGCCGCAGCAGCTTGGGGACAATATAACATCCCCATCCGCGTCCGCCGGCACAGGCGAATTCTTTATGACAGGATTGACAGGAGATAATCAACGTTCTGCGCAGCGGGCAGGGCGCCATCCACGCGCAGAACAGGGCATGCCAGGCTTTCGACCCATCTGGCGGCATAATCCTCGGGCCGGCTGTCTACAAGGGAAAACCAGGCGTTTTCTTTTTCATACAAATCGCCGCCCGGCAGTATCCGGGCCCCGAACTTCTGGTAGGAGCGGTCGCGAACGCGCTGCAGCCTGACCTGCCTTGGCACGTCGATCAGCACCGCGCAATCCAGCGATGAAATCAGCTTGTCGCCATAATCGCCCTTCACGGCGGCGAAAACAAAGCGATTGTTATGGGCGATCCTTTCTTCAAGAATCTGAATCGCCTCTTCCTTGCTGCGCGGGCTGGCAAACGGATAGGCTGCGTTTTCCTTTGGAAAGTATAAATCCTCGTTGTCGATAAAGGTATAGGCAAGGCGCTGGGCAAGAAGCCGCCCCAGCGTGCTTTTGCCTGCCCCGTTCAATCCGCAGATCAGAATTCCCATAGTTGCTCCTTTTTTCGTCCGTTCAGCTTCCTGCGATCATACAAAAGGGCCGCTTGGCCTGCTTTGCTGAAGCCTTCGTTAAATCTAAAAAACTTAAAGCTCTTTGATGTACATTTCCTCTACAGCGCCTAAAGCAGGCTGTTTTCTTCCGCTGGCGGCAAAGCCATGCGCTTCGTAAAATCTGATTGCGCGCACATTGCTGTCAAACACCCAAAGCAGGATTCTGGCATAGCCCGCGCTTTTTACATCCGCAAGGATCTGCCGCATCATCAGGCTGCCGTAGCCCTGATGCCAGCCGGCTTTCAGCGAATGAATGCAGATCAGCTCGGCAAACCCCGCCATGTCCGCGTCCCTGGCTGCATCCCACCAGGCAATGCAGTGCGGTTTTCCATCCAGCTCCAGTATATAGCCGTTTCCCTTCTGCTCATCCAGAAGCCGCTTATACATGGCGGCGGCACGCTCAGGCTGCGTGTATTTGGAAAGCAAATCGGCAGGAACAATTTCCTTAAAGGCCGCTTTCCAGCTTTCGGTCTGCACATAAGCAAGGGCCTGCTCGTCGCCCGCTCGTACCTTTCTGATCTGCACAGCCTTGTTCATCGTCGTTACCCTCCGCAGGCTTTGGATATATTTCCTATTTATATTATCATATAGCCATGCGCAATACAAGCACTGCCGCGCCGGGCGCATGCTTTTCCCAGATTGTTCTAAAAATGTATTATTTCGGTTTTTCGAATGGTTCATTTCCGCTTTTCGTTCGCCGGATAAAAAAACTTTCGATATAATATTATCGTAATTTGACCGCTCCTATGAAAATAGGAAAACGAAAGGAGAACACCCATGAAGAACTTCAAGCTCTTCGCCCTCGTGCTCTGCCTGGTTATGCTGGTCTCCTCCGCCGCCATGGCGGATATGACCCCGGGCACCTACACCGGCGTTGCTACCGGTATGTTCGATGGCCTGACTGTCGAAGTCACTGTCAGCGCGACCGCGATTGAAGACATCAAGGTTACCTCTCACAATGAGACCGCCCCCGGCTGGCCCGCGCTGGAAAAGCTGCCCGCCGCTATCGTTGCGGCTCAGTCCATCGCCGTTGACGCCGTTTCCGGCGCCACCCGCTCCTCCGAGGGCGTTGTCAAGGCTGTGACCGCCGCGCTGGAAGCTGCCGGCGCTGACATCGCCGCCTTCTCCAAGCCCGTGGAGTCCGCTCCCGTGGTTGCTCCCGATTACTTCCCCGTCATGGGTTCCTTCGAAGTTCCCGCGACCTGGGATGAGTCCTACGACGTAGTCGTCGTCGGCGGCGGTTTTGCCGGTCTGGCGGCTGCTTACGGCGCTGTGGAAAACGGCTCCTCCGTTGTGCTGGTTGAGAAGCTCTCCACCACCGGCGGCAACTCCGCCATCAACGGCGGCCAGTACGCTTCCTACACCTCCAAGGTGGCTGCCGAGCTGCAGAAGAAGTTCGACCTGGTGCCCGATACCGCTGAAAAGCACATCGAAGACACCATGAACGGCGGCGACCAGATGAGCAACATCAAGCTGGTTCGCGAAATGGTTTACGCTTCTCCCGAATACTTCAACATCCTGCTGGACAACGGTCTGGTCATCCGCGACACCCTGGCCCGTCCCGGTGGACACTATGGCTACCGCACCTACGTGACCGAGAACCAGGTTGGTTCCGACATCACGAACCTGCAGCTGGAAATCCTCAAGAAGACCAGCGCCATCATCGAGCTGGAAACCAAGATGGTTGAAATCTACCGCACCCGCGACGAGGCCAACAAGGTTGTTGGTATCCGCGTGGCGACTGCCGACGGCTACAAGACCATCGAAGCCAAGAAGGGCGTCATCCTTGCCACCGGCGGCTTCTCCTCCAACGTTCAGATGCGCGAGACCCAGGTTCCCTACCTGAACGCTGACCTGCCCACCACCAACATCAAGGCTGCCTCCACTGGCGAAGGCATCTACCTGGCTCAGGCCATCGGCGCCAACACCACGCAGATGAGCAACATCCAGCGTTATCCTTGGGCCGATCCGAACACCGGCGTCCTGGATAAGTATGCTGTATGGCCCTTCACCGGCCCCTCCTACGGCGTTATCTATGTTGACTGGCAGGGCAACCGCTACGTCAACGAAGGCGACCGCCGCGACGTGTGCGCCAACGCTGCCGCCAACTCTGGCTTCATCTCCACCTACTGCATCTTCACCGAAGACGTGGTTTCTCCCTTCGCCTATCATAACGAAATCGAAGAAGGCGTGGCCAGCGGCCGCGTTCTGAAGGCTGACACCCTGGCTGAGCTGGCTGACAAGATCAACGCTTTCGCCATCAAGGGTCAGTATCCCGCCGTGCAGGCTGCCAACCTGGAGGCCACCGTTGCCGCCCACAACAGCTACATCGACAGCATGAAGGATCCGGACTTCGGCAAGGTCATGGCCAAGACCATGGTTAAGATCGAAAACGGCCCCTACTATGCGCTGCCTCAGTTCCCCTCCGTCCACCACACCATGGGCGGCCTGGTGATCAACACCAGAACTGAAGTTGTTGACATCTACGGCAACGTCATCCCCGGCCTGTATGCGGCTGGCGAAGTCACCGGCGGTATCCACGGCACCAACCGTCTGGGCTCCAACGCTGACGCGGACGCCTGCGGCATCGGTTATGTATCCGGTATCGTTGTGTCCACCGGCGAAATCCCCGCCTTCATCCCCGCTGAATAAGCAATAATATTCAATCCGGGGGCAGTCTTAAAAAAAGACTGCCCCCGGTATTTTTGTCTGAAACACCATACCATTCACCTCAATCTACAGCAGCTATGCTATACGCAACTGTCTATCTTCTCTCTAAGCAAAGTTCAAAGACGCTGTCCGCTGATTAACGTGTTAGCTGTAACAAGCTCTTTTCTAAGCAACTCTTGCTGTTTCGCTTACATAGCTGGATGATAAAAGCGATGCCCCTCGTTGACTTCCTCTTCATGGATAGTAATGATGATACAGTGCATGAATAATGCCGTTGCACCTTGCTTGTTATCTACTTGGCAAGCATTGATTTCACTGCCATCGCTAAAGTGTTTTCCACGCAAAAAAGACGTGCCCCCTCCGGCACGCCGGAAGGGGCACATTTCATATCATGATTTTAGATCTATCTGGCTGTCAACAGCCATTTGCTCAGTTCAGCGTCAGGCGGCTCATCTGGGTATAGCCGGTTTTGCCGTCCTCGGTCTTCACCTTGGCATAGTTGCTGTTGTAGCGCCACTTGAGAATATACACCTTTTCGCCGTTTTCATAGCGGCCCAGGTTCTCGCCATAGCTGCTGGACGGACGATCATACAGGTAGAGATAGCCCATTTCGCTGGTGATGGTAGCGGTCTGGTGATAGGCCATCTCGCCCTCCTTGACCAGGGCGGACTTGTTGACATAGCCCACCTGACCAGTGGTCAGGGAGTAGACATAGGCATAGTTGCGGTCGGCATTCCAGTTGAGCACCTCAAAGCGCTCGCCGTTATTGAAGCGGCCCAGGTTTTCGCCGTAAGTGCTGGACGGACGGTCATACATGTAGCAATAGCCCAGGGGCTGCACGCTGTCCACATAATACACGGGGTAGTCGCGGCTGGTGCCGTAGGGAATCAGGCATTCGCCGTTCACATAACCCACCTGGTTGTTGCGATCCACCACCAGATAAAACTCGTTGCCGGTTTTGGTGCTGATCACCTTCAGCGTTTCGCCGTTGTTATAGCGGCCCAGGTTGTTGCCATAGGTACTGGTGGGACGGTCGTACATGTAGCAATAGCCGCTGGGGCTGTAGCTATCCACCACATAGAGGGGGTAATTATCGGTGAATCGATAGGCTCTGTCAGCCAGCGCAACGCCGGCCAGCAGGGACAGCATCAGAGCCAGAGCCAGGATAGAGAAGAACTTGCGCTTCATCATTATTCACACCTTTCTGGATTCATGGTTTCCATCTATGGGAAAACAAGGATCAATTTCATTATACCAGCATATTCTATGCCTGTCAATCCAAAAAGATGTAAAAAGTTGTAACAATTAGCCGATGTGAATTTGCGGCGCGCGGCCATCCGCGCCGGGCTGAGAGAAGCAAGCAGGCAGCGGGCCGTCGCTGACGATATCGTCAATCTCGCTCACATGCCCCTGCACATAAAAATAATCGCGGCCAATCTTGTTATGCGCAGCCATCAGCACACGCCGCTTGGCATGGCGAAACATCAGCTTGCGCAGCTCGCATTCCTCCACCGAGGAATCCGTCATCCGCCCGTCCGCCGATACGCCCCGGCAGGAGAAGAAC
>ERZ857757.2514-NODE-2514-length-11770-cov-4.221682_pt1 | contig 11770 bp, 10 predicted proteins | sample MGYA00519764_ERZ857757 | MGnify/ENA primary metagenome ERZ857757 (study PRJEB31778, sample SAMEA3449359) | human gut metagenome | biome: human gut; feature: human-associated habitat; material: faeces | place: United Kingdom | collected 2010/2012 ... | reverse complement strand
ATCCGTCTATCCGGACGCAACGCCGGAGCTGCAATTAGGGCTTGCCAGCAGCTATAAATTTACCGACCGCGAACTGGAAGTGCTGCGCGAAATGACCGGCGGCGATACCAATCAGGAGATCGCCGAGCGGCTGCACATGTCCGTGGCGACCGTCAAGACGCACATCCTCAACATGCTGGAAAAAACCGGCTTCAGAAATCGCACCGAGCTGGCCGTGCGCGCCCGGGAAAGCGGGCTGGTGATTTTAAACCGAAAAAACTAAATCGTTTTTATGGGTAAACAAGCTGCCTACGGGCGGCCTTTTTGCTTTTTGGTGAGAAAATAGCCGTTTGGTTGATGCGCGGTGCTTTTCCTTTCTGATATGATAGAATATAAAGGGGGAAAGTGCCATGAGAGAGATTGTGGTCAGCATGCAAAACACGCTGCTGTCGGAGGCGGTCGCACGGTTACTTGCGGAAACGGGAGAATTCCGCGTGGAGCAGGTTCTGCCCGGAAAGACAGGCGATACCTTCTCTCTGTGCCGGGCCGCGCAGGCGGATATTCTGCTGATGGAGGTCAGCCATCTGCCGGCCTACACGCTGGAAAACCGACTGAAGCTGATCGAATGCGTGCGAAGAGCGTTGCCGAACTGCAAATTCGTGCTGCTGTGCGACGAAAACAGCGATCCGGAGCTGGCGCGCCGGGTGATGATCGTCCGGCAGGATCGATTAATTGATGCTTTTCTCTATGCTTCCGTTACCCCCGCCTATCTGACCGCCGCGCTGGATGCGCTGTGAGAAAGGAGCGATCGCCATGAAAAGACGATGGAAGCGCATTTTCGCCGGACTGCTTGCCGCGTTGACGCTGTGCCTGTGTCCGTGCTTCGCTGGAGCCGCGCCGCCTGAAGCTCTGCCGACGCTGAAAACCTTCCGGTACGCCACCTCCGGCATGTGCATTGAGGCGTTCAACCGCTATCAGATCAAGGAAACGGCGCGCGGCCGCTTCGCCTGGATTGAACTGCACAATGACGATCACTACGTGCTGCCTCTGACCGACGAGGACATGGGCTCGTTCTCCGCGCTGATGCAAGAGCTGGAGTTGGCCGAATGGAACGGCTACCATATAATCGACCGCGACGTGCTGGACGGCGCGAGCTTCTCGCTTAGCGTCGTTTTTGAGGACGGCGGAGTTATCGACGCCAGCGGCTCCAACTGTTTTCCCAGAGGTTATAGCGAAAAGACCTCCGCAATCAGGGATTTTTTTGAGAAACTGATAGAGGAATATGGATTCGACCCGAACGACCTCTGGCTATGACACAATATAGCCGCCACCCTTCTGGCTTCTGCAGACGAGAGCAATTCATTGCGGGCGCAAAAGCAGATTCGTACCCTGTGGGAGACGGAGCTGGACAGCTTTTACAGCGAATGGCTGCAAAGGGCGCCGGTGGAGGGTCAGGGGGCAATTATTGCCGCGCAGGGGACATATATGAACTGTCTGGCGGTTCAGGAGACGGTACTTCAGCAGCAGTGCGACGAAGAAACTGCTGCCCTGCAAATCAACGCGGAGCTTGCGCGTCAATGCGCATTGTTCTGCAGTATGCTCCATAAAGAACAATAGAACAGACATGGACGGAGGTATTGAATGATGAAAAGATCGCTAATCCTGGTTCTCTCCCTGCTGATGCTGGTTCTCTGCATACCCGCATTGGCCGAATCCACCGACTGGAATTATGACGCGAACTACGCCATACTCCGCGGCTATGACGGCGCGGGCGGCGATGTGGTCGTGCCTGCGGAAATCGACGGCTTCACGGTGGACGTGATCGGCATTAACGTGTTCAAGGGCGATACGATCACGTCCCTGACGCTGCCCGAGACGGTGCTTGAGCTCAGGAGCAGCGCCGTCGCCTCGTGCGAAAGGCTGGCCAGCGTTACGCTGCCCCAGAGCCTTGTGGTCATCAATCGCATGAATTTCTTCAGCTGCAATGCGCTGAGCGAGATCACTATTCCCGCGGGCGTGCGCTACATCGGCGACGGCTCGTTCAGATTCTGCGACGCGCTGCGCAAGATCACCTTCGAGGGCGTGTGCCCGGCGATCGACATGGACTGCTTCAGCATCCTTCCCGAGGACGCGGTGGCCTATGTCCCGGACGATCAGCTGGAGGCGTACACGGCGGCCTTTGAGAACGCCGGCAGCACGGTGAGCGTTCAGCCCAGCGGCAAAAATGCCGTGCTCGTGGAGAACAACGGCTATGTGGAATCGGAGTTCGACTTCGACGCCTCCACCGGCACGATTACCGCCTACAACGGCTACGCCACCTACCTGGCCATCCCAGAGACCATCGGCGGCGTGCCGGTGAAGGCCATCGGCCCTGAGGCGTTCGCGCGTCATACCTATCTGGCCTTCCTGGAGATGCCCGAGGGGCTGGAGCACATCGGCGAGCGCGCGTTCTACAACTGCGAGACGCTGGGCCGCGTGAAATTCCCCTCCACGCTGAAGACCATAGGCAGCAACGCCTTCTACAACGCCTATAAGAGCAGCGTGCTGGAGCTGACGAGCGTGGAGAGCATCGGCGATTACGCCTTCTATTTCGCCGGGCTGAAGGGCTCCCTGGAGCTGCCCGAGGGGCTGATCTCCATCGGCGAGCATGCGTTTGAAGCCTGCACCAACATGGGCGCCAATCTCTATCTGCCCGCCACGCTGGAGACGATCGGCTCCAGCGCGTTCAAGGGCGATTTCAACATCCAGTACATCGTTCTCAACGGCCTGACCCCGCCTGCGCTGGGCGAGGATGTATTCAAGGGCTGCGATTATCTGTTTGACATCGACCTGAACGCCCACGGCACCCGTCAGGAGATGCAGCAGTGGCAGGCGTACGTGGACGCGCTGGGGCTTCCCTGCCGCGTCTGGCGCGCGCAGGACCCGACCGCGCAATCGCCTGAAAAGGGCGCGTATCGGTATGAAAACCGCGTGCTGATCGAATACACCGGCACAAGGACGCGCATTCACCCCCATCTCACCGTCTCGAAGGAGCCGGTGGTCGGCCTGGGCGACGGCGTGTTCAAGGACAGCCAGGCCATTGAATACTTCTCCGTCGCTCACAACGACGAGTTCACCACCATCGGCGCGGAGGCCTTCATGAACAGCTCTCTCAGAGAAGTGGATCTGTTCGACTCCGTCACCACCATCGGCGCGCGGGCGTTTGCCGGCTGCGCGCAGCTGGAGGAGCTGACGCTGCCCGATTCGCTGACCACCATCGGCGAGGGTGCGCTGGACGGCCTGACCGGGCTCAAAAAGCTGGTGATCAAGTGCGATCCTGCGCTCATTCCCGCGGGCGTGTTCGCCAATATGCCCAATCTGAGCGAAGTGACCATTGAGAGCGGCGCTGTCCCGGCGCATATGTTCGCGGGCAGCGGCGTGAAAGCGCTTACGCTGGGCGAGGGCGTGACCGAAATCGGCGAGAGCGCCTTTGCGGATACCCTGCTGAGCGCGGCCGACCTGAAGCATGTGACGGCCATCGGCGCGGGCGCGTTTGCCAACACCGCGATGACGAGCGTCGAACTGCCGCAGGCCGCCGCCATTGGGGAGGGTGCGTTTGAGGGTTCCGCGCTGGAGAGCGTGCGCCTGAGCGCCGCCGCCTCCGTGGGCGAGAGAGCCTTTGCAAACACAAAGCTGAAACAGCTGGTCATTCCCACCGCCGGCAGCTTCCCGCTTTCCGCCGTCGAGGGCACGAGCGTCGAGCTGCGCCTGCCCGCCGACGCGACCGACGCGCAGCTTGCCGCGTGGAACGAGACGCTTGAGTGCCCGTGGTACGATCCCATGCTGCGCGAGGGCGAAGTGAGCAAATTCGTAAAGATGCCCTTCGAGCCGACGCCCGCCGAGAACTTCGAGTTCGATCCGGAGACCGGCCTGATCTCCGCCTACATCGGCACCGATGTGGACGTTGTCGTGCCGCGCGAGATCGACGGCGTGACCGTGGTGGGCTTCAAGAATTACAACGCCTTTGATTCCTGCCAGGACTACACCGATTCCTCTGTGGAGACCAACCGCACCGAGTGGGTGCATCTGCGCACGCTGGTGCTGCCCGAAACGATCAAAGAGCTGCCGGGCATGATGCTCGCCTACTGCCAGCAGCTGGAAACCTTTGTCTGCTACGCGCCTCTTGAGAGCACCGGCGGCAATCAGTTCATGCTCTGCCGCAGTCTGAACAATGTGATATTCGTCAACGGCGTGCGCGAGATCGGCAACTACGCCTTCGACAGCGCAGGCCCGCTGGGCAATCTGTACTTTGGCGAGCATCTCGTGAAGATCGGCCAGCAGGCATTCAACTTCGCGGGGCTGACCTCCTTCGTGGCCGATGCGGAGAGCGTCGAATACGGCGCATTCGCCGAGTGCCAGTGCCTGACCAGCCTGCACTTCACCGCCAGGATGAAGAGCTTTGGCGAGAACTGCATCGTCAACTGCCCGAATCTCGCCGAAATCTGCTTTGACGGCTGCGACTTGACCACGTCCCCCATGGGGCTGATGATGAACGTCGCGCCCAGGCTGACCGTGCGCGTGCCGGCGGATATGAGCGGGGAAAACCTCAAGCGCGCGCAGAAGTGCGTCAGCTGGAACAGCTCGCCTGTGGAGGTGACCGTGAGCACCGAAGGATGCTCCCACACGCTGCCCCCTCTGCCGGATGTGACCGCGCTGCTGCCTGAGCTGAAGCTGGACGCGAGCGTTGAAGCCGCTGCGACGGTCTCGCCCGAAACGACGGCTGAACCCGAAACGACTCCGGAACCCATCGACGAACCCGCGCCCGAGAGCACCGCAGCGCCCGAAAACACCCCCGAGGCCCAGAGCGCGGCCATCCCCGAGAAATATCTGGGCGTATGGTACGGCGTGAGCATGGAAATGGAAGGCGTATCCTATCCGCTGGCCGACATGAGCATGGAACTGACTCTCACCATCAGCGCGGACGGCGCAGCTGAAATGAACATGAACGGCGAGGTGGAGCGCTTCCAGTGCGCGGTGCGGGACGGCGTGCTCACGGAAGGGGCGAAAACGCTTACCCTGCAGGAGGGCATGCTCCAGTTTTCCGAGGGCAGCGCAGCCATGCTGATGAGCCGCGAAAAGCCGGAGGGCGCCGCCGAAGCGCCCGCGCCCGTGGATGAAACGGCCACGCTGGACAGCTTCAAGGGCGTGTGGACCGCCAGCCGGGTCTCCGCGGAGGGCCTGACGCTGCCCGCTGCCGCCGCCGACATGGCGGGCGACACGCTGACGATTTACGGCGATACCTGCGACCTGACCCTGTCGGGCTACCTGCTGGACGGCCTGCCCTGCCATATGGACGGCCATCGGCTGATCTTTACGCTGCTGGACGGCGAATGCGCGGTGACCAGGCATACCGACGGCACGCTTTCCTTGATGCTGGAAGAGGCTTCCGTCTGGTACGAATATACCGGCGAAGCGCCCGAAGCGCCCGCCATCCCCACGCAGGAGCCCATGCCCGAGCCTACTGCGGAGCCCATGACTGAGCCCACTGCGGCGCCCGCGCCCGCCGCCCCCGGCGCTGCCTCCATGGTCGGCAGAAAATTCGTCATGACCGACGCGGATGTAAGCGGCTATAACATGTCCGCCGCCATGATGGGGGGCTTTGAGTACTCCATCCTGCTGCGCGAGGACGGCAATGTTGAATTTGTGATGGCCGGCGCGAACATCCCCAGCCTGACATGGAGCTACGGCAAGGTGCCCACGGACAGCGGCGAGGCGGACGGCATTGTGATTGCATATCCCGGCCAGCTGCTGTACCTTGTGCCCACGGAGCAGGGCTTTGACATGGATTACTTTGGCACCATGCTGATGCACTTTGCGCCCGAGGCCTGACGGTCTTTCCCATCCGCGCCGCCGCAAATGCGCGCGGCGGCGCGGAAAACGCTGCTGTTGAATGCTGAACGACAAAAAAAGAGGAGGATTATCCCCATGAAGAAAACGATCGCTTTCCTGCTGGCGCTGCTGATGCTGCTGACCCTGGCGGGCGCCGCCCTCGCCGATTCCGCTCCGATGAGCAAGGAGGATCAGATGGTCGGTCTGGTGAAGAGCTTTCTGGAAGAGAATGAATTTCCCTATGAATACGACGACTATACGTTTACGGTGCCCTTTGCCGTCGAGAACTCGATGGAATATGTCTACATGACGGTTTACATCTACGACGACATGCTGGCCGTGTCCGCGGACGCGCCGGTGCAGGGAACTGGGGATATCTTTGAAAAGATGGCGGTGTTCACCACGCTGGCCAACAACGAGATCTACTATGCGCAGTTCCGCGTTGAGCTCGACGCAGACAAGGTTTACGTCTCCTGCCGTTCCTGCAATCTGGTGGAGGACGTCATCCCCGGGGAGAACGAGCTGTTTTACCTGTTCGCCATGCCGCAAAGCTATATGGAGGACTACGGCGACGGCATCCTGGCGGTGCTCGACGGCGGCGATCCCTACGAGGCGTTTGAAGCCTGTCAGGCGGCGGTGAACGCGCAATGACGAACAGCAAGAATCCGTATCTGACCGCAAAGGCCGCCGCCAGGAAAAAAACGGATGCCCCCGTTGCGCTGGTCTGCGCCATCTTTGCGGCAGCGACCGCATCCTCGACGGTCAAGATGTTTTCGCAGGGGAAAACGCTGGCCGGCGTGATGGGTATTCTCATATTCGCCGCGCTCGCGACGCCGGTCTTTCGCATCCTTCGCCGCGCATACCGCAGAGCCTGCGCGCACCGCATCGCGGGCGCGCTGCTCCCGCTGACGGAGGAGAGCCTGACCTTTGACCGGCTTGGAACCGTCCTCTCCTCCGGCAAGGCTCTTGAGCAGCTCCAATCGCTCATCGGCAAGGGATATCTGCAGAATCTGAGGATCGATTCGGAAAATCGCACGGTAGGACTGTATATGCCCGAGGGCGCTCTCGTGCAGTGGGTCTGTCCGGGCTGCGGCGCGAAAAACCTCACCCGAAGAGGCGCCCCCATGCGTTGCAGATACTGCGACCAGCCGCGCGGGCAATGACGGAAAACTCGACCATTAAGGCAGCGCTGCCCAATTCGGCGGCGCGTCTGGCGTTATCTTTTCCGCTGCCTGTGGCATACAGATTTCTCGATTTCCCTCCAGGAAGCCTTCGAAATCTGCATTTGCATCCGACAAAAAAACATTTGCCATCCGGCAGCCGCATTTGCGCGGCGCTGCCTCAGCGACCTGACGAAAGGAAGTGCAGCCATGAAAAGAATCATCGGCATCCTGCTGGTTCTCATGTTTCTGTTTCCCGCCTCCGCCCTGGCCGATCTCAGACGGGGCGACCGCGGCGAGGAAGTGCGCCAGCTTCAGCAGATGCTCTGGGATACCGGATTCATCTTTGAAGAGCCGGACGGCGTATTCGGCGGCAACACCGAAAAGGCCGTGAAGTGGTTTCAGGAATATGCGCTGCTCGAGCAGACCGGCGTAGTCGATGACAGAACCATCGATTCGCTCTATGCCTGCTGGCTCCGGATTATGGAGGAAAACGGCTACGCCGTGCCCGGCGACGAAATGGAGCCCCAGACCGCGGGCTTCGTGCCGGGGTATAATCCGTACGGCGAGGGCGACTACCCGGCCTACTGCCATCGTTACACGACGGATGCGGGCGACGAGCACAACGAGCTGTGCAGCTTCCATGCCCAGCTGGCCGCAAATCAGTCGATGCCAGGGCTGGAAAAGTGGAAGTACGAGCTCAACGATCTCTACAACGAGTGGATCGACCTTTCTATGGAGAAGGATCGCGCCGCCGTGGCCTCCTCTCAGGCGTTCTTCACGCTCTGGCTGGAGCAGCAGCGGATTGCGCTGGAGCTGCAGGAGGCCGAGAATGTGGACGATTACATCGAGACGCTGCTGCGTAATCAGTGCGTCGTTCTGTGCAGCCGGGTGTACGCGGCCCGGACGGAATAATTTTGAACGAAAGAAGGATGAATCATGAGTACTGCCAGCTATAATTGCCCCTGCTGCGGCGGCCCGCTCAAGTTCAGCGGCGAAAGCGGCAAGCTGGAATGCACCGCCTGCGGCAACAGCTACGAGCCGGAAGCGCTGGAGATGATGACTCACGAGGAAAGCGGCGACGAGATCACCTTCGCCAACGACGCCAAACGCTTCGACACAGGCGAGGCGGGCATGCGGGCCTATCTTTGCAAGAACTGCGGCGCGGAGCTGATGACGGAGGATACCACCACCGCCGCCGAATGCCCGTACTGCGGCAGCCCCACGATCCTGCCCGACCGCATCGAGGGCGGCGTGAAGCCCGAAAAGGTGATTCCCTTCGTCGTGACGAAGGAGCAGGCGCAGAAGCAGTTCGAGGACTACTTCAAGGGGAAAAAGCTGCTGCCCAACGTCTTTCTGAACAGTCGCAACCGCATTTCGGAGATGCGCCGGCTGTACGTTCCCTACTGGCTTTTCAGCTGCGACGCGTGTGCCGACATGGTGTACGATGCGGAAAAGGTGTGCACGGAGCAAAAGGGCGAGTGGGAAATCACCCGCACGAAGCACTATCTTGTACGCCGCAGAGGCGGCATGCGCTTTGAAAACATTCCGGTGGACGGCAGCGTCAAGATGGACGACAAGCTCACCGAATCGCTCGAGCCCTACGATTTGAGCGCCGCGATTCCCTTCCAAAGCGCCGTTCTGGCCGGAGCCATGGCGGATCACGCGGACGCGGACTGCAACGCGTGCGAAAAGCGCGCCGTGGAGCGCGTGGAGCGCAGCGTCGAACAGACCATGCTCGATACCGTGAGGGACTATGACACGGTCAACGAACGCAGCAGGCGCATCGTTACGGAGCGCGGCAGCGCGACGCCCGCGCTGCTGCCCGTGTGGCTGATGACGACCGTAAAGGAAGGCAAAACCTATACCTTCGCCGTCAACGGCCAGACCGGCAAGCTGACGTGCGACGTGCCCGCCGACAAGAAGAAGTCGCTTTTGTGGGGCGGCGGCGTATTCGCCGGCGTTTTCGGCGTCGCGGCGCTGATTCTTGCGCTGATGGATGCGCTGGGCAGCGGCTCGCTGCTGATCGGCGCTATGGCTGCAATCATCATCGCGCTGGCGGTCGTCGGCGCGATGAAGGGGCAGCTGAAGCAGGCGGCGCAGCAGAGCGCGGCGGGCGGCTATGTCCGGGAGGGGTCTTTCCGCCTGGATGTGAACGCCGACCATTTTCTCTATGAAAGCATGACGAAGCGGAAGATTGAGAACAACACGCAGAAGAAATAACTGGAGGAATCGCTATGGGATTGATTGCGGCTGCATTGAACGCGGCGGGCGGCACGCTGGCCAGCCAGTGGAAAGAGTATTTTTATGTGGATTCCCTGCCGGACAACGTGCTGGCGACGAAAGCGGAGAAAAAGGTAAAAGCCCGCTTCGGCGGCAGCCGGCGTGAGGACGACAACGTCATTTCGGACGGCAGCGTCGTCGCCGTGGCCGACGGCCAGTGCATGATGATCGTGGATCAGGGAAAAATCGTCGATTTCTGCGCCGAGCCGGGCGAGTATGTCTTTCAGCAGGGCGGCGAGCCCAGCATCTTCTACGGCCCGTTCAATGGCGAGAAAATGAAAGCCGTTCTGAAAACCACCTTCGACCGCCTTTCCTTCGGCGGTCAGGCCGGCAGGGATCAGCGGGTCTATTTCTTCAACACCAAGGAGATTCTGGGCAACAAATACGGAACGCCCAGTCCGGTTCCCTTCCGCGTGGTGGACGGCAATATCGGCCTGGACGTGGATATTTCCATTCGCTGTTTCGGCGAATACAGCTATCGCCTGACTAACCCGATGCTGTTTTACACGAACGTCTGCGGCAATGTGGAGGGCGACTACACGCGCGAGCAGATCGACAGCCAGCTCAAGAGCGAGCTGCTGACCGCGCTTCAGCCCGCGTTCGCAAAGATTTCCGAGATGGGCGTCCGCTACAGCGCGCTGCCGGGGCATACCACGGAGATCGCCGCCGCGCTCAACGACGTGCTCTCCGAAAAGTGGGCGGATCTGCGCGGCGTGGAGATCGTGTCCTTTGGCATAAACTCCGTCAAGGCCTCTGAAGAGGACGAGGCGATGATCAAGGAGCTGCAAAAGAACGCCGTTTTCCGCAATGCGAACATGGCGGCGGCGCATCTGGTGGGCGCGCAGGCGCAGGCCATGCAGGACGCCGCGAAAAATCAGGGCGGCGCATTCACCGGTTTCACGGGCATGAATATGGCCCAGCAGGGCGGTGGAATCAATGCCGCGCAGCTGTTCCAGATGGGCGCACAGCAGCAGGCGCAAGCTCCGCAGCAGAGCACGCCGGTTCAGCCGGGCGCGAGCGCATGGAAGTGCGCCTGCGGCGCGACGGCCACCGGCAAGTTCTGCCCCGAATGCGGCGCGAAGCGCCCGGCAGGCGCGCCGGTCTACCGCTGCGACAAGTGCGGCTGGCAGCCCGCCGATCCGGCGCATCCGCCGAAATTCTGCCCGGAATGCGGCAATCCGTTCGACGAGAGCGACTGCGTATAGTGCGCCGTAAATTTTCCGGACGTTCCCGCCCGTATACTTCTGAGCCTGCGATGGTCTTCGCAGGCTTTTTTGCTGCGCTTTCCGTCTGTTTGCCGACGCGAGCGCGCCGGTCGGGAGCTTCCCCCACATAAATCAAACGCTGCCAGGAGGGAGAAAACGGCCTGTCCTTTCGTTATTGAAACTGCGACAGGCTGCACTGAACGATGCGGTTGACGAAGCGAACGACCTCCTCGCGGCTGTATTTTTCATAGCCCTCCACAACCACGTGCATCAGCCCGTTGGACAGATGGGTGTAGAGCATTTCCAGCTCCGCCTCCGTTACGCGATGCAGGTGCTGTTTCCAGTAGGTGATGCTTTTGCCCCGGGCAAGGCTGATCATTCGGCGCAGCACGTTCGGGCAGACATTCTGAAAGATGAGCACGCGGCAGGCCTCCTGCTGCTGCTCGATCATCGTATAGATAGCCTCAATCAGTGCGGTCACGTCAAAGGAAGCCACTAGCTTCAGCGACTGCTGAAACGCTTCCAGCAGATCCTCCTCGATGCTCTCCAGCAGTGCAAAGCAGTCGCTGTAGTGGGCATAGAATGTCGCCCGGTTCAGCTCAGCCCGTTCGCAGACCTCCTTGACGGTGATCTTGTTGATGGGCTTTTCCTGCAGAAACGATAAAAGCGCCTGCTTGAGCACGCCCTGCGTGTAGCGGATTCTCGCGTCTGTCCTGCTCATTTATATCATCTCTTCACAAAAAATTCACACTTATTGGCGACAGTTGCGCCATGTGTGTCGGTTTTCTTTCACGCGGCGGCGCATTGACGGTTGCCCTTTATGGCTGTCTCTATTATACTATAAATATGAAAGATAATCAACATCTGTCTTTCATTTTGGAGGCGATAGGATGTTTGAAAAATATCTGATTACGGGCGCGACGGGGTTTCTGGGACGTGCTGTGCTGGCACAGCTGCGGGACACGAAGGCAGAAATCCGTGCACTGGTGATGGAGGGTGATCTGCTGGCGCGGGAGCTTCCTCAGAATGTTCGCGTCATAACGGGCGACGTGTGCGACGAAGCCGCGCTCGGACGCTTCTTCGCGGGCGCGGATGAGCATACCTGCGTCATTCACTGCGCGGGGATGATCTCCGTGGCCACCCATCCCGGCGACCGAATCTACCGGGTTAATGTGGACGGCACGAGAAATATTCTGAAATTCTGCCGCAAATGCGGCGTTGGAAAGCTGGTTCATGTCAGCTCCGTCCATGCGATTCCGGAAAAGCCGAAGGGCA
>ERZ857757.2510-NODE-2510-length-11794-cov-3.724338_pt1 | contig 11794 bp, 5 predicted proteins | sample MGYA00519764_ERZ857757 | MGnify/ENA primary metagenome ERZ857757 (study PRJEB31778, sample SAMEA3449359) | human gut metagenome | biome: human gut; feature: human-associated habitat; material: faeces | place: United Kingdom | collected 2010/2012 ... | reverse complement strand
CCGAACGGCACTGAGCGATTACCTTATGGGGAAATATGACACCTCATGGGGACAGGACACGGCGAGCCCCTTTATCATGGAGAATGACAAGCTTATGAATGGCTGGCGTACAAACCCGGACGGTCATATTTTATAAAATTGGCACAAACCGCATCAGCAGCAATCGGACGTAAAGGGTATATGAAAACCCCGGGAAATGGCGATTTCCCGGGGTTTTTGAGCTTTTGAGTTGTGAAATTGCGTCCGATCAGCGCTTACTGAACTGAGGCGCACGACGGGCGGCTTTGAGGCCGTACTTCTTACGCTCTTTCATGCGCGGATCGCGGGTGAGATAACCGGCGGCCTTGAGCGTGCCGCGGTAGTTCTCGTCGACCTTGAGCAGGGCGCGGGCGATGCCGTGACGGATCGCGCCGGCCTGACCGGTCATGCCGCCGCCGACGACGGTGGCTTCAACGTCAAACTTCTCGGCCGTCTCGGTGGCGGCGAGAGGCTGACGGACGATGAGCTTCAGAGTCTCGAGACCGAAGTACTCGTCCAGCGTGCGGCCGTTGATGGTGATGCTGCCGCTGCCGTTGGGGATGAGGTGGACACGGGCGGTGGAGGATTTCCGACGGCCGGTGCCGTAAGCGTAGGGACGCTTGCTCTGATAGGTAGCCATTCTAAAATTTCCTCCTTTCCTTATTCGACCGTCCAGACTTCGGGCTTCTGCGCGGCATGCTTGTGCTCATTGCCGGCAAAGACCTTCAGACGACGGAGCTGCCATTTCTGGGTGGGGTTCTTCGCCAGCATGCCGCGGACGGCGAGCGTCATGGCGAGAGTGGGGCGGGTCGCCATCAGGCGATCGTAACGGGTCTCCTTGAGACCGCCGGCGTAACCGGAGTGGGTGCGGTAGTACTTCTGGGTGAGCTTGTTGCCGGTGAGAACGGCGTCCTTCGCATTGATGATGATGACGAAGTCACCGCAGTCGACGTGCGGCGTGTAGTCGACCTTGCGCTTGCCGCGCAGCAGGTCGGCGGCGAGAGCGGCGGTCTTGCCCAGGGGCTTGCCGGCCGCATCGAGAACGTACCACTTGCGGACGACGTCCTCTTTTCTGACCATCGTAGTGGACATTGATGTGCCTCCAATATCATTGTTTTTTCTTGCTTTTTCAAGGCGCGGCGGGTACAATATACCCTCAAGACGCGCTCTATTTTTATAGCACAGCGCCCTTTCGGTGTCAACCCCTGTTTTCCAAGATTTTTATTTACGGCGGGGCAAGCTCGTAAATGCTCCGTTTTACTCGCAAATGCTCCGTTTTTCTCCGTTTCGATTTTTAATTTTTGAGGTGCGAAATATGGATTCTCTCAATGCGTTTACCGGCGTTGTGCGCCGGTGCGTGGACGATTACGGCATGATCTCCCCCGGCGACCGCATCGCCGTGGGCATTTCCGGCGGCAAGGATTCGCTCGTGCTGCTCGCCGCGCTCGCGTATCTGCGGCGGTATTACCCCGCGCCGTTCGAGCTCGAGGGCATCACCATCGATACCGGCTTCCCCGGCATGGACTTTTCCGGCGTGGAAAAAATGTGCGAGGAGCTCGGCGTGCCGTATACCCGCGTGCCGACGGATATCCGCGAGATCGTGTTTGACGCACGGCAGGAGGAGAACCCGTGCTCGCTCTGCTCGAAAATGCGGCGCGGCGCGCTGAACACCACGATGAAGGAGCACGGCTGCAACAAGCTCGCGCTCGGCCACCACTTTGACGACGCCGTGGAGACGTTTATGATGTCGCTCGTGTTCGAGGGGCGGCTCAACTGCTTCAAGCCGGTGACGTATATGTCCCGCGCGGACGTGACGCAGATCCGCCCGCTTCTGTACATCGGCGAGCAGCGCAGCGCGAATCTCGCCAAACAGCTCGAACTGCCGGTCGTGAAGAGCACCTGCCCGATGGATCACACGTCCAAGCGGCAGGAGATCAAGGATCTACTCACGACGCTCTCGGTACAGTACCCGGATGTGCGCAGCAAGGTATTCGGCGCGATGCAGCGCCTGCCGCTCGACGGCTGGGGCCCCGCGCCGCACGAGCGCGTCAAAACGCGCGAGAGAAAAAAAGAGGAATAACCCTGCGGGGTCTATAATATAATAGTATAGGGGAATATGCCCTCTCGGCTGCCGAGAGGGCATTTTAAATCGCTTCCGGCAATACCGGGGGAACCACAAGGTATAGTGATTTCTGCGATAAGCAATCACTACCTGTACAAAATGTTAAAAACTGTTAAGAATTTGTTACAAATAATGAAATGTCACGTAAACCTATGGAAAAATTCCACGGTATCTTGTAGAATGAAAACAACATAGTGGGATAACTATACCAATGCGCAGAAAAACCATGTTCCGGCACAGAAAAATCCGTACATTTTCTCCCGAAATTGTCCGACAACGAGGGAGAGGTAAGTGAAAACAGGAGGACTGTATGAAAAAGAGGAATCTGATCGCGCTGCTGATGGCAGTATGCATGATGTTCTCCCTGCTCCCGGTGAACGCGATCGCCGTTGGAGACGAGGGGACCATCCCGGCAGAGGAAACGCTTCTTTCCGAAAATGGAAACGATCCCGCGCCGGCTGGCAGCACCAACCCCGCCGGAGACAAAGACTCCATTCCGGGAACAGGCGAAAAGCCCAGTGCGGCGGAAGAGCCTGTGAAGGACGAAGAGTCCGCGAAGGACGAAGAGCCCGCGGAGGACGAAGAGGGCGGCAAGACAAACGTTGTCCCCATGAGAGTTGTCCGGCCGGATACGGACAAATATCTCACCTATGTCTTTCGGGTAGACGGCGCGGAAGTCTCGCGCCAGATCGTCAAGAAGGGCGACACGCTCTATCAGCCCGTTTCCCCCGTGAAGGACGGCTATAAATTCACCGGCTGGTTCGTCGGCGCGTCCGAGCTCGCCTTCGGTACCGTGGGCGAGATCAGCGAATCGGCGCAGATCAACGTGGACGCCGGATTCACGGAAGTGCTGTACGTGTTCTTTGCCGACACGAACGGCCGCATTGTCCATACCAAAGAGGGCGTGAAAGGCGACGTTATCAAGACTGACGATGTGACCTACGGTCTTGAGAACACAACGCACGCGATCACTGGCTGGTATCTGGAACCCAGCTACCAGACCCCTGTCGACTCCGTCACGCTGGACAAAGAGAATATCACCGTGTACGCCAAGGTCGAACCGGGCCACTGGCTCCACTTCGATTCCGACGGCGGTACATATATCGCGCCCCAGTTCTACAGCGCAGACGCAACCACGGCAGCTCCCAATGTGGTGACGAAGCCCGGCTACACGTTCAGCCACTGGGAATACAACGGAACGAAGTTCGAATTCGGCAGCCCACTGACGGAGAACATCACGCTCAAGGCGCACTGGAACGTCAATACCAGTACGCGGTACACCGTCATCCACTGGCAGGAGAATGCCAACGACGAGGAATTTTCCTTCAAGGAGGCGGAGACCAAAACCGGCTCGACCGGCGCCCAGACGAGCGCCGCGGCCAAGAGCTACACCGGCTTCACCGCCCAGACCATCACCCAGCAGACCATCGCGGGCGACGGCTCCACGGTCGTGAACGTGTACTACAAGCGCAATGTGTACGAGGTAAAGTTCTACAGCACCTCCGGATGGTTTAGTTCATCAGAGGAGTATGCTGACCTGCGCATCACCGCCAAATATGGCGCGGCCATCGGCGATAAGTGGCCCACCTACGACGGAAGCAGCACGTGGGCAACGCAGAGTGATGGCAGCGGCCCCTATCAGGTCAACATCGATACGATGCCGCTGAACGGCGCCACATTCTATTGACCGAAAACCGGGAGCGGCTCGGAATCGGCACACTATTATGTCGAAGTCCTGCCCGGCGAGAGCGGGACGACCACTGTCGGCGGCAAGTCCTACAAGCTGCATCATTCCGATACTTTCCCCGGCACCGGCTACACGGTCACTAGCGAGGACCAGTACCCCATCACCGGCTTTACATTCAACTCCGGTGTCAGCACGCAGACCGGCGGCAAATACAACAACGCCAGATTCTATTACACCCGCAACACCTACAATATTATATACATGAACGGCGGCAGCGAGGTCACCTCTTACCGCGAGAGCGTTCTCTACGAGCAGGCCATCCCCGCTTCGGCGAACAAGGCCGCGCCGACGCCGCCCGTCGGCAAGGAGAAATACATCTTCCTCGGCTGGTACGACGACCCTGCCGGACAGCATCCCCATAGCTTCTCCGGCACGATGGGCCCGCAGAACATCACGGTGTACGCCCACTGGGTAGCGCCCACGGTAAGCGGCGTTGCCTACATCACCATGGAAGGCACCGGCGGACAGAAGGATCTCACCATCCCCTACGGCGGCACCATTGACGAGAGCATGCTCCCCAATCCGCAGAAGCCGGCGGGCGAGGGCTGGACATTTGCTGGCTGGGCGACGAAGAACGGCGATACTTACACGCCCTTCCACTTCAGCACCAAAATTTACGAGAACATCGAGCTTTACCCCTACTATACCAATAAGAGCAGCTACACCGTGACATATACTGACGGCAAGGATACTGTCACGGATATGAAGCGCTATGCCTCCGGTGCGCACGCCGACGTGCAGGCCAACTCCTTCGCCGTTCCCGAGGGCAAGGTGTTCCTCGGCTGGGCGGAAACGGCGGGCGGGGCGGTCAAGTACCAGCCCAACGACAAGCTGCGCATGGACGCGAGCGTCACGCTCTATGCCGTCTGGGGCGATACCGAGGGCGTCCTCTCTCTCGTGTATATGCCGAACGGCGGCACGGAGAACGCCGTGACGGAGGAACAGATCCCCAACAACAGCAAGGTGACGCTCAAGGGCGCGATCTTCACCCGCCCGGGCTACACCCTCACCGGCTGGAACACCGCCGCCGACGGCAGCGGCACGAGCTTTGCGCTCGGCGCTTTTGCCCGCGTGACCCGCATCGACTCGAACGTCCTCTACGCGCAGTGGAAGGCGAACAACGATACTGCCTATAAGGTCGAGTTCTACTGCGAGCAGACCGACGGCAACTACACGCTCAAAAAGACTGAGCCGCGCACCGGCACGACGGACGCCACCGTTTCCGTCGATTCCAAGGACAAGGAATTCGACGCGCCCACGTATGTGTACGATGCGGCCAATGAGAACAACGTCGAATCCGGTATCGTGACCGCGGACGGCTCGCTGACGCTGAAGCTGTACTTCAAGCGCAACACCGCGGAGTACACCATCCACCATTACCTCAAGGGTACGGAAGTGAAGGTCGCTCCCGACCAGACCGGCACCATGACGATCGGCGATACGCTGACGGCGAGCGCCTCGACCGCGCTGGGTGCGGAATATGCGTCGGCGCATGCGAACAGCTACTCCCCCAGCCAGTCGCTGGAAATGAAAGCGACGGGGAACGTCATCACCGTTTACTACACCGTTCCTCTGACGATCACCGCAGAGAGTGCGAGCAGAGCCTACAACGCCCAGCCGCTCACGCAGCCGGACTTCAAGGTCGAGGGCCTTGTCAACGGTGATCAGAAGACGGATATCACCCTCTCCATGACGAAGGAGAGCACCATCACCAATGTCGGCAGCGTGTCGAACGTCATCGATACGACCACCGTCCGGTTCAAGGGCGGCGAGCTGCCCGGCGGCTACTATGAACTGCCGACCTGTAAGCCCGGCACGCTGACGATCACGGCGGACGAGACCGAAGTCGTCGTCACCATCACCGGCAACCATAACACCCTGGTCTATAACGGCAGCGAGCAGTCCGTCACGGGCTACACGACGGACGTCGGCGAGAAGACCATTACCGTCGCGCTGAAGGAAGGCTCCAAGGCGGAAGCGAAGGGCACGAACGCCGGCAAGTACGACATGGGTCTGACGGAGGATAACTTCACGGTCACGTCCCAGAACTACAGCAACATCAAGGTCGTTGTGGTGGACGGCTATCTGAAGATCGATCCGATCACCGAGAAAGTTACCGTCACCGTCACCGAGAAATCCGACACCGTCACCTATGACGGGAAGGAGCACACCGTCACGGGCTACAAGTCCATATCGGCGGACAACACGCTCTACGACGTGAAGAAGAACGTCGCCGAAACGCAGACCGCGGCGTGGACGGCGAAGGGCACGGACGTCGGCGAGTACCCGGTAGGCATCGTCTCCGGCGACTTTGCGAATACGAGCAAGAACTTTACGAACGTCGTGTTCACCGTTGTGGACGGCGCTCTCACCATCTCCCCCATCTCCGAAAAGACCATCACCGTCACCGCGGCGAGCGAAAGCAAAAAGTACGACGGAACGCCGCTCACGAACAACGGCTTCAGCTGCACCGAAGGTGTGCTGGTGCCCGGCGACGTGCTGACGGCTGTTGTTGAGGGCAGCGCCACGAACGTGGGCGACGAGGGCAAGAACGTCGTCAAGAGCTATAAGGTCATGCGCGGCGGCGCAGACGTTACGGGCAACTACACCTTTACCGACAGTGTGGACGGCAAGCTGACCATCCTGCCGCGCACCGTGAAGCTCACGTCCGAGACCGCGAGCAAGGAATACGACGGCGCGCCGCTGACCCGTCCGGATGTCTCCGTCACGGGTGACGGCTTCGTCTCCGGCGAGGTGACCGGCATCACGGCCACCGGCAGCGTGACTTATGTGTCCGACGGCACGGTCGAAAATACCATCACCTATACGACGGGCGCGGCCTTCCGCGAGGAGAACTACGATATCACCAAGCTCCCCGGCCAGCTCTCCATCACGCAGAGCTCGAACGCTATCGTCATCACCACGGCGTCCAAAAGCAGAGAGTATAACGGCAAAAAGCTGCTGGACTACCAGACCACGCATACCGGAACGCTGGCGGCAGGCGACCGGCTGGTCGTGGAGTTCCCGGCCGACGCCGGTCTGACCGACGTGGGCACCAAGCGGAACGAATATAAGTCCTACCGTGTGGAGCGTTCGGACGGCGCGGACGTGACCGCCAACTACACCTTCGGCGAGCCCGTCATCGGCACGCTGGAAGTCACGCCGGTGGCGATCGAGCTGACGGCGAACAGCGCCGCCAAGGCGTACGACGGCACGCCGCTCACCGACAGAGGCTACACCATCAGCAACGGCAGCTTCGTGGGCGAAGAGGGGCTTGCAGGCGTCACGGTCGAGGGCAGCCAGACGGCTGTCGGCAGCAGCGCCAACACCATCACCGGCCACACGCTGAACAACAACACGAAGGCCCAGAACTACGATATCACTTATGTGGACGGCACGCTGACCGTTTCGAAGAACGAGAAGGTCATCACCGTCAAGGCGAACAGCCGCACCTGGGAGTATGACGGCAAGGAGCACTCCGACGGCGGCTACACCGTTCGCTACGACGGCGAAACATATACCGTGGCCGCGGGCGAGAGCGTGGAGCTTCCGACCGGAGGCCTCACGCTGACGGCGACGGTCGCCGGCACGGTAAAGGACGTCAAGGACAGCGCGAAGGACAATAACAAGATCACCGTTGTGGCCATCACGGACGCAGCGGGCAATGTCGTGAACGATCAGTTCACGACCATCACACTCGTCCCCGGCACGCTCACCATCACCAAGCGCGGCGCGGGCGAAGAGAAGGTCATTTTGGAAGCCGCGAAAAACGCCGTCGTTTATGACGGCCAGCCGCACGGCGTGTGCCTGACCGCCGACGGCAAGGTCGAGGCCGGCACGAGCTACACCATCACCTATCTGGTCGATGGTCACAGTGTGGAAACGGTCATCACCGGCAGCCGGACCGCAGTGGGCAAGTACACCGGCATTCTGGTGCCGGACAAAAACAACACGCGCATCGTGGATGGAAGCGGCAACGACGTGACCGATAACTATGAGATCACCTACAGAAACGGCGATCTCGAGATCGTCGCTCCGGGAACCGTGGTCGTGGAGATCAAGGGCATCCGCGACAGCGTGGTCTACGACGGCAGCAAGCACGAAGTGAACGGCTACACGGTCGTTAGCATCAGCAACCGCGCGTATACTAGGGCGGACTTCAGCCTCGCGGAGGGCAAGAGCGCCCATGCCGAGGGCACGAACGTCGGCGAGTATTACATGAATCTCAAGCCCGAGAGCTTCGTGAACAACAACACGCAGAACTTCACGTCGGTACAGTTTGTCATCGTGGAAGACGGTCTGCTGGAGATCACGCCGATCACGGATGAGGTCACCGTCACCATCAACGGCAAAACTGCCACCGAGGTCTACAACGGCAGTGAGCAGAGCGTGACCGGCTTCACGACGGACGTCGGCAGCAAGACCATTTCCGTCACGCTCAACGAGACCGGCAAGGACACCGCGAAGGGAACGAACGCCGGGACCTACCCCATGGGCCTGACGGCGGAGGACTTCACGGTCACGTCCCGCAACTACAGCAATATCAAGGTCGTCGTGAATGACGGCTGGCTCAAGATCGATCCGATCGCCGATAAGGTCACCGTGACCGTCACCGAGAACTCCGCCGCCGTTACCTATGACGGCACGGAGCACTCCGTCACCGGCTACAAGTCCATGACCGCGGACAACACGCTCTACGACGTGGAGAAGAACGTCGCCGAGAAGCCGACCAAGGCGTGGACGGCGAAGGGGACCGACGCGGGCGAATACCCGGTCGGCATCGTCTCCGGCGACTTCAGGAACACCAGCAAAAACTTCACGAACGTCGAGTTCGTGATCGTGGACGGCACGCTGAAGATCGACCCCGTCAGCGACAAGGTCACCGTCACCATCACCGAGAACGCCGATACGGTTATTTACGACACGAAGGAGCACTCCGTCAAGGGCTACAAGTCCATGACCGCGGATAACGCGCTCTACGACGTGAAGAAGAACGTCGCCGAGACCCCGACCGAGGCGTGGACGGCGAAGGGAACGGATGTCGGCGAATACCCGGTGGGCATCAAAGCGGACGACTTTGAGAACACCAGCGGCAACTTTACGAACGTCGAGTTCGTGATCGTGGACGGTGCGCTGAAGATCGCCCCGGCGGAGAGCATCGTCGTGAAGATCGCGGGCAACACGAAGACCGTCACTTATAACGGCGAGGAGCAGTCCGTCGAGGGCTACACCGTCACGAGCAACCCGGCCAATGCGGATGTAACGCTCGTCGGCAAGGCCGTTGCCACCGGCACGGACGCCGACACCTACCCGATGGGTCTCAAGCCCTCCGACTTCACCGCGACTTCCCCGAACTATAATAACGTCACCATCGAAGTGACGGACGGCTATCTGAAGATCGACCCGATCACCGATAAGGTCACCGTCACCGTCACCGAGAAATCCGGCTCCGCCGTGTATGACGGGCAGGAGCACTCCGTCACCGGCTACGAGACCATGGCGGCGGACAACGCGCTCTATAACACCGCGGACGTCGCCGAAACGCCGACCGACGCCTGGACGGCGAAGGGAACGAACGCCGGCAAGTACCAGGTCGGCATCAAGTCCGGAGACTTCAAGAACACGAGCGTCAACTTCACGAACGTCGCGTTCGTGATCGCGGACGGCGCTCTGGAGATCACCCCGGTCACCGATAAGGTCACCGTCACCGTCGTGGAGAAGTCCGACAACGTCACCTATGACGCCGCGGAGCACTCCATCACGGGCTACGAGACCATGACCGCCGACAACGCCCTCTACGACATCGCCAATGTCGCCAAAACGCCGACCGCGGCGTGGACGGCGAAGGGCACGGAAGCGGGCGAGTACCCGGTGGGCATCGTTTCCGGAGACTTCAAGAACACCAGTAAGAACTTCACGAACGTCGAGTTCGTGATCGTGGACGGCGCTCTCACCATCACGACGGACGACACCGAGGTCGTCGTCACCGTCACCGGCAATACGAAGACCGTCGTTTACGACGGCACCGAGCACTCCGTCGAGGGCTACACGGTGGACGTGAACGGCCTGCCCATCACCGTGACGCCGAAGGCCGGAACCGAGGCGAAGGCCAGCGGCACGAACGCCGGCACCTACTACATGGGTCTGACGGCGGACGACTTCACCGCGGAATCGAATAACTACAGCAACATCAGGATCGCCGTGACCGACGGCTGGCTCAAGATCGACCCGATCACCGACAAGGTCACCGTCACTGTTACCGAGAACGCCGACACCGTCGAGTATGACGGCAAGGAGCACTCCGTCACGGGCTATGCGTCCATAGTTTCCGATCACGCTCTCTACGACGTTGCGAACGTCGCCGAGACACCGACCGATGCGTGGACAGCGAAGGGCACCGACGCCGGCACCTACCCCGTCGGCATCAAGTCCGGAGACTTCAGGAACACCAGCGGCAACTTCACGAACGTGGAATTCGTGATCGTGGACGGCGAGCTCGTCATCACGCGCCGCGGCGAGAATCCGGGAAGCCCGGTAACGCTCCGCGCGGATGACAACACCGTGATGTTCGACGGCGATTACCACGGCTATGTCGGCCACATTGCGACCAACCTTGCCGAGGGCCACAGCGTCCGCAGCGTGAAGAGCGACTTCACCGCGCGCAACGTGGGCCGCTACGAGGATAAGATCGACCTGCACGACGCCATCATCGTGGATGCCGACGGCAAGGACGTGACGCGCAACTATGTGCTTACCTACCAGCCCGGCACGCTGGAGATCACGCCGTTCGAGGGCGAGGTCGTCGTTACTGTCACCGGCAACACCGGTCTCTTCCGCTATGACGGCAAGATCCACACCGTTGAAGGGTATACCGTGGAAGCGACCGTGCCGTTCTTCACCGAGGACGACATCCGCTTCACCGGTGACGCAACCATCAGCGAGGTCCGCCCCGGCGATTATGTGATGAATCTGAAGGATGAGGAATTCTCCGCGGCGAACGATAACTTCACCAGCGTGAAGTTCGTCGTCATCGACGGCAGCATGCGCATCTATACCGTGCGCTACACCGTCGCGTGGATGTTCGACACCGACCAGATGCTCACCGGCGATTCTCCGAACCGCTACTTCACCTCCATGGCGAATTACATCGACCGCTCGGACATCTCCCTCGTGCTCCACAGCGGCAACGTTGTGGCGGACGCCGGAGCGCAGAGCCAGTGGGATGTGTTCAACAACGCGATGCAGCCGCTCTACGACGATGAGGAAGTGGACGTTCTCATGATCGCCGCCGAGAAGGAAGCCGCCTCCGGCAGCCTGTTCCTGCAGCAGCCGGTCCGCGAGGACTTCAAGGAGGAAGACCTCTTTGAGAACGGCAAGGGCTTCGTGCGCCGCTTCAACATCGGCGAGAAGAGCGTCATCCTCGTCGGTCTCGGCGCGGACGCCATGACCGAAGAGGGCTACAAGTGGGCGCGCGAGAAGTTCAACTCCGACAAGGACGCCTCCGGTATCCTGCTCGTGAACAACTACCTGCTCGAGGATATGAGAAAGCCCGATAAGATCGACGAGCGCGCTCTCGATCTGGAGAAGAACGTCGTCAAGGCGTGCTCCAACGTGCGCATGGTCCTCAGCAGCAGCGGCGGCTACTCCAGCCACTACGAGTTCTATTACGGCGAGCGCAAGGTGATCGCCATCAACTCGGACATCGAAGCGGCGGCCAAGGCGGGCTACTTCACGCAGCTCACCTTCAACGAGGATCTCAACATCCTCAGCGTCACCAACCTCTGCCCGTACACCTACGACTTCGTGTATAACGAGAGACAGGCGTATAAGGAGTGCTATGTGCTGAACAACGTGCTCTGAGACCTCGCGGGACGAACGTCCCAAAACCCATAAGCAAAACGATCCCC
>ERZ857757.2508-NODE-2508-length-11801-cov-9.875192_pt1 | contig 11801 bp, 8 predicted proteins | sample MGYA00519764_ERZ857757 | MGnify/ENA primary metagenome ERZ857757 (study PRJEB31778, sample SAMEA3449359) | human gut metagenome | biome: human gut; feature: human-associated habitat; material: faeces | place: United Kingdom | collected 2010/2012 ... | reverse complement strand
CCTGGATCCACAACGTGAAGAACACCGACATGGCCATCGCCATCGACGATGAGGACAGCCAGCGCCTGCTGCGCCTGTTCAACACCAAGGAAGGCCAGAAGTACCTCAAGGAAGAGCTCAAGCTCTCCGACGAGCTGATCGAGAAGCTGACCTGGCTCGGCATCTCCGGCATCGCGAATGTCCTTTGCTGCATCAAGATGGCGAAGTATTATGAGCTGACCGAGAACGATGTCGTCGGCACGGTTCTGACCGACTCCGCCGCGATGTATCAGTCCCGCATCGAGGAGCTCAACGAGATGCACGGCGCGTACAACGTCGAGGAAGCCAAGCTCGACCACAACCTCCACATGCTCGGCCTCAAGACCGACAACCTGATGGAGCTGACCTACACCGACCGCAAGCGCATCCACAACCTCAAGTATTACACCTGGGTCGAGCAGCAGGCCCGCGACGTCAAGGACCTCAACGCGCTCTGGTACGACACCAAGGGCACCTGGGACGCCGTTCACGCGCAGGCTGCCGAGCTCGATGAGCTCATCAACGAGTTCAATGAGGCCACCGGCCTTCTCAAGGCGCTCTAAGAAGCAGAGACAAAGCCTGCTCCGAAACGCCGCCGCAGCAGCGGCTGAGCGGAAAGAGGAGCAGACCGGATCGAAAGCCGAATAAAATTTCATTGCACAGCGTGTGCAGCATCCCCGCAGATAGGGGCCGGCGATGGCAGGTCAAGGGCGCAGCCCTTGCGCTTCTCTGGGGTTTCCAAAAGGGGATATCTCTTACGGTAAGAGATATCCCCTTTTGAGCGGCGTCTGCGCCCGTGCAGGTATATGTCTCCTCAGCCGTTGCTGCGGCGGGGTTACGAAGCGATTGCTTTTGCTGCGGGATTCGAGACCATTTTCAATCTTCCGTTTTAGGAGAAATTATTATGCTGAAAAATGTGAAATGCGCGCGCTGCGTCAAGTGCGGCAAGGAATACGAGGCTACGCCCAACCTCACCAACTGCGAGTGCGGCGGTATCCTCGACATCATCTACGATTACGATTACATCAAGGCCAATCTCACCAAGGAAAAGCTCAAGAGCCGCCCGAACACGATGTGGCGCTACCGCGAGCTGCTGCCCGTGGAGGAGACCACGCCCGACACGCCCCTGCGCGTGGGCTGGAGCCCGCTCTATGAGGAGGACCGTCTTGCGAAGCTCCTCGGCCTCAAGAAGCTGTGGGTGAAGGACGACGGCCAGAACCCCACCGCGTCCCTCAAGGACCGCGCCTCCGCCATGGCGGTCGCAAAGGCGAAGGAGGCGGGCGCGGAGATCATCGCCTGCTCGTCCACGGGCAACGCGGCCTCGTCGCTGTCAGGCAACGCCGCCGCCGCGGGTCTCAAGACCTTCATCTTCGTTCCCTCCCGCGCCCCCAAGGGCAAGGTCGCGCAGCTGATGACCTTCGGCGCGAACGTCATTTCCGTGCAGGGCAACTATGAGGAGACCTTCGAGCTGAGCAAGAAGGCCATCGACAAGTGGGGCTGGTACAACCGCAACGCTGCCATCAACCCCTATCTTTCCGAGGGCAAGAAGACCGTCTCGCTCGAGATCGCCGAGCAGCTCGGCTGGAAGATGCCCGACTACCTCGCCATCTCCGTCGGCGACGGCTGCACCATCGCGGGCGTGTGGAAGGGTCTCAAGGACCTCTACGCCATCGGCTTTATCGACAAGCTGCCGCGCCTGATCTCCGCGCAGGCGGAGGGCTGCCACCCCATCAACCGCGCCATCGCGGAGAATAAGCCCTGGGAGCCGATGGAGGAGAACACCCTCGCCGACTCCATCGCCGTCGGCGTGCCGCGCAATGCGGACAAGGCGCTCATGGCGATCCGTGAGTCCAACGGCATCGTGGTCAACGTGACCGACGAGGAGATCATGGCGGCGCAGAAGCTGCTCGGCACCACCTGCGGTGTGTTCGGCGAGCCGGCGGGCGTGACCGGCACGGCGGGCGTGAAGAAGCTCTGCGAGCAGGGCGTGCTCGGCGCGAACGACACGGTCGTCTCCGTCGTCACCGGCAACGGCCTCAAGGATGTTGCCAACGCCATCAAGTTCTGCGGCGAGCCGATGAGCCTGCCGAACGACCTTGACCTGCTGGTCGAGGAGTTTGCCAAGCGCGGGATCAAAACAAAATGAGAGAAAAAATAGCGCCGCGCGAGTTTTGGAACCGCCGCTCGCAGCATTATGACGAGCAATCGGGAGCAGCGTATGCGGACGCCTACCGCAAAACGGCGGAGTGCATCCGCCCCTATCTCACGCCGAACGACCGTGTGCTGGATTTTGCCTGCGGCACGGGACTTGTCACGCTGCCGGTCGCGCAGATGGCCGCCGAGGTGTGCGCCATCGACATTTCGGACGAGATGGTGCGGCATCTGAAGAAAAAAATAGCAGAGCAGGGGGTCGGCAACGTCAGCGCCTCGTGCATGGATCTCTTTGACGAGAGCCTGCGGCCCGGCAGCTTTGACGCGGTGGTCGCCTGCAATGTGCTGCTCTACCTCGAAAACCGCGCGGAGGTGCTCGCGCGTATCCGTGAGCTGCTGCGGCCGGAGGGAATGTTCCTCTCGGCGACGGACTGCCTGGGCGAGCGGCTCACACGCGAGGGTGTTCGCAAGTGGTGGCGCAGCCACACAGGGAAAATGCCCTATGTGTCGTTTGACCGTATGCACACGCTGGAGGCGTCCATCGCCGCGGCTGGCTTTGAGGTGCTGGAGACCGAAAACCTGTTTCCCGCGCCGCCGAACCTCTTTGTCGCAGCAAGAAAAAAGTGAACGAACACAGGAGCGCGGACCGTTGGCCCGCGCTCCTCTTGCGCTCAGACGAAGTATTTGTTGACGATGGGGACCCGGCTCAGCAGCGCGGAGACCAAAAAGGACAGCGTGCCGATGAGCAGCGTCAGAAGCGGCACAGAGAAAAAGGCGTTGCAGGAGAGCGTGTTGACGCCGAGGAATTGATCGAACGTCTCGATGAACAGCGGATGCACAAGGTAGGCGCCGAAGCTCCAGCGGGAGAGCGCGCGGGTGCGCGCGTGTCCCTTTTCGCCGAGTGAGGGAAAATTCAAATGCCTGCGGGCGAATACAAAGACGGCGAGACACATCAGCAGCACACCGACCGAGTCGTAGTTGTAGAAGAGCACGGTGGCGGTGCCCAGACGGCGGGAGGCATAGGACGTCATAACGACGGTGACGATGAGACCGGCCGCGCCAAGCGCATAGCACCAACGGGCCGCTTTGGGCGAAAGCTCCTTGCGGCTGAGATAGCGGCCCAGCATAAAATAGGCGGCAAAGCCGAGCGTGAAGTGGTAGTATAGCATTCCCGACAGCGAGAGGTAGCTGCTGTAGAGCGGCCAGGAAAACAGAGAAAGAAGTGCGCCGAGCTGCGGCAGCAGAAAGTTGAAAACAAGCGCAAGCAGCAGAAAATAGCGCAGCAGCGTCTCATTCTGCGCGATGGGCCGCAGCAGCGGGACGATCAGATACAGTCCCACGATCATAAACAGAAACCACATATGGTAGTGTCCGGAGAAAAACAACGTGACCGCGGTGGACAGGGCGCATTTGTTGAAGAAGTATGCGTAAGCGGCATAGAGCGCAGACCAGAAAACAAAGGCCGTAACGATACGCAGGACGTTTTTCCGCAGGATCTGCCGCAGGCTTTGCGTGCCGGCGAGAAAGAATACGCCGCTGATCATCACGAAGACGGGAACGGTCCAGCGGACGAGGCTGTCATATAGGTTAAAGGCCTGCCACGCGGTTGAATAAATATCGGTGTCCGCCCAGTGCTGCGCGGAAAGGTGGAGTGCAACGACGGCAAAGGTCGCCGCGACGCGCAGCACGTCATAGCAGGCGACGCGCTGCGATCCGGTCTGTTCCATGGTTATTCCTCCGTTGCCGCTTCGGCGGCTTCGTTTGCCTCTGCCGGGGCAGTCTCCCCGGACGGAGCGTCCTGCGCGGCAGCCGCTTCCGCCGCGGCACGGGCGGCTTCTTCCCGAGCTTCTTCCTCTGCCCGGGCGGCGGCCTCCGCCTCGGCGCGCTCACGCTCGGCGGCGGCGCCCTCGGCGTGGGCGCGGGAGACCTCCTCTTCCTTCTGCTTCTCCGCCTGCTTCATGGCCTTGTCGAGCCTGCGCCGGCTGGAGCGCTTCTCCATGCCGTGCACGACGCGCAGCACGAGGAAGAGCAGCACGAGCCCCACGCCGAACCAGCTCCAGAAGCCGAGGGTGATGAGCGTTTTGAGCGTCCACAGCTCGGCCTGGATGCCGAGGAAGCAGCACACCACCGACGCGGCGAGCGCCGCGCCGAAGAGAATGACCCACAGCACCGACTTGACCGCGGAGGTCTTGCGCACGCGCAGGTGCGCGATCAGAAACAGCACCGCGAGCAGGAACAGCGCGGGATACTGCGAAAACAGAATGGTACGAAGGTTCATGGAAGCGATCCTCTTTTCTTCTCTTGTTTTGCTCAGAGGGTGCAGAGCCCGCGGCGGAGGTATTGACCCTCGGGGCCGCCGACGATCTTGCCGTCCTCGACCATCAGGCTGCCGCGCAGGTAGACCTTAGCGATGCCGCCCTCGGTGCGCAGACCCTCAAAGGGGGTGTAGCCGGCCTTTGTGACCATGTCGCGCGCGGAGAGGATGTGGCTGGCCCTGGGATCGTAGACCGCGATGTCCGCGTCGGAGCCCGCGGCGATGACGCCCTTGCGGGGATAGAGCCCGTAGAGCTTCGCGGGATTTTCGCACAGGGCGCGGCACATTCCGGCGACGGTCATTCTGCCCGCGGCGACGCCGCGGGTGTAGACGACCTCGCCGCGCGTCTCCACGCCGGGCAGACCGCCGGGGATCTTCGTGAAGTCCTCGCGGCCCATGTCCTTCTGCGCGAGGGTGAACGAGCAGTGGTCGGTGGAGATGGTCTGGATCTCGCCGCGGCGCAGACCGCGCCAGAGCGCGCGCTGATTTTCCTCGGCGCGGATGGGCGGCGCGCAGACATAGCGCGCGGCCATGGACCAGTTGGCGTCGTAGTACACGCCGTCGTCGAGGGCAAGGTACTGCGGGCAGGTCTCGACATAGACCCTCTGCCCGCGGGCGCGGGCAAAGGCGACCTCGTCGAGCGCCTCGCGGTTGGTCAGGTGGACGATGACCACCGGTGCGTCCGCCGCCTCGGCGATGCGCAGCAGCCGCGCGACCGCCTCGGCCTCGAGATAGTCGGGCCTCGCCTCGGGGTGGGCGGAAACGTCCGCCGCGCGTCCGGCGGCCTTGAGCTCGGCAATGCGCGCGTCGATCACACCGGCGTTCTCGCAGTGGACGCCCGCGATGCCGCCGCGCTTTTTCAGCGCCTTGAGCGCGGAATACACCGCGCCGTCGCCGATCATCATGGCGGGGTAGGTGAGGTACATCTTGAAGGACGTGATGCCTGCGGCGAACATATCGTCCAGCTCGCCCTCGATGCCCTCGTTCCAGTCGTCGATGGTCATGTGGAAGCCGTAGTCGCACGAGCATTTACCGTCGGCCTTTTTGTGCCAGAGGTCAAGACCGTAGGCAAGCGTCTCGCCCTTGTTCGGGCAGGCGAAGTCGATGATGGTGGTCGTGCCGCCGCGGATGGCGCTGCGGGTGCCGGACGCGAAATCGTCGGCGGTGGTCGTGTTGCACACGTCGAGATCGAAGTGCGTGTGCGCGTCGATGAAGCCGGGGAAGAGGTAGCAGCCGGAAACGTCCGTCACCTCGGCGCTTTTTGCCTCGGCGGGGGAGATGTGGCCGACCTGCGCGATCTTCTCGCCGTCGAGCAGGACGTCCGCGCGGCGGGAGCCGCGGGGCGTAACGACAAAGCCGCCCCTGAGCAATTTTTTCATATCCATTCAGCTCCTTTGTCTGAAAATATTCATACACCTTTACCATAGCACGTTTTTGCCGCGATTTCCACAGGAAAAGAGAAATCGGCAAAAGCGACAAGAAAGCGCGGTGAAAATCTGTGATTATGGCGAGAGAATGCGGCTTGTGAAAAAGCGGAAAAGAAGATAAAATAAATCTATCCTGCCGAAGCTGTGCGCCCGATCCGGACAAGCGCTCCGGCAAAAATTTTCAGGAGGAAAAAAGCTATGCGCAAGTTTTTGTCCCTGCTGCTGACGATGGCGATGGTTTTCTCTCTGGCTGTGACGGTCAATGCCGCCGCCCCCAAGGAAGACATCACCATTCTGCACACCAACGATGTTCACTGCGACTACGAGAAGTATGCCAAGGTCGCAACGCTGCACAAGGACGCGGATCTGCTCGTGGATGCGGGCGACCATGTTCAGGGCGGCGTGATCGGCACGCTCTCCAAGGGCGAGTACATCGTCGACATCATGAACTACCTCAAGTACGATGCTGCCGTTCCCGGCAATCATGAGTTCGACTATGGCATGGATCAGTTCCTGCACATTGCCAAGGATCTGGCGAAGTATCCCTATATCTCCGCAAACTTCACCGGCAAGGACGGCAAGCCCTACTTCGACGCTTATAAGATGTTCGAGGTCAAGGGCGTGAAGGTCGCGTTCGTCGGCGTCTGCACGCCGGAGACCTTTACCAAGTCCACCCCCACCTACTTCCAGGACGCCAACGGCAACTACATCTATGGCTTCTGCGAGGGCAACAACGGCGCTGACCTCTACAATGCGGTGCAGAAGGCCATCGATGCGGCTAAGGCCGCGGGCGCCGATTATGTCATCGGCCTCGGCCATCTCGGCATCGACGAGCAGTCCTCTCCCTGGATGAGCAAGGAAGTCATTGCCAACACCACCGGCTTTGACGCCTTCATCGACGGTCACTCCCACTCCACCTTCTCCGAAACGATCAAGGATAAGTCCGGCAAGGAGGTCGTCTTTGAGCAGACCGGCACCAAGCTCGCCAACGTCGGCAAGATCATCATTAAGGCCGACGGTACCATCACCCACGAGAACGTTGATCTGAACACGGTCGAGCCCGACGCCGAGGCGGCGGCCTATATCCAGACCATCACCGATAAGTTCGACGCCCTGCAGAAGCAGGTCGTTGCCAAGACCAGCGTGGAGCTGACCATCAACGGCGCGGACGGCAAGCGCGCGGTCCGCAATGCCGAGACCAACCTCGGCGACCTGTGCGCGGACGCCTACCGCATCCTGCTGGGCGCTGACATCGCCTTCGTCAACGGCGGCGGCGTGCGCGACAACATCAAGGTCGGCGACATCACCTACGGCGATATCATCAAGGTCCATCCCTTCGGCAACGAGGCCTGCCTCGTTGAGGTCACCGGTCAGCAGATCAAGGATGCTCTGGAGCTTGGCTCCGCGGCCTATCCCGGCGAGAGCGGCGGCTTCCTGCAGGTTTCCGGCCTGACCTACACCATCAATGCGGACATTCCCAGCTCCGTGGTGAAGAACGATAAGTCCGAGTTCGTCAAGGTCGACGGCGCGTACCGTGTGTCTGACATCATGGTCGGCGGTCAGCCCCTCGACGTCAACAAGACCTACACCCTCGCCTCCCATAACTACATGCTCAAGGATGCCGGCGACGGCTACACCATGTTCGGCACCAAGAACGTCAAGCTCCTCAAGGACGGCGTGATGATCGACAACCAGGTCCTCATCAACTACATCGTCAATAATCTCGGCGGTGTGGTCGGCGAGCAGTATGCCGCCCCGCAGGGCCGCATCACCATCAAGACTGCTGCTTCCGATGTCCCGACGAACGAAAGCGAAAAGGTCATCGCCGGCCGCGATACCACCGTGACCGAGGGCGATACCTACACCGTCGTCGCGGGCGACTGCCTGTGGAACATCGCCTACAAGCTCTACGGCACCGGCACGCTCTACACCAAGCTGGCCGAGGCCAACAAGCTCGCCGATCCGTACATCATCTACATCGGCCAGATCCTGACCGTCCCCGCCAAGTAAAAAACCGCACAATTAGGAAAGCCGCCCGTTTGGGCGGCTTTCTTCTGTGTTTTTTTGCTTTTGACAAATCTTATATTACCACATTTCGGGCAATTTTTCAAGTCTTGTCTTTTCCTTGCCGGGGGTGTAGATAACATGGCGAGGTGAAAAAGAGATGAATGAATTGATGTTATTCGGCACGCTGTCCGCGCAGCGGACCGAGGCGGCGCTGCTGCGCGGGAACGCTGTGACGGAACGCTTCGCCCTGACGCTCACGCCGGAACAATGCGGACGTCTGCTGGAGCGCCGCGCTTTGGCCTTGCGGGAGACGGAACGCATCGAGCCGGGCGAGGGCATCCTGCCGAAGCTGGCGGTCGCGCTGTGCGACTCGCCCTGCGTCGGGCCGGAGAACTGGGAGGAAGCGCTCGGCGGGCTGACGGAGCTGTTCTACCACTTCAAAGGCGCGTGCGGCGAGAGGCTTAGCGACGACGAGATGCTCGCCGCGCTGGTGCGGCTATACAACGGCTGGGCGGGCGGCTGCGCAGACCGTATCGCCGATCTCGACGGCCGCGTGATGCTGCGCTTTTCGCGCACGGGAAAGGTGGAGGACGATGGCGAATGAACTGACGCGCCCGCTGACGGACGCCGAAGAGAGGCTGTGGCAGGAAAAGCTTGCCGCGCTGCTTGTGCGGCAGATCGCGCTCTACACCGCGAATGAAAGCAGCTCCGTACCGACCGCTGCCGCGCAGGAGCTGCTGCGCGGCGTGCTGTTTTTCCTTGCCGTGCCGGAGGAACCGGAGGCAAGCAGCCAGCCGGAGGATGTGGGGAGCCGATACGAGGCGGAACGCGCGGACCGTATCCGCGTCCTGCTTCCGCTCGATCTTGCGGACGAGCTGGCGCGCGGGCAACGCCGTGCGCAGCGGGATGCCGCGCTGACGATCGCGCTCTGGCGAAAGGTCGTTGAGATGCTGCCGCCGCTGGAGAACCGCTCGCTCCGCGATACGCTGCGGAGCATCGGCAGGGGCTTCCGCTGCTATGACACGCGCTTTTTCCCGCAGCGGTTTGATTGTGACATTGACTATCAGCTTGCCGTTCCGGTATCGGAGAGCCTGCTGGGGATAAATTATGTCAACCAATATCTGGACCGTCTGGCGGCGGAAAATAGTCTGCTCACGCGATTGCCGCAGGGCGAGGTCCGCGCGGTGCTGGAGCGCTCCTGCCCCGATTGGCGCGGGCTGCTGGTGAATCTCTATGCGCCGGCCGCGGCGAACGCGCTCGCCCGCACGCTCCTCGGCGGGGAGGGGCTGACGCTCTCGGACGGCGAGATCGACGCGCTCCGCGAGCGCTGGAAACACGCGCGGCCCGAGCAGATCATGGCCGACCTGCTTGCAGCGGCGGATGCGCTCGCGGAGCGGCTCGCCCTCCCACGCGGCGCTGGAAAATATCTGAGCAGCTGCGCCCGCGAGGTCGCCGTCCGCGCCGAAAGCCTGCGCGACTGCGGCGGCCTGCGGGGAGTGTTCGTATGAAAGAAAAAGGGCACGGCCGCTTTTCGGCGGCCGCGCCTGTACCTTGTAAGAAAGTTTGTGCTTACGCGAACAGATAGCTGTACTTGTCGCGAATGGTGAAGATCAGCGCTTCGATGTCCACCGGCAGATCGTTGTCGGAGGTGGTGAGATCGTAGTCGCGCTCCTCCGCCATGCGGACGCGGACATGGTCGGCGTCGAGGAAGAGGACGCCGGGGTTCTTGCTCTCCGCCATGTCCTCCGCCGTCTGGAAGAGGGTGAACTTGTCGTGGCAGGGCTCGCTGGCATAGGGGCAGAACTGCGTGCAGTTGCCGCACTCGTTGCACATCTTGTCGACGTGGATGATCTGGTGGCTCTCGTCGGGCATGACGACCGCGACGTTCGCGCGGTTCGGGCAGGAGTCCACACAGTTCTCGCAGACGGTGGAGCACTGCAGGCAGCGCTCGCCCTCGCACTTGCCGGACATCTTGAGGATGCCGTGCTTGGCGATGGCGTCGGACTCGGTGATGAACGCCTGCGCGGGGATCTCATACTCGTAGGGCGCGCCGACCACAGTTTCAGCGAAGCGGGCGGCATCGGCAATGCCCTCGACCACGGTGGCGGGACCGCGGTGCGCGTCACCCGCGCAGTATACGCCCTCGACATTGGTCTCAAACGCGGGGCCCTTGCGCTCCATCTCGATGCCGTTTGCGGCCATGAGGTCGGAATCGACCTGCTCGCCGACGGCGGAGAGGACGAGGTCGCAGGGGATGGAGAACTGCTCGCCGGACTTCACGGGGCTGCGGCGGCCGGTCTCGTCGGGCTCGCCGAGCACCATCTTGTCGCACAGCAGCATACCCTTGGCCTGCTTGACGGGAGCGGCCAGCTCGATGAACTCCACGCCCTCGTCGATGGCGAGCTGCAGCTCGTGCTCGTCGGCGGGCATGAACTTCTTGGTGCGGCGGTAGAGAATGGTGGCGTGCGCGCCCATGCGCTTGGCGACGCGGGCGGCGTCCATGGCGGTGTTGCCCGCGCCGACGACCACGATGTTGCCGGAGAGGTTGGGCTTGACCTGCTTCTTTTCCTTCTTCATCCACTCGATGACGCCCTGCACGTTGCCCTCGATGTCGAGCTTGCCGGCCTTCCACGCGCCGGTGGCGAGGAGGATGTGGGTGTAGCCCATTTCCTTCAGCTCCGCGACGGAGGGAGCGCTCTTGCCGCACTTGACCTCAACGCCGTAGCTCATCATCAGGGCGATGTCCTTGTCGATGGCCTCGTCGGAAATGCGGAAGGCGGGAATGACGTAGCGCGGCACGCCGCCGAGCTTGCGCTCACGCTCGAAGATGGTGGTCTCGATGCCGGCGCGGCCGCAGAAGTACGCCGCGGCGATACCGGTCGGGCCGCCGCCGATGATGGCGACGCGCTTGCCCTCGACGCGCTCGGGCAGCTTGATGGAGGCCATCAGGGCATTGTAGCCCTTCTGCGCGGCGAGGAGCTTGGTGTCGCGGATGTGGACGCTCTCCTCATAGAAATTGCGGGAGCACTTGCCCTGGCAGCGGTGCGCGCAGATGGTGCCGGTGATGAAGGGCAGGGCGTTCTTCTCGGTGATGAGCTTGAGCGCGGGGCCGTAGAGACCCTTGCGGCACAGCTCGAGGTACTCGGGAACGTCCTGCTCGATGGGGCAGCCGCCCTTGCAGGGTGCGATGAAGCAGTCGAGCCAGGGCACCTGCTCGGTGGACTTGCGGCTGGGCAGGGGCTTGATGGGCTTGAGGTGATGGTAATTCGTGCGGGCGGAGGCGGCGAGGTCGGAGATGGCAGCGGAGTCGGTGCCGGCGAAGGCGCGGTACTCCATCGGCTCGACCTTCTCGACCATCTGGAGCAGGCGGTTGTAGCCGCCCGGCTTGAGAATGGTGGTGGCGACGGTGATGGGCCAGATGCCCGCGGCAAAGAGCTTATCGCAGTTGAAGTATTCCGCGCCGCCGGCGAAGGAGATACGCATCTTGCCGCCGAACGCGCGGGAGATGCGGCTGCACATCTCGATGGTCAGCGGGAAGAGGCTGCGGCCGGACATATACATCTCGTCGTTCGGCAGCTCGCCGCGCGTGGTGTCCACGGGGAAGGTGTTGGAGAGCTTGAGACCGAACTCCAGACCCTCCTTGTCCGCGAGCTTCTGCAGACGCTCGAACATGGGCACCGCGTCCTCCCACTGGAGATCCTCGTTGAAGTGATGCTCGTCGAACACGATGTAGTCGTAGCCCATGGAGTCGAGGATGCTGCGGGCGGTCTTGTAGCCGAGGATGGTGGGGTTGCACTTGACGAAGGTGTGCAGGTGCTTTTTGGTGAGCAGATAGCTTGCGATGCGCTCGATCTCCTGCGGCGGGCAGCCGTGGAGCGTGGAGA
>ERZ857757.2501-NODE-2501-length-11830-cov-3.663270_pt1 | contig 11830 bp, 8 predicted proteins | sample MGYA00519764_ERZ857757 | MGnify/ENA primary metagenome ERZ857757 (study PRJEB31778, sample SAMEA3449359) | human gut metagenome | biome: human gut; feature: human-associated habitat; material: faeces | place: United Kingdom | collected 2010/2012 ... | reverse complement strand
CATGCTCATAGCCTGGAATTATGCCAGAAAGCACAACATAGGCGGCGGAAAGTTCGGCGGCTGGAAAAATGTAGGTAAAACCTTCCTTCAGACTGTCGGTGCGCTTGTAATGCCTATCATTATTATAGTTGGCATCGTCGCTGGCGTGTTCACCGCTACAGAAGCCGGCGTTGTCGCCTGCGTATACGGCATCATCTACGGCATAGTCGTCAGAAAGCTCACCGTCAAGGGCTTCCTTCAGGGTCTTGCCGATTCCTGCGTTGCCGCCGTCGGCCCGATGATGATCATCACCTATTCCTCAATCTTCAGCTACATGCTCACACGTATGAACGTTGCAAGAATGATCAGCGAGTTCTGCGTTGCCAACATAAGCAGCGAGTGGATGTTCCTTCTGTTCGTTCTCATCGTATGCACGATAGCAGGCTGCTTTATCGACGGCATGGCAACCATGCTCATGCTGCTGCCCGTTCTCACCCCGGTTGTCACCCTGCTCGGCATCGACTTCCAGCACTTCGCTCTCGTTTATGTCATGGGCCTGCTCACCTGCCAGATAACCCCTCCGGTCGGCAACCTCATATATGTCGCAGCAAGTATAGAGAAGACGCCTGTAAAGAAAGTCATAAAGGCGATTCTCCCGTTCTGCGTGGTCATGATCCTTGTTATCTTCATGTGCATCTTCATACCGCAGCTCGTCACATGGCTGCCCAACTTAATTTACGGTTAATAAAAACCGATTCCGTACTTCCGGTGGGCACGACCCGCTGAAAAAATATTATAGAGAATGGAGAAAAGTGTAATGAAAAGATTCTTAGCACTGCTTCTGGCTCTCGTAATGGTGTTTGCCCTGTGCGCATGCAGCAGCACCAACGAGCCAAAAGAAACACAGTCCGGCAATGAGGCTACCAGCTGGGATGAGATCAAGCCGATCAAGATCGTCTATGCCCATGCAAACGCTCTTTCCGAGACCAACAACAAGATGGTCGACAATTGGATGGCCGCAGTAGAAAAGGCATCCGAAGGCAAGATCAGCTTCGACTACCATCCCGGCGGCTCGCTTGGCACCTATGTCGAGATAATCGAGCAGGTCGAGTCCGGTGCGGTCAACATGTCGATCTCCGACATGAGCCTTTTTGAGTCCTACTGCCCCGCATTCGGCGTTCTCTACAGCCCGTTCATCATTGACGACTACGACCACGCAAAGAACATCGCTTACGGCAAAGCCGGCGAGCTCCTCAAGGCTGACCTCGCAAAGGACACCAACACCTATCTGCTTGGCATGATCATGAACGGCAAGCGCATCGTTGACACCACCGTTCCCATCAAGTCTCTTGACGACTGCAAGGGCGTCATCATCCGTACTCCCGAGGCTCAGGTCTACACCGACACCTTCAAGATGCTCGGTATGTCCCCCACCGCAATGTCTCTGACCGACACCTACACCGGCATCCAGACCGGCACCGTTCAGGGCTTTGAGTGCCCCGCACAGGCCATCTACAACGGCGGCTACCACAAGATAGCTCCTTACATCTGGAAGTCCGGTCACATGTACTCCTTCCAGGGTTGGACCGCAAATCAGAAGTTCTGGGACAGCCTGCCCGAGCTTGCCCGCACTACCATGATTCAGTGCTGGGAAGATCTTCAGGATGATTACAACGACATGCTCATCGCAGAAGAAGACGACATCTACACCAAGATGGAAGCGGAAGGCTGCACCATCTCCGAAGTTGACCGTCAGTCTCTCATTGATCTGTGCTCCGACTACTGGCAGACCAAGGCCGACTCCATCGGCACCGAAGGTACCGAACTCCTCAGCGCGATCAACGATTGCCGCAGCAAGTAACCCATAGCCGTTAAACCGGCTCGATTTACCCACAAAATACACTCCTGATACTTAATATGCGGCCGAAGCCGCATATTAAGTATCACACAAATTGCCAAAAAGCAGACGAATGCAACAAACGACATACATAAATGCAGCATAACGAATACCTGAAAATCTGCCGCATCTGAGCGGCACCCAACTTTGTTGAAACGGCTTATCACTAAGCATGAATATAAAAAATTTTTCTCTTGGAGGAAGTTAACTTTATGGAATTTAGAGGGTTTATGACGGAATTTATCCGTTCGGAGCTTGAAGATGCAGTCGGAACGGAAAATGTCAGCAGCACCAAAGGCGAGAAGCTCGCATACGGCACCGATTATTTCTGGGTTTCCAGAATGGTCATCGACAAGGGCGGCATGCCCGCACTGCCCGACCTCATAGTCAGACCGGCCTCCGCCGAAGAGGTGTCGAAGGTACTTAAGATCGCAAATTACTATAAGATTCCCGTGCAGACCTGGGGCGGCGGCTCCGGCACTCAGGGCGGTGCGCTTCCCATGGCAGGCGGCATACTGCTCGACGTCAAACGCATGGACAAGCTTATAGATATAGATACCATTGCAGGCACCATCACCTGCGAAACCGGCATGATATTCCAGACTCTCGAGTGGTACGCAAACGAGAAGGGTTATTCGGTCATGCATCTGCCCAGCTGCCTTACCTGCTGCACCGTTGGCGGCGCTCTGGCGCACAACGGCATCGGCATTCTTTCCACCAAATACGGCAAGATCGATGATCAGTGCCTTTCGGTCGAGGTAGCGCTTCCCAACGGCGATATCATAAACACTCTGCCCGTTCCCAAGCATTCGAGCGGCCCGAACCTTCTGCCTCTGTTTCTCGGCAGCGAGGGCACGCTCGGCATTATGACAAAGGCAAAGTTCAAAATGACCAAGCTTCCCGAGGTACGCCGCCACCATGCGTTCCTGTTCAAGGATATCTCCACAGGCTACGACGCATGCCGCGAGATCGTGCAGACCGTAAAGCCCTCTATCGTGCGCCTGTTCGACGAGGCCGAAACCGTTTCCATCATCAAAAAGGTCATCGGCTTTGAAAAGCGCGGCTCATTCATGAACCTCACCGTTGAGGGACACGCCAAGATCGTTGCCGCCGAGGAAGAGCTTATACTCGATATCTGCAAGAAGTACGACGCGGAGTATCTCGGCACGGAGTACGGCGAAAAGTGGTTTGAAAACCGTATAACCTTCTTCTACCCCGGCTACATCATGAACAATCCGCAGATGTTCGGAACTCTGGACACCGTTGCGACATACGACAACATCGAAAAAATATACTGGGCGATGAAAAAAGCCGTTGAGGAAACCTATGACGGCGTGCGCTTTATATCTCACAGCTCCCACTGGTACGACTGGGGCTGCATGAACTACTCGCGTTTTATCATCGACAATCCGCCCGAGGATCAGGAAGAATGCATCCGTCTGCACAACCGCATCTGGAACGCCGGCGTTCGCGCGGCAATTGCAAACGGCGGCGTTATCAACGACCACCACGGCGTCGGTCTGAAGCTCGGCAGACTCATGAAGGAAAGCTACGGCCCGGCAATGCAGGTGCTCCAGGGCATCAAGAAAGAGCTTGACCCCAACGGGATCATGAACCCGTACAAGATGGGCCTGTAAAAAGGCGCGGAAAAATTTTGCGATAAAGAGGTTTTGATATGTTTTCTAAAGACAGTGCAAGACAGGCCGACGCATGCAGATTCTGCTGGATGTGCCGCCATATCTGCCCCGTCGCCGGAGCAACCGGCAGCGAGGCATGGACTCCGCGCGCAAGAGGTCTGATGATCTCGATGATCGAACGCGGAACAGAGTTTGACAAGGACATTGCCGAGGCAATGTACCACTGCACGCTGTGCGACGCATGCGCAAACGATTGCGTCACCGGCTACAAGCCCAGCGAATACACACGCGAAGCAAGAATGCGCGCGGTCGTTGAAGATCTCGCTCCGGCAGCCGTGATCAAGATGATCGACACCATAAGCGAATGCGGCAACATTTTCGGTCTTAGCGCAATGGGTAAGCTTTTTGAAAAAGCAGGCAAGCTGCCCGAGAAGGCCGAGGTACTTCTGTTCATCGGTCAGACAGCCGAGGCAATGCGCGCAGACACCGGCGTTCATGCCATAAGCATTCTCAAAAAGGCCGGCATTGACTTCACCGTTCTCGCCGACGAGCCTGCATCCGGCGCATACCTTGGCGAGCTTATGGGCTACACGGGTGACGTTCAGGCAGTTGCGGCACACACGGCGAAAATGATCGCCGACACCGGCGCAAAAACTCTGGTCGTTTTAAACCCTGCCGACGCCGCGATGTTCAAAGAGCAGTACGGCGCATGGGGGCTGCTGAGTGGGATCGAGATCGTAACCGCGACAGCGTTCATAGCCGCTCTGATCGCCGACGGCAAGCTCAAGGTCAAAAAGGCCGGCATTGCCGGTTCGCTTCAGGAACCGGTAAAGCTCACACGCGCTCTCGATGAGATCGCGCCCTTCAAGGCAATCGCAGACGCCTGCGGCATTGAACTGACCGAGCTGTTCCTTAACGGAAAAATGTCACGCTGCATCGGCACAGTGCCGTTTGATATGTACGCGCCCGAGGTCGCCGCGCAGATGGTGCGCGTAAGATGCGAGGACGCCGTGCGCCTCGGCAGCGACCTTATCATAACCGCCTCACCCGACGATTTCTATATCATGAGCAAGTATGCTACCGACGGCGTAAAGATCGCTGACATTTACGAGATCCTGGACGGACTTTGCTGATAAGGCGGTGCTATTATGGCAGAAAAGCTACTTTTGGGCGTAGACCTTGGCGGATCATCCTCCAAGGCAACGCTTATAGATTCGCAGGGCAATGTGCTTGCTACAGCCTCGCGCGAATATCCTGCATATTCTCCGAAGCCCGGCTGGCTCGAGCAGGATGCCGATGATCTTTTCGACGCGGTCATAGTAAATATCAAGGCATGCATTGAAAAGGCTGGGATCGACGGCAAAGCGATATCGGCGCTGGCCATTGATGCCGCAACGCACATGGCAGTGCTCTGCGGCGCAGACGATAAGCCTCTGCGCAGATTCATCCACTGGTCGGACGCAAGAAGCGGCGCACAGACAAAGTTTTTGAAAGAAAACTTCTCCGAGCTGCTCAGAGAAAGCTCCGCAAACTCCGTAAGTCCGGCATGGACCTTGCCGCAGATGATGTGGCTGCGTGAAAACGAGCCGGAGGTTATCAAAAACACACGCCGTGTTTACTTTGCAAAGGACTATGTGCGCCACCGCATAACCGGGGATTTCTGCACAGACTCGATTGAAGCGATGGGCGCGATGCTCTGCAACGATCACACGAGCCGCTGGGTCCCGGAGCTTTGCGATCTTGCCGGTATTTCCGCCGATATGCTGCCGGAGATCAAGCAGCCCGGTGACATTGCCGGTTTTGTTCTTCCCGAGATCGCCGCGGAGACCGGGCTTGCAGCCGGAACGCCGGTCATAACCGGCACAACGGATACGGCTTTGGAGGTCTACGCCTCCGGAGCCATTGCAGAGGGCTGCGCGACCGTAAAGCTTGCAACTGCCGGCCGCATATGCCCCATAACCTCAGGTCCGATAGCAAGTCATCAGTTTTTTAACTACCGCCACGTTATCCCCGGTCTCTGGTATCCCGGAACCGGAACAAGAAGCTGCGCTGCGTCTTACAAGTGGTACAGGGATATATTCGGAACAGACGAATTCAGGATCGCCGAGGAAAAGGGCACGAGCGCTTACGAGGTGCTAAACCGCGCCGCCGAGGCAGTTCCTGCCGGCAGCGAAAAGCTCTATTTCCATCCCTACCTTCTCGGCGAGATGACTCCGTATTACGACGACAAGCTGCGCGCAAGCTTTGTCGGCGCCGGCATGCACCACACGAAAGGCCACTTTACGCGCGCCGTTATGGAGGGCATATCCTACTCCATGCGCGACTGTCTTGAGGAGATAAAGGCACAGAAGATCGCTGTCAGCGAATACCGCATTATCGGCGGCGGAGCAAAGGGCAAGCTTTGGCGGCAGATACTCGCCGACGTTTTGGCCACTCCGCTCACGAGCACCGTAGATAACGACTCATCCCTCGGCTCGGCTATGCTCGCAGGCGTTGCTACCGGCGTGTTCGCCGATTTTGACGACAGCGTCAAAAAGTGCGTCACCGTTGCCGACGTCGTGACCCCCATTCCCGAAAACGTGGAGATCTACGAAAAAGGCTTCAAAGATTACCGCACGATACAGAAAGCTCTTGCAGAGGTCTATCACGATATCATCTGATTTCGGAGGCGCTATGAATATATTGGTATGCCTGAAGATCGTTTCTCAGGCCACGTTTACTGACTCGCTTACCGACAATGACGACAGGCTCTCGGGCGGAAAACTCGGAATAAACCCTGCCGACGCCTATGCCCTTGAGCTTGCGCTCAGGATCAAAGATAATGCCCCGGAGACCATGGTGACTGTCGTCACCATGGCTCCTTCCTACGCAGAGAACGCTCTGCGAGATGCTATTGCAGCCGGCGCTGACCGTGCTGTCCTCATTTGTGACAGCGCTCTCGCCGGCTCTGATACTTTAGTCACGGCAAATATCCTTGCCGCGGCAATAAACAGACTCGGCGGCTTTGATCTCGTTCTCTGTGGGCGCAAAGCGATCGACAGTGAGACCGGGCACATTGCTCCGCAGCTGTCCGAGCGGCTCGGCCTGCCGATGGCGGTAGCCGTGACCGCATTCGGTATCGACGGCGATACGCTGAGAATATGCTGCACAAACGACGGCGTTTCGGCAGAATACGAAGGTGCCGTTCCGGCAGTGCTCTCTGTCTGCAACGGAACGGATATGGTGCGCAGCCCGACCGTCATGGGCATGCGCCGAAGCAAAAAAGCCGCCATAGAGCGCCTTACGCTTGCCGACATCGGAATTTCCGCCGAAAACGCCGGCCTGCACGGCTCGCCGACACGCACAGCGGCGGTCGAGACCATGAGCTTCAGAAAAGGCAAAAGATGTGTCTGCACCGATGCGGACGCAGGCGCGCAGGCGCTCATTGAGCTGATCAAAGGAGGCAACCGCGATGAATAGACCTAACGCGATCGTCGTAGGCAGTGAGATATCGCCGTCCTTTCTCGGACTTGTTCGCCGAGCCTTTGAGCTTTGCAGCGAAAGAGAGTTATCGCTCACGGCCGTTATAGTCTCATCCACCGAGCCTGTTGATGCAGGGCAGCTCATATACGCAGGAGCCGACCGCCTGGCGCGCATTGCGCTTTCGGTTCAGGATATCAACGCACCTGTTGCGGCGGCAGAGAGCATATCGCAATACGCTCTCTCGGAAAAGCCCGAGTTTATTCTGTTTGAAAGCTCGTCGTTTTTCTGCTGTGTCGCTCCGATGACGGCCGCGAAGCTCAGCTGCGGCATAACAGCGGACTGCACGGCGCTCAGCTGGGCGGAACACGGCACATTGCGCCAGACCCGGCCTGCCTTCGGCGGCAGAAAGCTCGCTCATATAGAAAATACGTGCACCCCGGTTCTTGCAACCGTGCGCAAGGGCGTATTCAAGCTCGCTTTTTCCGAAAACGCGCAAAAAGTGGGCATGCCTCTCATCCCCTGCCGCGAGGCAAAGCATATTTGGACGCAGACCCGTATTATTGAGGACGCGGTGTTCGGCACAGACCTTACGGGCGCAAACATCATCGTCTCCGGAGGGCTCGGCATGGGCAGCCGGGAAAACTTCAAAAAGCTGCACACCCTTGCCGACATGCTCGGCGCCGCAGTCGGAGCTTCGCGCGCGGCTGTTGCAGCCGGATATGCAGGATATGCCCATCAGGTCGGCCAGACCGGCGTTTCTGTAAGGCCGGACATTTACATTGCCTTCGGCATATCGGGCGCTGTGCAGCATCTTAGCGGCATATCGGGCGCAAAGAAGATATACGCCGTCAATCACGACCCAAAAGCGCCCATCCACGAATACGCGGACTTCTCCGTCATCGCTGACTGCACGTCGGTGCTTGACAAGCTTATAGAGAAAGCAGGTGGTTGACCATGCTGAAGATCCCCTACGGGAACACATACATTGAATTTAACGAGGGCAGTGCCAATGTTCTGACCTCGAGTATAGATAAGCTACGCTCAAGCGGAAGCGGAAGCGATATAGTCCGCCGTGCAATGCTCAGGCCGATAGACAGTCCTCGCCTGAGCGAGCTTGCACGCGGAAAGAAAAACTGCGTTATCATCATTTCCGACCACACTCGCCCTGTGCCGAGCCGGGATATCATCCCCAACATGCTGCTTGAGCTGCGCGAGGGAAATCCGGACATTGAGGTCACGCTGCTCGTTGCAACGGGCTTTCACCGCCCTACCTCGACCGCCGAGCTTGCCGCAAAGCTCGGCAGCAGGATCATGGAAAGCTGCCGCATAGTCGTCCACGACTGCCGCGACGAGAAATCGAACGTGCGTATAGGCACTCTGCCCTCCGGCGCGCCGTGCGTAATCGACAGGCTTGCCGCCGAAACCGATCTTCTCATCGCAGAGGGATTTATTGAGCCTCACTTTTTTGCCGGCTTCTCCGGCGGAAGAAAAAGCGTTCTGCCCGGAATATGCGACAAGGTCACTGTTCTTGGAAATCATTGCAGCAAATTCATCGACAGCCCCTTTGCACGCACCGGAATACTTGACAACAACCCCCTACATTGTGATATGCTTGAGGCAGCGCGTCTTGCTAAGCTTGCATACATCGTCAACGTTGTCATCGACGAGAGCAAAAAGACCGTTGCGGCTTTCGCCGGCAACTATGTAACGGCACACCGCACGGGCTGCGATTTTCTTCTTGGCTATTGCCGGGTAAAAGCGCAGATAGCCGATATCGTCATAACTTCAAACGGAGGCGCTCCGCTCGACCAGAACCTTTACCAATGTGTAAAGGGTATGACCGCCGCAGAGGCCAGCTGCCGCAGTGGCGGCACAATAATAATGTGCGCCGAATGCGCCGACGGTCACGGAGGCGAGGGGTTTTACAAAGCCCTGCGCGACTGCAAAAGTCCGGCTGAGCTATACGCCCGGCAAATGGCCACTCCGCAGGACAAAACCGCACCCGACCAGTGGGAAAGTCAGATCCTTGCCCGGATACTGATGCATCACAAGGTCATTGTCGTCTCTCGCCCTGAAATGCAAAAAACGATCGAGGACATGAAGATGCAGTACGCGCCAAATCTGGATGCGGCTTTGAAAGCTGCCAGATACGGCAGCTCGAAAACCTTGACGGTTATCCCGAACGGGATATCGGTCATCATTGTAAATCAATGAGGAGGTCTGAAATGACGAAGTATAACAAAATCACGCCTGAGATTGCTGAGAAGCTTCAGGCCATCGTCGGCGCGAAGCGCTTTTTCGCCAAGGATGCGGTGAAGGACGATTTCAGCCACGACGAAATGCCGATTTACGGCAAATACTATCCGGAGGTCGTCTGCGAGGTCGAGAGCACCGAGGAAGTCTCGCAGATAATGCGCCTTTGCTATGAAAACAACATCCCCGTGACTCCGCGCGGCGCAGGCACGGGTCTTGTCGGCGGCTGCGTGCCGCTGTGCGGCGGCGTAGTGCTCTGCACAACGCGCATGAACAAAATTCTCTCCTACGACATGAACAATCTCGTCGTGCATATTCAGCCGGGCGTTCTGCTGTGCGATCTGGCAGCCGACGCGCTGACGCGCGGCCTTATGTATCCGCCTGATCCCGGCGAAAAGACCGCGACGGTCGGCGGCAATGTTTCGACAAACGCAGGCGGCATGCGCGCCGTCAAGTACGGCGTTACGCGCGACTACGTTCTTGCAATGACCGTTGTTCTGCCCGACGGCAGAGTTATGGAGCTTGGCAAGACCGTTTGCAAGACAAGCTCGGGCTACAGTCTGCTGCACCTGATGATCGGCTCGGAGGGCACGCTCGGCATCATCACCGAGCTTACGCTCAAGCTCATCCCCAAGCCGAACATGGACGTGAGCCTCATCCTCCCCTTTGCGGATGTTGAGACCGCTATCGCCTCAGTTCCGCAGATAAAGCTTGCAAATCTCGATCCGCAGTCGATAGAATTCATGGAGCGCGACATTGTCGATTCCTCTGCGGCCTTCACGGGCAACAGCGTGTTCCCGACGGTCGTAAACGGTAAGGAGGCCGGCGCGTATATACTCGTGACTCTGGTCGGCGACAGCGAATCCGAGCTTACCGCGAAGATGGATCGCCTCGGCGAGCTTGCCGAAAAGTGCGGCGCATACGATACGCTCGTTGTTTGGACAGACGGCCTGAAAAAGGACGTTTGGGCGGCGCGCAGCGCATTTCTTACCGTCATTGAGGCCGACACGAAGCTCCTTGACGAGCTGGACGTTGTCGTTCCCGTTGACCGCATCGCCGAATTTCTCGTCTACACCCGCGCGGCCGGTAAGGCCGAGGGCATTGCCATCCGCAACTTCGGCCACGCCGGCGACGGCAACCTGCACATCTACTGCTGCGCAAACGACATGGAGCTTGACGAGTTCAAGCGCCGCAGCAAGGCCGTTATGGACAAGTGCTACGCAAAGTGCACCGAGTTCGGCGGCCAGGTCTCCGGCGAGCACGCCATCGGCCATGCCAAGAAGCAGTATCTGCTCAAATCGGTCGGCGAGACGGCATTCGGGCTGATGCAGGCGATAAAGCAGGTGTTTGACCCCAAGGGTATACTCAACCCCGGCAAGGTCTGCACGAACGTCGAGGAGGGCTGAGAAATGCTGAATATTCTTGTCTGCGTAAAGCAGGTTCCCGATATAAACCTTGTTAAAATGGACCCCGTGACCGGCAGTCTTATACGCGCCGGCGTTCCGGCGATACTCAATCCGCTGGACGCAAACGCGCTTGAAGCGGCGGTCAGAGTCAAGGAAGCTCACGGCGGCAGCATCACCGTCATCACCATGGGACCGGATATGGCCAAGGAAGCTCTGCGCGAGTGTCTCGCCGCAGGAGCCGACAGAGCCGTGCTGCTGTCCGACCGCGCATTTGCAAATGCCGACACGCTCGCAACGAGCTACGTTATCGTCTCGGCAGCCAAAATGCTCGGCGATTTTGACCTTATATTCTGCGGCAAGGAATCGCTCGACGGCGCGACCGGCCAGATGGGCTCGCAGCTGGCTGAGCGCTTCGGCGCAAGCCAGATATCGTCCACCGCAAAGATCGTTGAGGTCGATACCGACGCACGCACCATCACCGCAGAGCGCGATCTTGAGCGCGGAGTTGAGGTGCTCAAGGCACAGTACCCCTGCCTGCTGACGGTCGAAAAGGCAAACTTCCGCGCGCGCATTCCCAACCTCAAGAGCTGGAAGGCTTCGCGCACGGCCGAGATCGAGGTGTACGACTCCCACACGATCCCCGGACTCGATCCCGAGCAGATAGGCGATCCCGGCTCGCCGACGAAGGTTCCGCGCACCTATCCGCCCGAGACAGGCTCCAAGGGCAGCATGATCGACGAGGGCAGCACGGAAAAGAATGTCGATAAGCTTCTTGAGCTTATTGCCGATGTGCTTTAAGGAGGTTGCAGGTATGAACAAGACTGATTTCAAGGATATGTGGGTCTTTATCGAGCGCGACGGCGACAGCGTTCTGCCGGTATCGCTCGAGCTGTGCTCGGAAACGCGCAAGCTGTGCGACGCAAGCGGTGAAAAGCTTGCCGCGGTCGTTATCGGAGAGATAAGCGACGGTGAGCTTCAGAAGGTGCTCGACTGCGGCGTGGATAAGCTCATCCGCGTATCCGGCACGGGCTACGACTTCTTCAACAACGACGCGTACACGAACCTGTTCACGGTTCTGTGCGAAAAATACCGTCCGACTGCCGTCATGGTCGGCGGAACGATAAACGGCCGCGACTTTGCTCCGCGCTTCGCCGCGCGTCTCGGCACCGGCTGCACCTCGGACGCGACCGAGCTCG
>ERZ857757.2494-NODE-2494-length-11864-cov-2.446439_pt1 | contig 11864 bp, 7 predicted proteins | sample MGYA00519764_ERZ857757 | MGnify/ENA primary metagenome ERZ857757 (study PRJEB31778, sample SAMEA3449359) | human gut metagenome | biome: human gut; feature: human-associated habitat; material: faeces | place: United Kingdom | collected 2010/2012 ... | reverse complement strand
GAGTTCGGTTGTGGTCGTTTTTCCTTCTTCGATATTGAAAAATGTCGTATTACTCAGTACACCGCCGCTGGCTAATCGGGTACCGGTAACCAGCATATAGTATCCGGCGTCCAGGGACATCGGGTGCTTTAAGAGGTTCTCCCAATTACTACTGTTGTCTTCGGGAAAAGTCAATAGTTGAAATGTTCCGTTATGATATTTCGAAAGGGTGAAATGAGAATAATATAAGGGATTGGTGAGTGCTTTTACAGGCTTGTAAGTGGCAACCAATTTCCCTTGTGGAATATTTGCTTCGGTTGTGGCAGTGAAATCGACGTCCTGCCATTTACTGTCGGTTCCGGCATATTGGGTTTTACCGGTTACTTCGTCGATACGTGAGGCTATACCCAGACTCCTCAAAACTGCTACATAAAAAATAGCTCTGGAATGCTGGTCGGCAATCCGGGAATTCCAGACTCCTTGAGGCATCATCGGAATATGCTGCGGATTCAGTTCGTCCCGGATTGAAATATTTTTAATACACCATTGGGTCCAGAAGGAAGGGTTTTCCCTGATTTTTTCGGCTAACCCGGGAGATATCGCTTTTTGAAAAAAGTCTTTATAGGCTGTAAGCATTTCATTGGCTATTCGTGGATTCAGGATATACGCGTCGAATAAGGGATTTTCAGATACCGGCGTGTGTTGCAGGTGGTCTTTGAGTACGGCTTCGGGAGTATCACGCAGGTCTTTGTCAGAAATCACTTGCAATAATTGCAACGCCTGAACTCGCTGAGCTTTCGGTGTATGGCGCAGGAAACCGAGTATCTGGTCGTGGTTACCCCGGCTGGCAATAAGAAGTTTCGTCAAAGGGGCTGAAGGTAAACCTAACTCGTCGGCGATGTCGTCAGCTTGTCCGGCATTTATAAAAGTGGCTGTATAGGCATTGCGGATCGAATCTTCCATTGCCATCCGGCGGGTGTTCTCTGCCCGTTGTTCCGGGGTAACGGTAACCGGGTTGACATGCTCGGCCGGAGGTACGATGTCGAGTGCTAGGGTACTTACCTCCCCGGCTTGTTTATCCAGGATGATGGTGATTGCAGCATCTTTTGCAAAAGAGAGTTTGCCGTATCCGAATCGTTCGCCGTCGGTGGCCCAGACCAGCATATCTCCTTTTCCGGCTGATAAAGAGGCTTTGCCTTGGTCATTTGTCGTTTTAGATGCTACGGTGTAAAACTCTGCGTAATTATATAGTTTAAAATCGACTTGTGCATTTTTTACCGGTTGGTTATCCGGCGTTGTGACGGTAACTGTTGCCTGTGTCGTCGGGGCATAATTGCCGATAACATTGATTTCGGTATAACCGGAGGTTCGACTCATGACTTCTTCCGGGCCGTTGTAGCGACCGAATACTTTGGTGTGCATCAGCATCCCCCGGCTCGCCGGTGCATTGAACCAGCCTAAATCCAATACCGGTTCCGGTTCGCAAGCTCCCAGAAAATGCCATTGCCCGTCTACCCAGGCTTCTACCCAGGCATGGTTATCGTCGGTATGCGCCCAGCGGGGAGTATAAACCTGACGTGCCGGGATTCCTACAGAACGGAGAGCGGCAACCAGAAAGGTCGATTCTTCACCACAACGTCCATAAGCGGTTTTAACCGATGCTAAGGGCGAACTGGTGCGGGAATCAGAAGGAGTATAGATCACTTTCTCGTGACACCAGTGGTTGACTTCGAGTATCGCATCGTAAAGTGAAAGATTTTTTACCCGCTCTTTCAATTCCTCGTAAAATACTTTCCGCGATTCGTCCAGGTTTTCGTTATTGACCCGCACCGGTAAAACAAAGTGGCGGAATTCCCGTTCAGGAATCCGGCAACCCCAAGGCATTTCCTGTCTGGTTTTCAATGCATATCTGACGTTCATCAGATAATAATCCCCGCTATAGTCGGTGATATCTCCGATGGGCATGTAGGCATAGAGAAACATCAGGGCTTCACGTTCTTCGGTAGTCAATGAGGTCGTAAATATCCGGAACAGGTCCCCGTGGGGGAGGGCTTTTTGTTTGTCTTCGAAATCACGGGTCACTGTTGCCAATTCCGATTGATCCGAGAATAAATGCCGCTCTTTACAAGATAAGGTAAGCAATAGAAAAAAAACTAATGCCAGTTTGAATGTAAGATTCATAGATCGTTTTTTAGATTAAGTTTGTATTTAGCCGAATGAATAATAACCCCCAAAATTAATCAAAAGGAAACGGTGACAATACAGTCTTAAACCGTTTTAACTGCTGTCACCGTTATTACTGTTTTAACCGTAAACCCTTACTTGATATTGATGTTATTGTAGAGGAAACGTTTAATCTTATGTGTCGGTGTTTTTTCAAAGGGTTCATGCTGTACCAGCACTAATTGAAGCTTGGAAAAATTGTTTACCCTTGAATTTACATATTCGAATAATTCTTTTTTCTGCTCTTCTATATAGTCATTGATAGCGGTTTTGTAATTTCCGGCCTGGCTTTTTATTTTTTGGACTTGTTTTTCCAGTTCTTCCATATTGAAATGTACCATAGCCACTAATTTCCCTTTGGATTCTACAACCAGCGATTCATTGACAAAACGGAAATTATTGATGATCGATTCGATTTCTTCGGGATAGATGTTTTCACCGGAAGAACCTAATATCATGGTTTTGATTCGTCCGCGGATCGAAAGCCGCCCTTTGCGGTCGAAAGAACCCAAATCTCCGGTCTTAAACCAGCCGTCTTCGCTGAATACTTCCTGAGTTAATTCCGGTTTTTTATAATAGCCTTTCATAACATGGGGACCTTTGATCCAGATCTCTCCCTGGCCGGTCTTATCCGGTTCGTTGATTTTGATTTGCACCCCTTCCATGGCAGGACCTACGCCCTGTAAGAAGGTTTCCCGGGGAGCAGAACCTGCGGACATCGGAGAAGTCTCTGTCAAACCATAACCGATGGCATAAGGGAATTTAGCCTCTCTGAGAAAACGTTCTACTACAGGATCTATTTTCGAACCACCGATACCGAAGAAAACGATTTTTCCCCCGAAAGTCTGCATCAGTTTTTTTCCGGCCAGCCGATTGAATAATTTCCGGGTAGGCCCGAAATTGTATAAGGTCTTCATCAAGGCAGACGAAGTAAATTTAGGCAATACCTGGGTTTTATATATTTTTTCGATGATCAAAGGTACGGATAACATAACCGTAGGCCGTATCTTCTGCATGGCAGGTACCAATAATTTAGGTGTCGGTACACGGTCCAGATAATAAATCTGAGCTCCGAACATCACCGGTAGTAACAGGCCCAGGGTATTTTCGTAGGTATGGGCCAAAGGTAAAATGCTGAGAAAACGGTCTTGGATACTTACAGGTTGGATCGTAGCACATTGCCGCGCATTCCAGACCAGATTACGGTGAGTTAATTCCACCCCTTTGGAAAAACCTGTAGTTCCTGACGTATAGATGATCGAAGCCGTATCTTCTTCTTCTACTTGTATTGCAGGAAGGGGAGTCAGGTTATCCAGACCGATATTGTTCTCCAGTTTGTCGATCGCTTCTACCGGATAGTCTTCCGGAATCCGGGCGAAAGTATTCATCAGAATCTTTTGTTCCAGATAACTCGTCTTTATATCGGCGACTAATTTATAAAGCAATTTAGATACAAAGATGATTTTAGATTCCGAATGTTCTAAAATATTTTGTATTTCTATACTGCTGAAACCCGGAAGAACCGGTACTGCAATAGCGCCGATCCGGGCAATAGCAAATTGAGTAATACCCCAATTCGGCATGTTAGCACTTAAAATTGCTATTTTATCACCTTTTTGAATGCCGGATGAAAGAAGATAATTAGCTATCGAAGTTACTTCGTTATAGAAGTCCTGGTAAGTTCGTTTGCCACTTTGAACAAAGTTCAAAGATAAATTGTTCTTGAATTTGGAACAGCTGTTAGAAAGGAGTTCCGGTAAAGTCAATTTCTTTAAGAGCATTATATTTAATAGTTGCAATTTGCTCACAAAGTTACAAAAAAATCTTGAATTCAACGTTGAAAAATGCTAATAATTCTAAGAGAATAAAACGTAAATTGTTAAAAATGAAAAACTTTATTTGAAGAAATCCTGTCGGAGGAGTCTGGTGGAAACCTGGAATTAAATCGGTTTATAAAGTTCATAAGTTTATAAAGTCGGTAACTTATGCGGGCGTAAAAAAGCGCCTGCAGGGGGGACACATAAAAAAAGAGTCCCGGAGGACTCTTTTTTTATTTAGCAGGAATGTTTTTCAAAGTAGCTTTGAGGTATTCCCAGAATTTTCCGACCGAGGCGATGTTTACCCGTTCGTCCGGAGAGTGAGGAGAGCAAATGGTCGGACCGAAAGAGATCATATCCCAATGGGTATATTTAGAACCCAGAATACCACATTCGAGTCCGGCATGAACAGCCATAACAGCAGGTTTCTTACCGTATAATTGTTCATAAATCTCCTGCATTTCTTTTAAAATAGCAGAATCCGGATTGGGTTTCCAGCCTGGATAATCGCCGTCGAACATGATTTTATCTGCTTTGGCTAATTCGAATACCGCCTGAATGGTTTGTGCCAAGGCTTCTTTGGCTGTTTCTACCGAAGAACGAAGCAAGGTGTTGATGATAATTTTTCCTTGTTCTGATCTTACAATGGCCAGGTTATTTGAAGTCTCTACCGTATCGGGCATCGAATCGATCATCCGGACAGCTCCGTTCGGGCAAGCCAGAATGGAATTGGTCAGACGGAACTGGGTACATTCGTCTATTACGGAGGCCGGTAGCTCACAAGCTTCGGCGGTTACTTGCAGGGTAGGCTCCTTAGCACTTAATTCGGCTTTATAAATTCCTTCAGCTTCTTTAATAGCTGCCTGTAATTTTGTTTCGTTGGCAGCCGGAATGACGACGAGGGCAAAAGATTCACGCGGAATAGCATTCCGAAGTGTACCTCCGCTGACAGAAGCTATGCGAATACCTAATTCTGCTGCATAAGTTTTCAAAAAACGGAATAACAATTTATTCGAGTTACCTCTTCCCAGGTTGATGTCCATCCCGGAATGGCCTCCTTTCAAACCTTTGATCCCCAAACGGAAAGCTTTGACTTGTGCTGGTACAGCTTCTTCCTTGTAATTAAATTCGATCGTAGAATCAAGACCGCCGGCACAACCCACATACAGTTCTCCTTCCGTTTCGGAATCCAGGTTCAGGAGAATATCTCCTTTCAGCAATCCCGGTTTTAAACCGTTAGCACCGTCCATACCGGTTTCTTCGGTAGCTGTGATCAGCACTTCCAGTGGACCGTGAGGAATGTCGGTCGCCGTAAGCATAGCCATACCGGCAGCAACTCCCATGCCGTTGTCAGCCCCTAGAGTGGTGCCTTTTGCCCGTACCCATTCTCCGTCGACATAAGCTTGGATCGGATCTTTTTCGAAATCATGGTCCGTATCTTCATTTTTTTGAGGTACCATATCCAGATGGCCCTGAAGAATCACTCCCTTACGGTTTTCCATACCCGGAGTGGCCGGTTTTCTCATAATAATATTCCCCACCTCGTCTATCTCTGCCTCGATATTGTTCTCTTTTGCCCATTCGAGCATAAATTTACGGGCTTGTTCTTCGTGGTTGGAAGGACGGGGGACTTGAGTCAATTTGTAAAAATTCTGCCAGATCGCAGTCGGTTTTAAGTCTTTGATTGAGTTCATATTTAAATTTTTAGGTTGATTTTTTCTTTATTGATTAGCGGTTTCGCCTGATCGGCACTTATCTTTTCATGTGTTCATTCAAATATTTCACAAACCGATTGTACAACTGCAAGGTTGTATTGCCTCCGAAGATACTGTGGTTGCGGTTGGTGTAAATGGCCATGTCGAACTGTTTGTTGGCTTGTACCAGACGTTCGGCCAGTTCATAGGTATTCTGTACGTGTACGTTATCATCGGCAGTACCATGACAAATCAACAGGTTGCCTTTTAATTTATCGGCCCAGTTCAAGGGGGCATTATCTTCATAACCCCGTTCGTTTTCTGCCGGTGTACGCATATAGCGTTCGGTATAGATCGAATCGTAATATTTGTAATGAGTGACAGGAGCTACTGCAATCGCTGTCGTGAAAATGTCATTTCCTTTCATGATACAGAGCGAAGACATAAACCCTCCGTAACTCCATCCCCAAATACCGATATTTTTAACGTCTACATCAGGTTGTGTGGCCAGCCATTTGGCAGCTGCGATCATATCGTCGCTTTCCAGTTTACCGAGTTGCATGTACGTACATTTCCGGAACTCTTCTCCACGAGCTGCCGTACCACGCGGGTCGATACAGGCAACGATATACCCTTCCTGGGCCAGATAATTCAACCAACTCAGACTCCAGTTGTTTTTTACTTGTTGTGAATTAGGCCCGCTGTATTGGGTGATCAGCAGCGGATATTTTTTGCCGGCTTCCTGATTTACCGGTTTCATGATCCACGCATTGAGCATCGTTTTACCGTCTGCTGCCGGAATTTGAATGAATTCAGGTTTTGCCAGATTATATGCTTTCACCGCCTCTTTCACCGCTTTATTATCTTCAAGCACTCTGACCTGTTTGCCTTTAGCATTATAAAGAGCGGTGACCGGAGGAGTATCCGTATTCGAAACAACGTTAATATAATAATTGAAGTTCTTACTGAAACTAGCTTCATTCCAGCCTTTTACCGGGGTCAGTTTCTTTTTTAATCCCTTTTCGTTAATGCTATAAATGTATTTTTCAAGTGGAGATTCTTCGTAGGAAGAATAGTAGAAGAGTTTGCGAACAGGATCATAACCGTAGAAATCAATGATATCGAAATTTCCTTTGGTAATCGCTTGTCTTTCCCGTCCGTTGAGATCGTAAAGATAGAGGTGCATATAGCCGCTTTTCTCGCTTGTAATGACAAACTGTGTACCGTTATCCAGAAAGACCAGATTGTCCAGATTGCTTTCGTCGATATAATATTTGTTTTCTTCCCGGTAAAGAGGAACAATCGTTCCGACTTTGGCATTGGCTAAGAGGACTTCCATTTTATTCTGGTGACGATTCAGGCGAATGATAGCCAGTTTTTTAGGGTCCTGGGTCCAGCGTATCCGCGGAAGATAGATGTCGTCTTCTTCTCCTGTGTCCATCTTGGTCGTTGTCCGGTCCGAAACATCGTAAACATAAACGGATACTTTGGAATTTTTCTCTCCGGCTTTCGGATATTTGTAAACATAATTCGAGGGATACAGTTCGTTTTGTTTTAAAGCAGGACTTTGTCCTTCGAACATATTCATTTGAAATTCGCGTACATCCGATTCGTCGAATTTGATGTAAGCGATGGCCGATCCGTCGGGAGCCCATTCAAAAGCGCGGTTGAATGCGAATTCCTCTTCGTAAACCCAGTCCGGTGCGCCGTTGATGATGTGATTGTATTGTCCGTCTCTGGTGATCTGACGTTCTGAACCGAAACGGATATCATGGATAAACAGGTTGTTATCTCTCACGAAAGCAACTTGCAAACCGGTGGGAGAAAAAGTCGCCAACCGTTGGCTGCCGCCTTCCGACAAAGGTTTGATTTCTTTATTTTTGAAATCGAAAAGATAATAATCGGCAGTGAACGAACGGCGGTAAATCGGTTTCTTATTGGTACAAATCAGTATCCGGCTTTCATCTGCATTGAAGGTATAATCGTCGATCCGGCTGACAGGAGAATCCTCCAGTGTTTTCAAATCCAGTAAAGTAGCGACAGGCAGACCCGTTTTATAGCTGTATTTGACTATACGTGTGCCATTGTTCTCTAAAACTGTATAATGTTCGCCGTCATTCATGGAACGTAATCCGTAAACTCCTTTGGTACGGAAAGTCCCGTCGACAAAAAAATCCTCCAGGGTTAATTGTTTTTGTGCAGATAACTGGCTGCAAAAGATAAACATAAGTAAAAAGATTCCGAAAAAATTTCTCATATCGTTCTGTAATTTTTATTTTTTTAGTTTGCAGTCCCAAAGGTTTGAAAAAAATCTTTGTTTTGCAAATGTTTGCAGAATTATCCTGAACTAAAAGTGTCTGAATACTTTTTACCTTTTAACCTTTTACCTTTAACCTGAAATTATTACCTTTGCGCACTAAAATACATAGCTCGGAATAATAATATGCAATATACTCTTTTAGCGAAAGATAAGAACAGTGAAGCCCGGTGTGGTGTTTTGACCACAGCACACGGGGAGATTCATACCCCTGTCTTTATGCCGGTGGGAACGGTGGGATCTGTGAAAGCAGTGCATATGAGAGAACTGAAAGAGGATATCCGGGCTGAGATTATTCTGGGGAATACCTACCATCTTTATTTACGACCGGGAACCGAAATTCTGCAGGCAGCCGGAGGATTGCACCGTTTTAATGGCTGGGACCGGCCGATATTGACCGATAGTGGCGGATTTCAGGTGTTTTCACTGACCGGTACCGGACGGAAGATTACAGAGGAAGGAGTGACTTTCCGATCACACATAGATGGTTCTAAACATCTTTTTACGCCGGAAAATGTCATGGATATCCAGCGTAAAATCGGCGCCGATATCGTGATGGCTTTTGACGAATGTCCGCCGGGAACCAGTGATTATAATTATGCCAGGCATTCACTCGGGCTGACTCAGAGGTGGCTGGAACGGTGTGTCGCGCGTTTTGACGAAACTGCACCGCTATACGGTTACGAGCAAAATTTATTTCCGATCGTTCAGGGATGTACTTACCGGGATTTGAGAGAGAAAGCTGCAGAACATGCCGTATCCCTGAACAGAGCCGGCTATGCGATCGGTGGTCTGGCTGTCGGAGAACCTGCTGAAGAAATGTATGCCATGATCGAGGTCGTCAATCGTATATTGCCTCAGGATAAACCACGTTATCTGATGGGAGTCGGGACGCCTGAAAATATACTCGAAGGTATACAAAGGGGAGTAGATATGTTCGATTGCGTGATGCCTACCCGTAATGGACGTAATGGTATGATTTTTACAACCGAAGGGACGATCAATATTAAAAATCAAAAATGGGAGCGGGATTTTTCTTCTATAGATCCTGCTGCATTGAGTTATGTCGATACCGATTATTCGAAGGCTTATTTGCGGCATTTGATTAAATCCGACGAGATATTAGGGTTGCAAATTTGTTCCATCCATAATCTCTCTTTTTATTTGTGGTTGGTGAGAGAAGCCCGGAAACATATTCAGGAAGGAGATTTCGTAGAATGGAAGACAAAGCTGCTTCCGAAAATAACCAGAAGACTTTAGATGAAAAAACTTGATTTATATATTATACGCAAATTCCTGGGGACCTTTTTCTTTTCACTGGTCCTGATTCTGTGTATCGTCGTCGTTTTCGATCTTTCCGAAAAACTGGAAAAATTTTTAGAAAATGAAGCTCCGGTAAAAGCGATTGTGTTCGATTATTATAAGAATTTTATTCCCTATTTTGCGAACGTGTTCTCTTCGCTGTTTACTTTCATCTCAGTAATCTTTTTTACTTCGAAGATGGCCTATGATAGTGAGATTATCGCTATTTTGAGTACCGGGATCAGTTTCAGGCGTTTTTTATTCCCCTATCTGATGTCGGCTACCGTTATTGCTATTTTGTCATTTTTGTTGGGAGCTTTTATTATCCCCAATGCCAATGAGAAACGGATTGAATTCGAAAAGCAATATATGGGTAAAAGATATGCCAATAAGGAACAGAATATACATCGTCAGATAGCTCCGGGTACTTATATCTATATGTCGTCTTATTCGGTAGCTTCGAATGTGGGATATGATTTCTCCATCGAAAATTTCAGGGGGGATACCTTGATCAATAAGCTGACCTCTTCGCGGATTACCTGGGATAAGGAAAATAAAAAATGGGTGATCCATAATTGGAAACTCCGGGAAATAGAGGGAGATAAAGAAACGTATACGACGGGACAGAAACTGGATACTGTCATGGCTTTCCAACCTTCTGAATTTTCAGAGAATCCGAAGAAAATCCGGGAACAATTGACTTTTCCGGAACTGGATCGTTATATCGACCGGATGAAAATGCGGGGGAGTTCGAATGTGATCGAATTTCAGATTGAAAAATATAAAATGATTGCCAATGCATTCGCTACTTTTATATTGACTTTCATCGGTGTCAGTATCTCGTCACGTAAAATCAGGGGCGGAATGGGACTACATCTTGGAATAGGCTTGCTGATCAGTTTTTCTTATATCTTATTTATGCAATTTTCAACAGTTTTTGCAACAAATGGAAATATGAATCCGTTATTAGCAGTGTGGTTGCCTAATATTTTGTTTGCCATTATCGGAGTGTTTGTGTATAGGACGGCGCCCAAATAGTTTGAATGAAATACCTGAGTGAGAGAGACGTGTAAGCGAGAAAAAAAATTAAAATCAATGAATTAATATTATTTAGGATGGAAAGAGATTATAATAAAAATCGGCGTTCTTTTCGTTCCGAACGGTCTGAAAACCGTAGAGGATATGGAGCAGAGCAAGGAGAAAGATATACGGCCGGATCTGTGGGGAAGGTTTGAAAGGACTTCTGAACGGAACAACGGAGAAAGAAGAGAACGGAATTTTAACCGGGAGAAAGATACTTACAGAGAACGTCCGGCTAAATTCAGTAACCGCCGGGATTACCGTCCTAGTACAGAGGCAACCGACCGGCAGGACCGGACCGAACGTTCGGAACGGAAGGTATTGGTGAAACGTGATTCTCATACGGATAATCCACGCAGACCACGTATTTTCCGGCCAAGAGGTGAGGAGACCACCGGGAACAATCATTCGAATTATAATCGTCCTTTCGACCGCGATCGGAAAAAGATTTCCGGGAGAGAGAAAGAAGGACTGAGACAGAAACACTATAGTAAAAAGAAATTGTTGGCTCATCGGCTGAAAAATGAAGATGAGAACACCGAATTGCGTCTGAATCGCTACATTTCAATGGGAGGCGTATGTTCTCGTAGGGATGCGGATGAATTGATCGTTGCCGGACGGGTGAAGGTAAACGGAGAGGTAGTTCAGACCGTCGGTTTGAAAGTACGGAAGAAAGACAAGGTGGAGGTGGACGACGTTCAGATTTTCCCCGAAAAGAAAGTATATCTCGTTTTAAATAAACCGAAAGATTATGTGACAACCGTCGAGGATCCGTTGGAACGTAAGACGGTTATGGCCTTGGTCGAAGGTGCTTGTAAAGAAAGAATCTATCCGGTAGGGCGTCTGGACCGGCAGACGACAGGAGTGTTGTTGTTTACGAATGACGGCGATCTGGCTAAGAAATTGACCCATCCGAAATACGATCACAAAAAGATATATCATGTTTTTCTGGATCGTGTATTGACTGAAGAAGATTTTCAGGCTATAGCGAATGGAGTCCAGCTGGAAGACGGATTTATCAAAGCGGACGAGATCAGTTATACCTCTCCGGATTGTACTGAAGTGGGGATAGAGATTCATTCCGGAAAAAATCGTATCGTCAGACGTATATTTGAACATTTCGGTTACCAGATCATAAAACTCGACCGGGTATATTTTGCCGGTATTACGAAAAAAAATCTGCCGCGGGGAACATGGCGTTTCCTTACTCCGAAGGAAGTGACTATGCTGAAAGTTTATTAAGTGCTAAGCTATTGTTTATGGAGAGTGTTTTTTCCTGGTATGCTGTGTATACAGCAGCCAGGGCTGAAAAAAAAGTGAAAGAACGACTCGATCAGATTGGTATTGAAAATTATCTTCCGTTAAGGACTGAATACAGGGTGTGGAGTGACCGGAAAAAAAAAGTATCGGTACCTTTGATTTCCGGATATATTTTTGTACATATAAAAGAAG
>ERZ857757.2493-NODE-2493-length-11865-cov-2.252413_pt1 | contig 11865 bp, 15 predicted proteins | sample MGYA00519764_ERZ857757 | MGnify/ENA primary metagenome ERZ857757 (study PRJEB31778, sample SAMEA3449359) | human gut metagenome | biome: human gut; feature: human-associated habitat; material: faeces | place: United Kingdom | collected 2010/2012 ... | reverse complement strand
GCGCCATTGTGCACAGGGAGTGATGGTCTTGGGACGGCTCCGCGATGATGAAGGAACAGATCGCACACAGATCTGCCAAAAGAGGTTTGGGTATCCGGAGAACTACGGTTCAACTGAAACGACAACCGGACTATCGGTTGAGAAGTGACGGAGATACACAAAGAGTGAAAAGGAAACAGTCGAATCGCCTTTCGCCGCACGCAAAAGCTGAATGAGAAGTGTCAAAAAACGGCCGAAGGATTCATCGTTCGATTGAATATCTGCGTGTTATGAAAATGAAACAGCGGACTATCCTCGATATCGCAAATCGTGTTCGCCACCAACAGAGACGCCTCACTGATCAATCGCTTGTCCACGCCTCCATTCTCGTAATAATTGATCAGGTACTGGATCGTATCAGATATCAGTTCCAAATCCTCCTTGTTCACTGGTTCGGTTGGATGCTCCGCAAACCAGCAGCGGAATAGTTTGAAAGCAGGAATTAGATACTGGATCGTCATGACATCTTGATCCGCTAGTATGATGCGAATGTGTTGCACGATCCCATCAACAGGCACAGGCATGGGCGTTCTCTCTCTTGGTTTTCAAATAGGTATCCAAGGAAAGTGATTATCGATCAGTGATAATCCGAATTGAAGAAAACGATCTACCAACGAAACGGATTGGCTGTGTTTCTTTCATGTTTGATCGATTGTGGCTATTCTCCGTGTTACAGAATTGAGTAATCAATTGCTATTCGTGACATGGGATTAAAAACCCTGTTATGTTTGCTCTGTATGACATCCGTCTCTTCCTTTTATCATCTCATGCAAAAAATGCATTCAAACGGTGTAAAATCCTTCCTACTTATCAAGAAATTACGCTCTTAAAGATCAGCGAAACCCCCGACGGCGAAACGCCCTGGGACCTTCACCATAGCTTCAATCTGTTTATCGCAGTGTTTCACTTGCATATACGAAATGGCTTTCAGTAAGTAGATTCCCGAGAGCGAGATCATTCTTTTTCAGAGCAGTATTCCTAATGATGCGAATAGATGAAGGTGGTCGAGGAAGAGGCGGTTTCAACGGAGGCCGCGGAGGTCGTGGAGGCTCGCGCGGAGGAGATAGAGGCGGTTCTCGCGGAGGAAGAGGTGGATTCGGAGGAGGCCGTGGTGGAGCGCGTGGTGGCCGTGGAGGCGCCAGAGGTGGTGGTCGTGGAGGCCGCGGAGGTCGCGGAGGTGCTCGTGGTGGCTCGAAGGTGACGGTGGAGCCTCATAAGTCCGTGTTAGGGTGTCTGTTCCGAACCTAGGTTTGCTGGAGTGTTCATCGCTCACTCTCCCAAGGAAGATACGCTTTGCACGCGCAACTTTGCTCCTGGTTGCACTGTCTACGGAGAGAAGAAGATCTCTGTCGACCTGCCTGTAAGGGAGGTCGTTTGTGTATAACACTAAGGGAAGCACTGGAGAGAAGATCGAGTATAGACAGTGGAACCCATTCCGTTCCAAGCTCGGTGCTGCCATTCTGGTTTCAGTGTTACCGCTATTTTGATTTGTAGGGTGGAATCGGTAACATCTGGATGGGACCCGGAAGCAAGGTGCTGTATCTCGGAGCTGCTTCTGGAACGACTGTGTCCCATGTGTCTGATATTGTTGGAGCTGTAGGCGTGGATGGACGCATGTCAGAATAGGACGGTGTTGTCTACGCCGTGGAGTTCTCCCATCGTCCCGGCCGTGACCTGCTGAATGTCGCCAAAACTCGCACAAACATCGTTCCCATCATCGAAGATGCTCGTCATCCGCTCAAGTACCGTATTCTCGTCGGTATGGTGGACACCATCTTCGCGGATGTGGCGCAGCCGGATCAGGCGCGTATCGTCGGCATCAATGCCAAGTACTTCTTGAAGAACGGAGGCCACTGCGTCATTTCGATCAAGGCGTCGTGCATCGACTCGACGGCCTCTGCGGAGGCTGTGTTTGCGGCGGAGGTGCAGAAGCTGAAGGAGGAGAAGTTTAAGCCGTTGGAGCAGCTGACGTTGGAGCCTTACGAGCGTGACCACGCCGTGGTGACCGGAGAGTACCGTCCTTGAGCCTTGTTAGTTTATTCTTTTTTTATGTTTTCGATACAAACAGGGGAGTTTCCAACTATGGTATTGCGAAAACGATCTAGGAAGGAGTTCCGATTGATCACGGGCGACTCCTCGACGCGGTTCCCGGCGACTCTCTTTCGTGGAGGCGATTCTGCCACTACGGAGCGATATTCCCGTTTGGGAGCGGCCATTGTCGAGGGTGTTGTCAAGGATGATGGGAATGTCGTGGTGGATCCCAATGACGGTTCCATGGAGATTACAGAGCCCATGGAGTCCACGGATGGTCCCACAGACCCATCATCCACGCCCTTCACTGGCGTCGCCATCCTCTTGATCCGACCGTCCAGCAGACTCAAGTCGCTCGTCGTCGCCAACCCTCGCTGCGACGGCTTCTCGATCAACGCTCGGAACGACACGCTGATGAACGGCGAGGAAAACCGCACCGGCGCAACCTCCTGTGTCTGCGACCGCTCCTCCTCCATCTCCACCGGCTCCGCCACCAGCGGCAGATGCGTGGTGGGGTGCAGCTGCCCCATGGCCACCTTCGCAGCCAGCTCGCAGGGCAGCGCAGGCCCGAGGAATCGCTTGTCCATGGCAGCGATGGCGGGCGTGTAGGGCATCAGCGGGACGGTGGCCAGCGAGCGGGGGTCGATGACCGTCTGGTGGCGGAAGGTGAACACGGCGCGCATGAAGCCGGCGACGTAGCTGGAGAGAAGGAGAGAGAAGAAGGTACCTGTCGGGGACGGAGGTCTTCTGGCGAAGCAGGTCGAAGATCGCGTCAGGTCGCTTCGCCAGGTTGACAAGCGTGTAGGCGGTTTTGATTCCGATGCCGTAGAGGCTCGGGAGGTAGTCGCAGCCGGAGAGGATGCACATGTAGGTGAACATATCGTGGGTCCAGCCGCAGAAGTCCATCGATGTGCACTTCAGACGACTCACGTCGATTTCGTCTCCAACGCCGTTGTCCAGCTTGAAGAGGACGCAGCGACACCCGTAAACGAGAGAGTCGCCGTCCTCCGTAATCACAAAGTCCACGAAGTTGTTGCGGTAGAGATAGCCCAGCTCCGCGTCGGCCTCGTAGGGAGCCACGATGTACTGGATTCCCATGAGAGTGAGTCGTTTGATCAGCGGGACGTAGAGTTCTGGGGTGATCTCCAGTGCCTTGTAATACTCACTACGCGCCTCGGTCACATTTCCACTCTGTTCCAATTCCTGAGCGCGGGAGAGCGCTTCATCGCGTCTCCTAGAAATCAACAATGAGGGGAAAAGCAACAGTTTGCGAGAATCGTCTGTAATTTGTTTGTTAGGGAGATCGGCTCCGTCGAACACGACATAGGGAGTGATTCCATTGTTGATCAGTTCCTCCAATCTAGCAATGCAATAGTCTACGAGTCTACATGAAAAGGAAAGAAAAGGAACTCACCTCGAGCTGTCGTTGTAAAGATAGATCTCACGAGCGCAGCGAATCGAACCACGGTGCAGCCTATCGATGGAAAACACGAAACAGATCCTACCAACACATCATATCGACCGCCGCACGTTTCCCTCGATAATGCGAAAGCGGCCGCTTAACAGTGATCGACTCAAGGGCGGGAAGGAGATTGCTAATTCCCATGCTTCCAGCTAAGTGCCCGTAGAAAAGAGTGGGAAAAGTGCCAACAAACAGACTCTCAAAAGGGCAAAACAAATGAAGCAATTTAGGGGTTCATATGAGACTGCATATACAAATGCCACTTTCGACTGCGTTCATTGATAAACCAGTTTTCGATCTTCTTAATAGTCAGTCCTGAGGTCACACTAAGACGCTCCTTCTCTTTCATGTTTGGGTACGGGTTCCCGAGATGATCTCGGAACCATTGGACCAACACCTCCTTTGCTTCGCGAGGGATGTTAGGACGCGTCTTTGGTTCACGGGTACGCTGCTTCGGTACAGGTTTCTTGGGTGCTTTCTCTTGTTTGGAACGTCCTTGTTTCTCAAGGTTTGCAAAGATAGCATCATAGGTTTCAACTACTTTACCTAAGGATCCAACAAGGGAGTCCAAAAAGGCAGCTACGAGGAGCTGAGAAAGCGAGTCTTCAGACTCAAAAGGAAGTAATGCACAATTGTCGGCGAGAGCGCCGTAATTCTTACAGAGGTCGGTAATATAGGTGTCCAAGGGAATGCCAAGGACATCGATTAAAGAGGGAGAAACAGTTAGAATACAGTCCAGGTTCTCCAAAATTGACGTAAGTTTCTCAAGTCCATCCGAAATAAACTCATCATTCTCATTGTCCTCGGATACACTTATCTGAGGAAGTGTATACAAGATCCAACTCTTACGTTCTTCTGTTAATTCCATAGTTGAAATAGGAAGAGAAAAATGGACAAGACATCTGTTTGACAGGATCCTTGATGATCAAGAATAACGGGACGGATGGAAAACTCCCTCTGTATCCACAGTTCGAGCAATTAAAAACGTTCCACGAATAGAAACAAAAGAACGGAGAGAATGGAAATTGGCAGATCTGGGATCGAGGGCTGCTTGAAACAAAGAGAAAGGAGAACACAACATCGAAGAACGGGCTCTTGTCTCTATACCGCGGTTATTACAAACTAGTATTTCCTTACGAACCATGGTTATCGCGAGATCACTTGTTCAGGGATTGGCTCTATGCGGTCTTTATCTGCTCTTCAAGCTCTCGTCCTTGAAGGATTCCATGGAAAACACATCCGTGAAAGAGGGCTATTTGAATACTTTTCCGCAAGAGACTGAAATCTCAAGCACCTTTCATCTGAACACTGAGGAGTTTGAGTTGGAATGGGTTTTCACATCTAGGTGTACATACAATGTGATTCTAAGTTATGACGGTGATCCTTCACTCGTGAAGAAGGAAGATTTTGATGTAGACATTTGCAAACTTCATCAGATCGTGTTACTTAGTCGCAATAAAGACATTGCAAGTGAGCGCTATATCACAGCGAATGCGACTGAGAATAAGATTGTATATGTGTACAGTGAAGTTGATGATGTGACCCATCTTCAACTAGCAATGTCGATGTATTACGACATCATGTATTCTTTTGTTATTACGGACTTGACAAAACTGACCAATAACACACATATGTGGGTATACGCAGCTCTGAAGGGCTTACTGTCTATCCAGAAGGCTGCTTTTGTGTTTACAGATGCTGACCTGACTTCTGCGAGCCCCTCTCCAGATCAACTCCCCGTGATTGCAACGTTTACCCGAACCAAGACAATCCGCCGTTTGCTGACGTCGACCAACATCGTGTCAGATGGTTCCAATGCTCTTGTTTCCCTCCTCTCCTTCTTGCATTGCCAAGAACAAAGGATCATGTACATCACCATCCATTCCGAAGATGTCAAGTACGCCAACGTGAACACATCGCTCTGGCATTGCGACAACAATCTCTACGCAATCCATTCAGGGTGTGTCGGGAGCTACACCAACAACAATGTGGCCTCGATCATCCAAGTATTCCGCCGTCCCTACTTGAAAGAGCAATTACTCCAGATGGACATGGGAAGTTTCAACCTCACTCGGATCATCGTCTACCAGTCCCTGGGCTACGTCGACTACCGAGGTCTTCTGGAGAACTGCACCATTTGTCGTCATTTCTGGTCGCTCAACTACGACTTCAAGCTTCTCTTCCGCTTCCTCTTCGCATTCGCCATTCCCGAACACTTCACCTTCTACTACAGCGACGACATCATTCCCTCGCGCGAGCTGAACGAGCGCATCGCCCACTGCGCCATCGAAACGCACGCCATCTGCGGCTACGCCGGTCGCATCATCCACGAGCTGTCGCTCAATCCGCAGAACTACTCGCAATTCCGCACCACGCGACCCGGTCTCGTGGACTGGGCTGTTGGACTCTACGCGACGGAGGCGCAGGGGAGTCGCACCGTATTCCGCGTGCGCGCGCTGACGTACGACTACGCGGAGGACATGCATCTGTCGTTTGCGAGTGCGCTGGCGTGTAAGGCGAAGACGCGGATTATCGAGTCGCGCGAAGACATGTACAAATCGCACTCGAACGACGAGTATGCGGCGTATAAATCAGAGGTGAGTCACATGCTGCGTTATCGCACCATGCGCTATTTCGTGGAGAATCGGTTCGTGCCGATCCGCCGGCTGGGTCACGTGCTGGGGGAGGAGCGGTCGAAGTGGACGCTGACGAAGAATGAATTGTACTATTTCACCAAATGAGTTGTTTGGAAGAAACACGACACACTGTTTGGGGGGTCACGAGGGTTTGCTTCGCGACATTCATGGCGGCGTTTCCCAGCGTCCTATGCGTTACGGGGGAAGTGGACAGGTACTCTACGGCCTTCTGCTTGAATGTCTTCGGGATGAAAGAGAACATCGACATCACGGTCTTCGAATCTAGGGGTTATTTATTGCAAATGCTGCGACCTCTCGCTGCCTGCATGAAGGCGTATAGATTGTAGCCCGAGAGGAAGGCTCCCAGCGACGCCACTACCAACCACTTCAGGCGGAGACCGAGAAGGGTCGTGATCGAAAACAGGCACCTTCATGAGTAATACTATCATTGTCTTACCAACAACCTGTCGATACCAAGAGCATCGTCCAGAAGATGCGACTATCTGTCTTCGACACACGTTCGGGGTGCTAACGAATGACCTGTGGGAAAGAGACACACGTTGGTTTTCTCAAAGCGGAAAGACTGTGTAATGCCGTCCGCATTCTGCATCGTCCACCACCGCAGTCCGACGAGATATCTTCCGCTAATGTTCTTCACGAAGTAAAAGTCCACGGCATTCAAAAGCATGACAATCACGATCTGAACGGAGGAGTCCCAGATGATTCCTCCAATGATATAGGAAACGATCGCTGCGATCTATGTTATCAGACACGATCAATTCCCACCTTAAAGGCAAGATGGAAAAAGCAGGTTAAGGAATGCCTGGAAGAGGAGATACTGTTGCCGAGACTTTGCACGGTCACACTAGATACCGAGACAAGACCCTATCCTACGTTTCGTCTGCCACTTCCACATCGGGGAGAAATGGATTCTCTTCCTAGGGATGAGAATCTCCAGTCAAGATATACTTTATTAGACATGGAACAATGAAAGAAGGAAACGAATACTGTGTGTTCGTCATATAAACAAACACCGCAAAAGAAAAGTGACAATGTTACAAATCCGCAACGCTCCACTGATACGCCTGCTGTTTTCGCATCTTGGTGACGTTCATGCGGATAATCCGCTTCGCCTCGAACCCGTTTCCTCGGCTGATGCCGTCCCAGCGATATCCAGGGAGAATGTTGAAGCGATTGGGAGCGGGCATGGGACCACGATATTTGGGCTTGGTCGACTCCTCGAGGTAATTACTCACCGTTGGTTTTGCTTCCTTCTCCGTGTTGTTCGCTTCCTTCTCCGCTTGCTCCTCATCCTCCTTCTCCATCCGCTTGCTCATAAAATACTCGTACATGGGGTCGTCTGGACGCAATTCCTCCTTCAGACGCTTGTTGTACTCTCCATCGGTAGCGTACTGGGTATAGCCACGCTTTTTCGCCTACTGAGAATGAAAACGGAATCGCCCACTTCTTCCAGTTTCAGAATCTTCTCCTTCTCCTTCCGCTTCGACGCCGTTGCCACATTCCAATCAAAGTGCTCACGTTCCAACTCCTCCGGAGTCTACACGTAAAACCAATGCAAACAGTCTTGCCTTCACACGACGGTCCTTTCCTCTCTCAGCGAGAAGTTCGGAACGGGAGACGCGCTTTCCCTCCTTATTACGGTAAACGGTTTGGGCAGCTTCCTCAAGCGCCTTGGACGATGACATCTTTGTCTGATTGTAGGAATTGTGGGATCCCAAGTCCTCGACTGTGTCGTATTCCTTGTTTCTTTGAATCATTCAATCATGTTTGGAACATGGAAAGGAAAAGGAACTTCGGATTCCTCACAGCAGTCCAAAGGTCGGGAAACAATTCGAATGATGATGGAATAGCGCATATAAACGAAGTAGCTGGATATGCTGCGTTTCTCAAGCAGTACCAAGCGGATTTCGGTCGCATCGTGTCCTCGATCTTACCGGAGGCATCGGAAGGTTTTGTATTGAATGTAGATGGATTGGACATCCTGTTATATGTTTAGAATGAGACAATTTCAGTGGCGTATCCATCGGAGAAGAAGGAGCTGTTTTACAACGATCCTCAGATGCAGACCATCGGTCAGTCGTTCCGAGAGTTCCATGAACTCGTATCGAGATTGGACGTGATGGAGGTAAGTGCGAAGGAGGGATCTAACAGACAGAAGCAGATCCTCACGGTGTCCATTCCTCAATTATTGTTCATGAACGAATCCTTCTTTCCTCCGGGAATTCCCAAGGCGGTCTGTGAAAAGCTGCTCCTCGAATGTGGAAAGGAGATGTCCCTCATCCAGGACGCCATCACACTCTTCAACGACGGTCTGAGTCTGTTCTTCGACAGCATCCAATTGCTTCAGCGGCGGATGGAGGAAACATCTTCCGAAACAAACGGCTATTTCATGCAGAACGTGAAACAACTCCACAAACCATCCACTTTCTCCCTCCGCGGGAAATCGAGCGTTCGAGGAGTCCCCTTCATCCAGCTCTACATGTCGCACCTTTCTCTCCTTCTTTCCATAGTCTCCCCTACCAGCCCATGATCATCATCCTCATGCAATTCCTCTCTTCCCTCCTCACACTCCACACCGTCGCCTCCTTTCTCCCTCCTGTTTTCGATCAGGTACATTTCCCCCTCTTCTCCCACCAAGCTCCAATCCACCTTATCCTCCTCTTCCCAAAAGGAGGAAATCGAACTGATTTTCGCCAACTGGTCGATTCTTCGTTCGGCGCCTCTTTTCCTTCCCGCCAACTCCCTCCTCGTCCCGCCCTTCCCCCTCACCCCCCTCTTCCTATCCTTGGGATCCCCCGTTCTCGAACAACAGACTGCACGCTATGCCAAAAGTTTCGCCCATTTCGTACCGGTCGCGGGAATGGCAGGATTTTTCTCCCTCCTTCTTCACGCGCCAAACGCCGAACAAAACCCCGCCATGCAGAATTCCCGCCAAAATCTCGCCGCCGCCCACGGGGAAACGCTCTTCGCGGGAATCAACACGATTTGCTGTCCCGCCGTTGCCGCGCTTTTTCCCGCGCAATCGGCGGAGGCGATCGAGCGACGTCTGCGTCACAAGGACGTTTACGCGGGAAAAACCGCGGAACTGTGTTCCCAGCTAGAAAACCTTGCCGCGCAAAATGCCGCGCTTTCGCCGCTGGGAATCGCGGGGATTTTGGCGGAAGCTGCCGCGCTTTTTCAACGTAGGCGAAGAAATGGCGTAAAAAGGAGGGATTTCGATGTCCTTCGAAGCGTATCTCTTCGTTTGCCGCCAAAAGAAACTCCCGCCAGATTTCCCGCTTCTTCTGCGGGCGTTTCTCCGACTGCATGCGTTACACCACGCGATTTTTGAAAATCCGCGGGTTCGCGCGCTTTTGCCGCTTCTTTTGGCGAAGCAGTTGGCGGCAGTTTTGGCGGGAGATTCGTCGACGCTTCCCGCCATCCTGCAAGACCACCTCACCGATCCTGCCGCGCTTTTTGCCGCCACTTTTTTGGCGGGAAAAGATGGCTTCGGCGAGCGCGAAGAAGCTTCTTCCCGCTTTCTTTTCCTGCAGCAGCTTTCCCGCCATTACGCGGGAGACTCCCGCGGGAGTCGCCACACCCTCCTGGGCAACATATTCATCTTCCGCGGGATGTTGAAGCAATGTCGTGATGCGATGCAGATGAAACTCCTTCTCCACTCCTTCGCTCATTCACTCACAGATTCCGCCGTGATTCTGGAAACATTGAATTCCCCGCGGAATTCCATCCTTCGCCGCGCACTTTTCTTCGCGGTTTATTTTCCCGCCTTTGATTCCCTCGTCGACGCGCTCCACGGGGAAATCGATAATTCCGTGCGGAAACACGTCTTCTTATTGGATAACAACTCTCCCGCGGGAAACGAGTCGGTCGACGCGCATTCAGAACATGCCATTTCACTCGCCCTGTCCCTATTGAAACTCCCTCCATTCCGACTGCTGGACGTGGTGGTCGATGTATCTCCCCGCGGGGACGCTGATTTGTAGTTTCGGCACTTGATGACCCAATTGTATAATAAGGGTCACTATAATGCGTTTGTCTCCTATCGCTCGCCTGCGCTTGCAGATGCCATCGGGAGTTTTGCGGAGGGGTTTTATTCGTTGCGACTGGTGGATCCATGTCTTTTGCCGGAGAAGCAGATGGATGATGCATCGCGATCGATCATCCACGGTGATGGTCTCTTTGGCGTGAATTACGCTCGACTCGACCAGTACGTTTATCTGCAGAACGAGCGGGTATTTGTGGCATCGGAAAAGAACGGAATCGGGTTTCTTTCCCCCGACGCAGATATTCTCTTCGTGAAAGACGTACAGATGGAGAGGGCGTTTCATCTAGACGCAAGTGATGCAGAAGTTCGTGCAGGAGCAGAATCGCGATGAACTGCTCGATTGCATCTACAAGACATCATCGCGATTGGAGATCATGCTCACGGAAATCATCAATACGTGTCGAGAAGAGTCCGTTCGGTCGCTTTGCAGCCATTTCTACACCTCCCTCTTCGAGAATGATCATTTCCTCTTCAACGCGATTCCCGCGGGAATCATCACCCAGTTGCCCGCCGAGTTGGGCTTGCTGGATCCCGCGCTTTTGTCCACGCTTGCCGCCGCAATTTCCCGCTCTTCCCTCCTTTTGGCGCTGTTGCAGCAGCTCGACCAAAACGCCGGTTTCGTGCGAGAAATGGGCATTTTCCGGGACATTTTGAGGAGTTTCCGCGTGTTGTGTCGGCGTGAAACGGTCGGTCCCGAATCCGTGCTGATTTTCGCGGTTATTTTGCACTCGCAGATGCTGCAGCCGGAATGCACTTCGGCGCCAATTTTCGGGGATAATTTGACATACGGCGTGGCGGCGCTGGTGCAATTGTTGGGATTGGTGGGGGAGCGAAAATCGGGTCATTTTTAGTCACCGGAGTTTGCGACGTTGAATTGTTTCGCGAGTTTCGAGACGATTGTGATATCCTGAAATCGGGGCTATTTGTGACTTGACGACAGGAGAACATGTACGAGGGTGTGATGACGCAGCGACTGTCCCGCGGGTCGCGACTGAGTCTGGTGAGGGATGAGAGAGGAGGTGAGAAATAGGGGGAAAATGAGGAGCGCGAAGAGTATTTGGGGAAGATGCGGTTCCTGCAGCATATGAAGGGCGTGTTTACGGAAGTGTTGACTAGTTATGAGTAATGTGTTTGTTGTGATAATGAATGCCAAATCTTGTAGGGATTATGTGGTGACGTTTATAACCTATAACAAACATATCACAGCTCTCCAACAAATACATCACAACTCTACCAACAAACACATCAACTCTACCAACAAATACATCACAGCTCCACCAACACCGGAGGCAGTCCCACTTCCTCCTCCTCCACGTCCCAATTCTCCTCCGTTCCTTCCTCCTCGCAGAACACCACCAACTCCACATATCTGCGGCCCGGCGTAATCACCTCCGGCGCCGTCTCCTTCACCGCATCCACGATCGGTGTCTCATATCGCTTCTGCAACCCCGACTACGCCTCACGCCTCTCCTCTTCCCCTACAAACTGGTTGTACAAATACTTGCTGCCCACCACCACGCTATCCAGCAGCAGCTTGAAGTTCTTCTGCAGGAAGGCGTCCAGGTCCTTGAAGCTCACGCCGTCCTTCTTCGCGAAGACCACGTGGTCCCACTCGCTCCACTTGTGCCCGC
>ERZ857757.2490-NODE-2490-length-11877-cov-2.454999_pt1 | contig 11877 bp, 7 predicted proteins | sample MGYA00519764_ERZ857757 | MGnify/ENA primary metagenome ERZ857757 (study PRJEB31778, sample SAMEA3449359) | human gut metagenome | biome: human gut; feature: human-associated habitat; material: faeces | place: United Kingdom | collected 2010/2012 ... | reverse complement strand
CCTTCTGGCCCCGTCTCTCAACTCAAATCGAAGAAAACAATTCACAGAAATCGACCTGGTGGATGCGTAATGGCGCTTTCTTACGCTTAAAATCGGCTGAAATCGGTTATTCTTTGCCGAAAGAAGTCTGCCGGAAACTATACCTTTCTAATCTCCGGGTATATTTAAGCGGTACCAATCTACTGACCTTCAGCAAATTTAAATTATGGGATGTAGAAATGGGCGGCAACGGTCTCGGTTATCCGATACAAAGAGTCTATAATGTCGGTGTTCAATTGGATTTTTAATTTACAAGCTTAGTCATTATGAAATACAATATATTGAATCAACTCAAACAAACAGTCGTTGCTCTGACCCTTATCGCCGGAGTTTCAAGCTGTGACTATCTGGATGTTATCCCGGATAACCTGCCAACGATCGACCATGCTTTTCAGGATAGGGCTGCAGCAGAGAAATCACTTTTTACCTGCTATTCCCGTCTCCCCCGCCCGGCCCAACCTTGGGAAGACCCGGCCATGTTAGGAAGCGACGAAATGTATGCTTACCAGGGACCGGACCAAATGACCCGGGATTTAATCGGATTGATTACCGGGAAACAAAGCACTGATAATGGCAACATGCTATACAACAAATACAAAGATTTTTATACTGGAATCCGGGATTGCAATACTTTCCTGGAGAAAATCCACGAACCTTATGACCTGACCTTGGAAGAGTCTGTCCGCTGGACAGCCGAAGTAAATTTCTTGAAAGCTTACTATCATTTTTGTCTTTTCAGAATGTATGGAGCCATCGTCATTGCAGATAAGAATCTGGAAGTTTCAGTAGAACCGGAAGCTATGCGCCAGTATCGTGAACCTGTAGATGTATGTGTCAATTATATAGATAGTTTATTGGTATTAGCAGCCAAAAACCTACCTGATGTTATTGAAAAACCCACAACCGAGCTTGGAAGAATCACCCGTCCTATCGCTTTGGCTGTCCGGGCAAAACTATGGGTAACGGCAGCCAGTCCTCTTTTCAACGGGAATACGGATTATGCCAATATCATCGACAATAAAGGGCGGACTCTTTTCCCGCAAACCGTCGATCCTAAAAAATGGGAAAAGGCTAAAAATGCCTGTAGCGAAGCTATTCAATCCGCAGAAGCTGCAGGTTGTGCACTTTATCATATGGCTGTCGATCCTGTAACCCTGAACGACGAAATGCGTCAGGAACTGGAGTTACGAATGATTCTATTCGATAAATGGAATTCTGAGACCATCTGGGGAGCCACGAATGCCGATCCCTACTGGATGGCTTCTCTGACGATGCCGCAGTTAAACACCGATCTGGACGGAAGTTACAGTGCCCGCAGTATGTTCGTACCGACCCTGGATGTAGTAGAGACTTATTATACCAAAAATGGAGTACCTATCGATGAAGATCCTGAATTCGCTTATGACAACCGTTACGAAGTAAGACAAGCCACTAGCAATGAAAAATGGCAGATCAGAGAAGGCGAATATACGGCACGTTTACATTTCGATCGTGAACCCCGGTTTTATGCTTCCATCGGATTTGACCGGGGAATGTGGTTCGGAAACGGAAGAACCAACGTAAACGATTATAACAGTCTGTATTATACTCCTATGCGGAAAGGTGAAGCTTGTGGTATAAAACAGCATTTCTATTCAGCAACCGGTTATTTCTGTAAAAAATTACATGACTACCGCACTATTGCCGATAAGAATAATTTTACTTACGAACAAGTGCCTTTCCCTGCCATCCGGTTGGCCGATCTTTATTTATTGTATGCAGAAGCCCGCAACGAAGTATTGGGAGCTCCGGACGATTCTGTCTATCTCTATGTCGATCGAATCAGAGAACGGGCTCATCTGAAAGGAGTCGTAGAATCCTGGGCTCAACACTCGGTCAATAGTAGCAAGCCGACTTCCCAGACTGGAATGCGGGAAATTATCCATCAGGAAAGAATGATCGAACTGGCCATGGAAGGACAACGTTTCTGGGATATCCGGAGATGGAAAGAAGCTTCCGACTATTTCAACCGTCCAATCCGGGGATGGAACATTAAAGGAACCACCATGGAAGATTTCTATAACATTACTTTGATCGAGAAACGTTCCTTCAACAAAAAAGATTATTTATGGCCCTACAGTACCCAGGAATTGATCAACAATCCAAGTCTGGAACAAAACTATGGCTGGTAATATCTTATATTTAATAAATAAAAGCAGAAACATGAAACGTCATATTTTCAATACATTCATTTTAGGATTTGCCATCGCTTCCTGTACAGATCCTTTTATGGGACAAACAGCAACCGATCATGTTGCACCCGGTCCGATTAAAAACGCCAAAGTCATCAACCTGGAGGGTAGTGCTCTTATCACCTACGATCTTCCGGAGGACGAAGATTTACTCTATATCAAAGCGACTTACCAACGAAACAAAGACGTCATCGCTCAAAATAAGGCTTCGGTATATACCGATACTTTGACCATCGTAGGCCTGGGGGATACACTTGCCCGGGACGTTGAAGTGGTAGCGGTCGACCGAAGTGGAAATATGTCGGAAGCCGTTCAGGTGACCATACATCCGAAGACACCTCCTATCAAAACCGTATTCAAATCTCTTTCAGTCGAACCGGCTTTATCCGGTATTCAATTGAACTGGGAAAATGAGCATAATCTGAATCTGGCCATTTCAGTCATTCGATGGGATAAAAAAGAGTATGTCCCAGTGGAAACTATTTATAGTAGCCAGACCGCAGGAAATTATGGAGTACGTAAACAAAAGGCCAAAGAAACCAAATTCGGGATCTTCATGCGGGATCAATGGATGAACTATACAGATACCTCCTTTGTCACCGTCACTCCTTTCTACGAAGAACAAATTACCGATCTCGCCATGTATACGATGCAAGGAGACGGAAAACCGGAATGGCAGGATTACGGCTTCCGTCCGGAATATCTCTTCGATGCCTCACGGAATGACGGAGGTTTCCATACAACAAACAGTAGTGGTAAACTACCTCATCAAATTACTTTTAAATGTGGTAAAGCCTATCAATTACGGCGATTTAAGATTTTCCAAAGATCCGAAGACAATTATCCTTATAACCAGGCAAACCCGAAGGAATACGAATTATGGGGTACAAACGAAACCCCGAATCCCGACGGCAGTTATGATGGCTGGACCTGTCTGGGAACTTTCGAATCGATTAAACCCTCCGGCCTTCCTCTTGGCCAGCTCTCTTCAGAAGACCGTGAAAGAGCAGTCTTAGGAGAAGAGCAGTTGTTACCGGAAGATGTCGGTTATTATAAATACTGGCGACTGAAAGTAACCAAATCCTGGGATTCCGAGGATTCATTCCATATCAAAAGAATAGAAATGTATGGAATTCCTGAAGATTTCGACCCGGATGCACCGACAGACGAAGAAGAATAACCTTTTTGGGAATGAAAAATCAAATTGTAAGTAAACAAGAATGCTATGAAAACAAAAAATAGTTATCTAACCGGTTGTCTCGCTCTCCTCATAGCTCTGAGTTCATGTACAAAAATGAACGACACGCAGGAGAAATACCTGGACTGGGGTGAAAAAATCTATGCAGCTAAAATCGACTCGGTTTTTGCTCTGTCAGGTTATCAAAGACAAGTAATCGACATCTATTATTCAGCACCTCGTATTGATCACGGAATTATCGTCTATAATCTCAATCAGGATACCGTGGTATTCGAATTACCGGAAGACGGAAGCCGTCATTTTTCTGTTCCGATCAACAATCTGGAAGAAGCCGAATACAATTATACGATCTACACTTTCGACAAAGATGGCAACAAATCTTTGCCGACAGAAACCAGCGGTAAAGTGTACGGACGTTTTTACGGTGATTACCTGGTCAGAAAAGCGATCGACAAAATCGATACTTTGGACGGTTTCTCCATCTATACCAAAGGAGCAACCGAAGCCCAAGGCATCAATGTTACTTATACCGACCTAAACGGAGATGAGCAAGTCCGGTATTTCCCTGCTACCGGACCGGCAATAATCACCGATGCTGAACCGGGCAGTGAATTCACCTATACGACTGTTTACCGACCGGATGCAACAGCAGTAGACAGTGTCGAATCTTTGCCGGCGAAGGGACAATTCCCGTCCATACTCCAAACCGGTAGATTCCTGGCAGGAATGAAAGTGTTCGATTCACCTTCCAATACGAAAGATGAATTTGGATGGACCCCCGATCATCTTTACAACAGAAATACAGAAGAAGATAACGGCTGGCATACCTGGTTTGATAACACTTGGCCTCATTCTATGACTTTTGAGTTAAACAAACCTTTTGAAATCAGCGATATCCGCATTTTCCAAAGAATCACTGAAAACAGAGCTTATACGACAGGAAACCCACGTAAATTCACTCTATTAGGGACCAATGAGACACCTAATGCGGCGGGTAGCAATGAAGGTTGGGAAGTCATCGGGGACTTTGAAATTATAAAACCTACTGATGAAACAGAAGCAGCCAACCAAGCAAAAGCAGGACATCCGTTTCAGGTTTCAAATCCCAAAGTTTATCGTTATGTAAGAATCCAAGTGACAGAAACATGGTCTGGTGAACAATTCACTCATTTTACAGAATTAGAGCTTTTCGGTTTCCCCCAAGAATAAAATTCTTAACAATTCTTTTATATTTGCTTTTTTTTTCCACCTCAGTCATTGAGGTGGGAATACTTAAAAACAGATGATCTATGAAAACAGTAACTTTTTACACGGTAGTACTCTCCGTTATTTTAGGTTTCGGAGCCTGTGCGACAGCCAAGATGGACAAAGAGTTGGCAAAACAGATCCGTTCGGACGAGCGCCTGAAAATCGTCAGTGCCAAAGCGGAAGAATTGATTCAAAACGGGCTGAATGCCGGAGACTCTTACAATGAAATCTGGATCCGTGATCTGAATACTTTCATAGAATTAGCCTGTAAAGTCAGTGACACCGCAAAAATACGGGAAGCCCTACTCACCTTCTTCAAATTCCAGGGACAAGACGGAAATATCGTAGACGGCTATGTCCCCAAAGAAAAAGCACGTATTTCGTATAATTACATTTACAGTGATCTGGCCCCTGAATTCGGAGCCCATAAAAATACGGTAGAAACCGATCAGGAATCTTCCCTGATACAAGCTATCGCCAAATATATCCGTGTTACGAACGACCGTTCTTTCCTGAACGAAGTCATCGACGGGAAAACCGTAACGACCCGGATGGAAGATGCCCTCAATTACTTAATGCAACATCGCTACAACGAAAAATACGGTCTGTTGTGGGGAGCCACCACCGCCGACTGGGGAGATGTACAACCCGAACATGAGTGGGGAGTAGAACTGGACCAAAACTCCCATCTGGCTATCGACATTTACGATAATGCCATGTTTATTATTGCTCTCAACGATTATCTCAGTCTGACCGAACAAAACCAGGCTCACTGGCAAAAAATCAAAGAAACCTTCGTTCAGAATACCCGCAAACAGCTATGGGATCCGGAACGGCAGAAATTTATCCCTCATATTTATCTCGACGGTTCACCTTTCCCGGCCGACTTCGACGAAAATGCCCTTCATTATCACGGAGGTACGACCATTGCCATCGAAGCCGGATTACTCAGTCCGGAAGAAATCCAAACGGTATACCGGCAAATGCAGGCCAATGTAAAAGCGGCAAATGCTCAATCCATCGGCCTGACCATATATCCGCCCTATCCTACCGGATATTTCAAAAACTCCTGGTTATCAGCTTATTATTATCAAAACGGAGGCGACTGGACCTGGTTCGGAGGACGCACGATCCAACAATTGATCGCCAACGGTTTTTACCACGAAGCCTACGAGGCCATTTCACCCATGCTCGACCGGGTGATTGCCAACAACGGTTTCTTCGAATGGTATACCCCGGAAGGCAAACCCAACTCCGGAAACTTTAAAGGTTCTGCCGGAGTATTGTGGAAAGCCATCCAGCAATTCAACCAAGCTGCAGCAATAAATTAGAAATCATCGATCAAAACAACAATAAATTCAATTTTCATTTATGACAAAGCAAATTATTTCATTTACCCTGCTGCTTTTGACAGGAATTTTCAGCTTACAAGCAGCTGATTCGAAACCGATCCGTATCGGGACCAACGACATCGATCTGATCCTGAAAATCGGAGATAACGGTCGGCTCTATCAGTCTTACCTCGGCGAACGTCTGCAAAGCGAAGCCGATATCGCCTTTCTGAAACAAGGGAAAGAAGTATATCTGACCCATGGTCTGGAGGATTATTTCGAACCGGCGATCCGGGTATTACACAACGACGGCAATCCTTCTTTATTACTGAAATATGTATCTCATGAAAACCGGAAAATCGACGATAACGTGACAGAGACCGTGATCACCCTGCAAGACGATAAATATCCGGTAGAAGTGAAATTATTCTTCACCACTTTTGCCAAGGAAAACATCATCAAAGAGCGGACAGAGATCAAACATCAGGAAAAGAAACCGATCACGCTGTATAACTATGCTTCCTCACTACTCCACCTGAATGCCGATCACTATTGGCTGACCGAATTCAGCGGAGAATGGGCGCACGAAGCGAATATGACCGAACGCCAGCTGGATTTCGGCAAAAAAATCATCGATACCAAACTGGGCGTCCGCGCCAATATGTTTTGCTCTCCTTTCTTTTTTCTCTCGCTGAATCAACCGGCACGGGAAAATGAAGGCGATATCCTGATGGGGACCATCGGCTGGACCGGAAATTTCCGTTTCACTTTCGAAGTCGATAACCTGAACGGTTTACGGATTATCTCCGGCATAAACCCCCATGCTTCCGAATACTCTCTGAAACCCAAAACCGTATTCAGTACACCGGAATTTATTTTCACTTACAGTACTGCGGGTACCGGTGAAGCCACCCGGAATTTCCACAACTGGGCCCGGAAATACCAGATTAAAGACGGTCTTGCCGACCGGATGACCCTTTTGAATAACTGGGAAGCGACTTATTTCGACTTCAACGAAGACAAGTTGATCGATCTGTTCGGTGAGGCTCAGAAACTGGGAGTCGATATGTTCCTGCTCGACGACGGATGGTTCGCCAACAAATATCCCCGTAGCGGTGACCATCAAGGACTAGGCGACTGGGAAGAAACTAAGGACAAATTACCGAACGGTATTGCCAAACTGGTCGAAGAAGCTAACGCCAAAGGAATAAAATTCGGCTTGTGGATAGAACCCGAAATGGTTAGCCCGAAGAGTGAATTATATGAAAAACACAAAGACTGGGTCATCCGTTTCCCGAACCGCGACGAGTATTACTTCCGGAATCAGCTGGTACTCGACCTGAGTAACCCCGAAGTACAGGATTATGTCTTCAACGTGGTAGACCGGCTGAAAACCGAAAATCCCGGAATCGCTTACTTCAAATGGGATTGCAATAGCCCCATCACCAATATTTATTCGGCTTATCTGAAAGACAAGCAATCCCATCTTTATGTCGACCACATTCACGGTCTGTATAAAGTACTGGAACGTATCCAGAAGAAATACCCCGATCTGCCGATGATGCTCTGCTCCGGCGGTGGCGGACGTACCGATTACGAAGCTCTGAAATATTTCACCGAATTTTGGCCGAGCGATAATACCGACGCCGTAGAACGGATCTTTATTCAATGGGGATATTCCTATCTGTTTCCTTCAAAAGCGATGGCCGCACACGTAACCTCTTGGGGCAAACAACCGCTGAAATTCCGGGTAGACGTTGCCTCTATGGGTAAACTGGGATTCGATATCCGCACACATGAGATGAATGAGAATGAAATCCGTTTTTGCCAGGAAGCGGTGAAAAATTTCAAACGCCTGAGCCACGTGATCGGTAACGGTGATATGTACCGCATCGTATCTCCGTACGAAAAAGACCATGCCGTCGTCTTATATACCGATCAGGCCAAAGACAAAGCCGTCGTTTATGCCTTCGATATGCACCCGCGTTATGCAGAAATCCTGCAACCGGTACGCCTGCAAGGGCTGGGTGCCAACAAACGCTATAAGGTAGAAGAAATCAACCTGATGCCCGGTAATCATTCGGCATTGGAATGCCATGGAAAAACGTATTCGGGAGATTACCTGATGAAAGTAGGTATTCCTTTGCTCTCGAGCAGTCATCTGCAAAGTCATGTCGTGGAACTGACCGCTGAATAAGGCAACAGTCGACAACAACGGTGACAACGGATAAACACTGAAAACCGATAAAACGTTTTTTCTATCCGTTGTAACCGTTATCTTCTCCTTACCACAGAATAGTCCATTACTTTCATCGAATAAACTATTGTGCTCTGCCCGCTCAAAAGGTAAATTTGATACGGGATACGATAATCATGATCAAAAATAACAAAGATGCTAAAGACAATTGTAACGATACTGTTCGTTTGCAGCAGTGGGTTTCTGGTCAGAGCAGAGCAGAAACAAGAATGGAAATTATGGTATAAACAACCGGCACGGCAATGGATGGAAGCCACTCCACTGGGTAACGGCCGTTTGGGCGCCATGATTTTCGGTGGAATAAAAACAGAAAAAATTGCCCTGAATGAGATCACTTTATGGTCCGGGCAACCGGATCCTCATCAAGAGATCGCTTGTGGTAAAGAAAAACTAGCCGAAATACGCCGGTTATTTTTCGAAGGAAAATGGATCGAAGGTAATCAAATGGCCGGCCGATACCTGGCAGGCTATCCCAATTCGTTCGGGACTCACCTGCCCGTAGGAGATTTGAATCTGAAATTTCACCACGATACGTCCCGTATTTCGGACTATCACCGTCAGCTCGACCTGACAAATGCCCTCACAACAGTAACCTACAAGGTGGGGACAACCCGATTCAAACGCGAATATTTCAGTTCTCACCCGGCGGATGTGCTGGTTATCCGTTTATCCGCCGACCGGAAAGGAGCTGTCGGTTTCGACCTGGATCTGGGCTTATTGCACGAAGCACTGGTCGATACGACACCGGACGAACTCCTTTTCAACGGGCAAGTATCTTTCCCTAAGTTCGGTCCCGGCGGAGTGCGGTTTACAGGTAAAATAAAGGTAGTGACCGACGGTGGCCGGATCATCTCCCAAAACAATAGTTTAAGTATCACCCAGGCCGATGCCGTCACGATTTTTATCGATATACGGACCGATTTCAATAACCCGGAATATATTTCCCAATGCAGTCAAAGCATACACAAGGCCAGTATACAAAAATACAAACAGTTGAAACAAGCCCATATCCAGGACTACAACAGCTTATTCAACCGGGTCGAGCTCTGCCTGGGGACGAGTGAAGCCGACAAATTACCGACAGATGAACGCTGGCAACGCCTGAAAGCAGGTAAAACGGACGTCGGTCTGGAAGCACTGTTTTTCCATTACGGCCGTTACCTGATTATTTCCAGCTCCCGGGAGGATTCACCCCTTCCGGCCAATTTACAAGGTTTATGGAACGACAATCTCGCCTGCAATATGCCCTGGACCTGTGACTACCATCTGGATGTCAATACCCAGCAAAATTATTGGCTGACCAATATCGCAAACCTGGCCGAATGTAATGCTCCGCTGTTCAACTACATCGGAGCTCTGTCGGTTGCAGGTGAAAAAACAGCGGAGAAAGTGTACGGCTGTCCGGGTTGGGTAGCTCATACCGTTGCTAATATATGGGGGTATACCGCTCCGGGAAGCAGTGTCAACTGGGGATTATTTCCGACAGCCAGTACTTGGATCGGTTCTCACCTGTGGCACCACTACCTCTTCACCCAAGATAAGGCATTCTTAAAAGAACAAGGTTATCCGTTACTGAAAAAGAACGCTCTCTTTTTCCTGCATTACCTGGTGGAAGATCCTCATACCGGTTATCTGATGACCGGTCCGAGCACTTCTCCGGAAAATTCATTCCGTTATCAGGGATGGGAATTGGCCCTTTCGATGATGCCTACTTGTGACCGTGTTCTGGTATACGAGCTTTTCGATGCCTGTATTCAATCGGCAGAAGTCCTGGGGATAGATCAGGACTTCCGGGATAGTCTGAAACTGGCGATACAAAAATTACCTCCGCTGAAAATCGGAAAAAACGGAGAAGTACAGGAATGGTTTGAAGATGTGGAAAACGCCCATCCCAATCATCGTTGTGCGACTCATTTACTCTCCCTGTATCCTTTTGCCCAAATATCCCTGCAACATACGCCCGAATTGGCTGAAGCCGCCAAAAAAGTCATCGACAACCGCCTGAGTGCTCCCGACTGGGAAGATGTAGAATTCAGCCGGGCCAATATGATCAGCTATTATGCCCGCCTGAAAGAACCTGAAGAAGCTTATCACAGCTTATCTGTCCTGCTCCGTAAATTGATTCAGAAAAACCTGTTTACCATATCGGCCGCCGGTATCGGAGGGGCAGAATGCGATATCTATATCTTCGACGGTAACCAGGCAGCTCCTGCCGGAATAGCCGAAATGTTGCTCCAAAGCCATGAAGGATACGTCGAATTTATTCCAGCTTTACCCAAGGCATGGCCCGACGGTCATTTCAAAGGTTTATGCATCAGAGGAGGCGGAGAAGCCGATCTGGAATGGCAAAACAGTGAAATCCGGAAAGCTTGTCTGACAGCCCGTTCAGACCGGGAATTCAAGATCAAACTACCGGGTGATCCGCAACAATGGCGACTGAAAAAAATGGGAAAACCATAAAAAATGTCCTCATCGATAAAGACCGGGTATTCCCGATCTTACTGAAGAAAAACGACCGATTAGAAATAGAAAAAATTTAATTCGATATCTTATGTATAAATATCTGTTTAGCCTCTTGTTTTTAGGCTGTTTATCTTGTCAAATGCAATCTTCCGATTCTTCCCTCCGGTTATGGTACAAACAGCCGGCCAAGGAATGGATGGAAGCGACCCCCACCGGTAATGGCCGTTTAGGCGCCATGATATACGGCGGAACACAAACCGAAACGATCGCTTTGAACGAAATCACCATGTGGGCCGGGCAGGCAGACGAAAATCAGGAAATACCCTGTGGTAAAGAAAAATTAGCTGAGATGCGTCAACTCTTTTTTGCCGGATTCCCACAATTTTTGCCGCGCCGGACCGCCGTCCGTTCCGGCGGCGGGTTGGAATGCGGTTGCGGCATATCATACCGGGATATCTGCCGATCTCAGGAAAAACCAACCCTGATTATCTTTTAATATTCTGAAATCATACTTCTTTTTTTGAAAAACAGAGGAAGTCGGCCTCTCCGGCGGCGAAAAACCCGCGTCGTTCACGGCGTTTTTAATTTTCAGCACTTCGTACAGCGGCAGCCCGGTAAAGAACTCCTCCGGCAAGCCCGTTGCCATTCCGGCAAGGATACAGGCGTACAGGTAGTTGTAGCTGGTGTCCGTCACCATAAAGCCCGCGCGGGTCAGGCGGTTTTCCGCCGCGCTCTCGTTCAGGCTGTTCAGGTCTGCAACGCCGTTCAGGTCAATCTCCGTGTACTGCTTGCCCTCAAAGTAGTAGGGCTTTTCCAGCCGCATAATGTGGTTCTCGGTGTTGCTGTCCACATTCATGTACCCCATCACCATGCCGTAGATTCTGCGGGAAACGCTGCGCGGTGCCAACTTGAAAAACTCAATCGGCAGGCCGGTGGCCTTGGCAGCCAAAATGCGCACAAAGGCGGTGGTGGTTTCGCACAGCAGCATGGCGGCAGGCTCCCGCTCGTTGAAAAGCTGCCGCTGCGCGTTGATCGCGTCCTGCACGGTCAGCTTGTCCAGCCCGGCAAGGTCGATCTCCGCATACTCCTTGCCCTCAAAAACATAAGGGC
>ERZ857757.2487-NODE-2487-length-11907-cov-3.475447_pt1 | contig 11907 bp, 10 predicted proteins | sample MGYA00519764_ERZ857757 | MGnify/ENA primary metagenome ERZ857757 (study PRJEB31778, sample SAMEA3449359) | human gut metagenome | biome: human gut; feature: human-associated habitat; material: faeces | place: United Kingdom | collected 2010/2012 ... | reverse complement strand
AAGCCGTCGCGCGCGAACAGGTCGGTCGAATCGGGCTTTATGGAGGCCAGCCCCAGCCCGAGCGCGAGGCTCAGCGCGATGCACAGCACGAACGGGCGCACGTTCTCCCCGTATATTATACCGGCCAGCAGCGGCACCAGCATCAGCCCGGTCAGGCACAGCAGCACCATACCCAGCACACGGCCCACCATCTTGTAGTTCATTCTCTATCTCCGAAATGTTTTTATTTCTTCCAGAACGAGGGGACAAAAAGCGCCAGCAGCGGGTAAAACTCAAGCCTGCCCGCAAGCATGATAAACGTGAAAATGAGCTTCGACACCGGCGAGAATATCGCAAAGCTGCCCGCGGGACCTACAAGGCCAAGGCCGGGACCGATGTTCGACAGGCACGAGATGACCGCTGTGAAGTTCGTCGTCATGTCATAGCCGTCAAAGGAGACGAGAAGCGTCCCCGTTACGAGTATGAGCGCGTAGAGCGCGCAGAAAACATAGACGGCGCGGACAGTATCGCGGTCTATGCGCTGCCCGTTTATGGCCACGCGCTTCACCATGCGGGGGCTTACGATCTTCATAAAGTCGCAGGCCGTGGTCTTTATAAATATCAGCGCGCGCGATAGCTTTATGCCGCCGCCCGTGCTGCCGGCCATCGCGCCTATCAGCATGAGGATAACGATAAGGCTCTGCGAATATTGCGGCCAGCGCGTGAAGTCCGCCGTGCCGAAGCCGGTGGAGCTGGATATAGTCAGGACATTGAAGAACGAGTACCGCAGCGCCTTTATAAAGCCGCCGTACTGATCGGCGATATTGATGCCCATCGTCACCGTCGCGAAGGCGACGATGACGAGATAGCAGCGCAGCTCCTCATCGTGCAGCACGTCGCGTATCCTGCCCAGCAGGATGAGATAATAGAGGTTAAAGTTCACGCTGAAGATCAGCATGAACACGGCTATGACCATTTCGATATAGACGCTGTCAAAGGCCGCGATGCTCGCCGCGCGAGTTGAGAAGCCGCCGGTGCCGGCGGTCGCGAAGGCGTGGAGCAGCGCGTCATAATTGCTCATGCCGCCGAAGCGGAGCAGCACCGCCTCGATGATAGTCAGCGCGAAATATATGAGATAGAGTATCCTCGCCGTCTGCCGCACACGCGGGACGAGCTTGCCGACCGTCGGCCCCGGAACCTCCGCGCGCATCAGGTGCATCGAGTGCGCGCCGTTCATCGGCATCACTGCCATGATGAACACCAGCACTCCCATACCGCCTATCCAGTGCGTGAACATGCGCCAGAACATGCCTCCGCGCGACATGGCCTCGATGTCTGTCATTATCGTCGCGCCGGTCGTAGTAAGGCCGGAGGCCGTCTCGAACAGCGCGTCTATATAATTCGGAATATCCCCGCTTATCACAAATGGCAGCGCGCCGATAGCGCTCAGCAGTATCCAGCCCATGCCGACGATGACAAAGCCCTCGCGCGCAGAAATATCCGTGCTCCCGGGCTTAAAGCGCGTGAGCACGAAGGCCGCCGCGGCGGAAATCGCTATCGTGACGATGAAGCCGAGGACGCTCTCGCCATAGTACAGCCCCGCGATCAGCGGCAGGAGCAGCAGCACGGCAAGGCACAGCAGTATAAGCCCCAGCGAACGGGCTATCATCCTTGTATTCATCAGCGTCCCTCGACGATGGAGTCAAGCTCCTTGAGGCGGCCGGCGCGCGTCACGATGACCGCATGGTCGCCGGGCTTTATAACAGTTTCGCCGTCGGGGATGATCGTATTGCTGCCGCGCACGAGCGCGCTTATGATTATGTTCGGCTTGAGACGCAGCGTTTTCAGCGGGATGCCGACGCAGGCCGAGCCCTCCGCCGCCTTGAACTCGAGCGCTTCGACCTTGCCGTCGGCAAGGCGGTAGAGCGTCTCCATGCTGCTGCCGACGGAATTGCTCATTGCGCGCACGTACCGGGCAAGCTGCTGGCTTATCAGGGTCTTGGGCGTCACGACGCAGTCGATGCCGGAGCTTTCGAGTATATCGGAATAATACTCGCGGTTCACCTTTACGACGATCTTGCCGACGCCGCTCTGCTTCGCGTAGATGGAGGTGATGATATTATCGCCGTCGTCGCCGGTGAGTGCGACGAACGCATCGGAGGATTTGATGCCCTCCTCAAGCAGGATATCGCCGCGGGTGGCGTCCCCGCATATAATGCGCGCGCCGGGGACAAGGTCGCACAGCTCCTCGCAGCGGGTCCTGTCAGCCTCGACTATCGTGACGGCTATTCCCGACTCCATCAGGAGCCGCGTCAGGTGAACGGCGATCCTGCCGCCGCCCATTATCATCGTGTTCTTGACCCTCTTGCGGTACTGCCCCGCCGCGACGAAGAACTTCCTCAGTTCCTGTGACGCGCCGGTGACGCTGATAAGGTCGCCCGCTTTCAGGGTAAAATTGCCGTTCGGTATGATGGCTTCGCCGCCGCGCTCGACGACGCCGACGAGCACCTTCGCGCTGAAGCTGCCGACCATGTCCTTGAGCTGCATCCCGTCAAGCTTGCTGTCCGGCAGTATGCGGTGCTCGATTATCTCGGCGCTGCCCTTGGAAAAGGCGTCGACCCTTATCGCGCTCGGGAAGCGGAGGATGCGGGATATCTCCTTTGCGCACTCAAGCTCGGGATTCACGATGACGGAAAGCCCCAGCGCCTCGCGCAGGAACTCCGTCTGCTTCATGTACCCGGTGTCGCGGATACGGGCGATGACATGCTTCGTGCCGAGCTTGCGCGCGGAAATACCGCAGACCATGTTCATCTCATCGCTGCGCATGGCGGCCATGATGAGGTCGGCGTCCGCAGCCCCGGCCTCGGTCAGCGTCTCGGGGTTCGCGGCGCTGCCCTCGACGCATATAACGTCAAGGTTATTTGAAAGGTTATTTATCACGGCGGGGTTGTTGTCAATAACGATGATGTCATGCCCCTCGTCGGAAAGGATGCTCGCAACAGAGTAGCCGATCTTGCCCGCCCCGGCAATTATAATTTTCATATCTTATACCTCCGCCGTAAAATGTCAATAATTAATTGGATTATACCATCTTTTATGGCTCTTGTACAGACATCAGCGCTGTTGATATGGCCGAAAAAGTGTGCTAAAATAGATTGTATATTAATCTTAGAAAGACGGAATTGCAGCATGTTTCAGGGCTTCAGCAAAAAGACCGGCGAGTTTCTCTGGGAGCTTGCCTTTAATAATGAGCGCCCGTGGTTTCTGGCGCACAAGGATGAGTTTGAGGAGTATGTGAACGCTCCGTTCAAGGCGCTTGCCGAGGAGTGCTTCGCGCTCATGGAGCAGCGCTATCCGGCGCTTGACTGCCGGGTACACGTCTCGCGCATCTACCGTGATGCGCGGCGGCTCTTCGGCCGCGGGCCGTATAAGGACCATCTCTGGTTCTCGATAAAGGCAAGCCAGGTGCTGCTTGAGGGGCCGATGTTCTGGTTCGAGGTGGGCGCGGCGGATTACAGCTACGGTATGGGCTTTTACAGTGCCACACCTGCGCAGATGGAGGCGTTCCGCCGCAGCATCGACGCGAATCCCGAGCGCTTCCGCCGCATCGCGGAGGGCGTGAAGCGCCGCGGATATAAGCTCGACGGCGAGGAATACAAGCGGCCAAAGAAGCTGCGCGGCGACGCGCTCATAGACAGCTGGTATAACCGCAAGCGCATAGGCCTTGAAAAGAGCTTTGACCTCGGCGGGGACGCTTTCAGTCAGAAGCTGCCGGAGATACTCGTCTCCGCTTATGCGGAGCTCATGCCGATGTACGAATACTTCATGGAGATATACAGGGCCTGCCCGGAGACAGGACGGCCCGCGCCGAGGGGGACAGGCAATGCAGCAGAATAACACTATGCCGAAAACCGCCGTCATCATGCCGGCCTACAATTCCGGTGCGACGATCGAGGCGTCGGTGCGCAGCATTCTGAACCAGACGGTGTCAAACCTCGTTCTCATCGTCGTGGACGACGGGTCGACGGACGACACCGCGGCGGTGCTTGAAAAGCTCCGGGCGGAGGATGAGCGGCTTATACCGATGACCGTTCCGAACGGCGGCCCTGCCAAGGCACGAAACCTCGCCCTTGACGCTGTACCGGAGGATGCGGAATATATAATGTTCGCTGACTCTGACGATCTGTTGGAGAGTGACGCGCTGGAATACGCTCTCACCGAGGGGCGGGGCGCCGACCTTGTGCTGATGGGCTTCTCGATAAAGAACACCGACGGCAGCACCGCGTCCTACTGCGAACCGGAGCAGCATCTAGATCCCGCGGCCTTGGGTGAAAACCTCGGCCGGCTGTACAAGGCGAACCTGCTCAACCAGGTATGGGCAAAGCTATTCAGCGCCGCGATGATAAAAGAGGGGCACATCAGGTTCCCGGACTACCGCTGGGGCGAGGACAGGCTGTTCATCTTTGACTGCCTTGAGCGCGCAGGGAGCGTCGCCGTGCTGCCCGAATGTAAGTACAGCTACATCATGCACCCAGGACAGAGCCTTATAAGCAGCTACTATGACAAGAAGTTCGAGGTCTGCCTTGCGGCCGACACCCGCGCGCAGCAGCTCTGCCGCAGGTTCGGCGCGGAGGACGACGAGGACTTCCGATATATGTTCGCAAAAAGTGTGTTTTCCTGCCTGACGACGCTGTTTTCCCCCGGATGCAGGCTCAACCGCAATGAAAAGAGAGACGTTATCCGCGGCATCATCACCAATGAGCAGCTGCGTGAGCGCAGCCGCAAGCCCTTCGGCGGCGCGGCGGTGAAGCTGCTCAGCGCGGTGATGCGCAGCGGCAGCGTTACGCTCAACTACGCGGCCTTTCACTTCGTTGCGTGGGCGGGTCAGGCGGCTCCCCGCTTTTTCACAAAATTAAAACACAGAAAGTAGGCGCATGATGAACAAGATCAAGTCCGAATCCTCACTGAGCTTCCTTGAAGCGACCAGCATCATCGTCGGCCACGGCGTCGGTGCGGGCATACTCTCCGTGCCGTACCTCGCAGCGCACAACAGCCTGCGGGAGATACTGCTGATAATCGGCTTCTGCTACCTTTTCAACATTCTGCTGCACCTGCTGATAGCGGAGCTTTCGCTCAATAACGGCGGGGCACAGTTCGTGAGCTGCTTTGAGTCGGAGCTCTTCGCGGGCAAGCTCAAGACAGTGCTGACATGGACGGCATTTGCGCTGCTCGGCGTGTCCGTCATCGTGAACGTGAGCGCCTTTCTGACCGGCGCGGCAGCGGTGTTCCGCTCATGGTTCGGTCTGCCGGACTGGGCGGGGATACTCATCTTCTACGTGCTCGGCGCGGGCGTCGTGTTCGTGGGGATGAAGCTTGTCGGCATATGTGAGAAGTTCTCCGTCGGTGCGATGGTCGCGGTCGTCGGGGTGCTGTTCGTCGCGACGATCATGCGCGACACCTGCCCGCTGCCATCGGGCTGGCGCGGCTTCAACAACGCGCTTGCGATGTTCGGGATGGTGTCATTCTCGCTGTCGGCGGTCATGTCAACGCCGCAGGTCGTCAAGGGGCTGAACGGCGACGCGAAGCGCATACGCGCCGCGATAATGACCGGCCTTGCCGTGAACGCCGGGCTTATCCTCTTCATCACGATAACGACGCTCCTCGGCGCGGGGACGAACATCTCCGAGGACGGAGCGCTCGTCGACCTCGCGGCAAGCCTCGGCGGCTGGGTCAGCGTCGTGGGCTACGTGTTCACTCTGCTCGCGCTCGCGACCTCGTTCTGGGCAAACACCCTGAACCTGCGCGACATCGTCAGCGAGCAGACGGGTTGGTCGACACGCCTGAGCTGGCTTGCGGCCTCCGCGCCCTGCCTGATACTTGCGTTCATGGGGCTTTCGAGCTTCGTCGGCTTCACGCGCTTTGCGAGCATAATCCAGGTAGTGACGGGGCTGGGCATCATCCTTGCCTATAACCTCTCGCGCAAGCGCACCGGTTCCTCGGCGCTGCTCGGGCGCTTCGGCGCGCTGCCGTTCCAGATACTCATTGCCTGCTGCTCGCTGCTTGCGACGGTCGGCGCCGTGCTCCCTGTAACATGAGGCGCGCGGGAAGGATCGCGGCGCTCACAGGCGCCGCCGCTGCCGCATTCGCGGCGGGCGAGGTTTACCGTTATATCTTCTGCCGCAATTCCGGGATAATCGGGCGGCTGCATGAGCCGCGCGGGCACAAGGAGGATTATTACCTCCACCGCGACGGGGACGCTGAGCGGCTGCGCCGGTGCAGGTGCATCCGCCTTGAGCTGACGAACGACCGCGGCGACACGCTTGAGGGCTATTACTACCCCTGCTCCGGCGCGCCCTGCGGGCGCATCGCCTTTATCGTCCACGGCTACCGCTCGGAGCATCTTGAGACGGCGGGGATGTACTACGACTACTACATGAGCCGCGGCTTTGACCTGTTCACCTGCGACCTCACGGCTGCCGGTGAGAGCGGCGGGCGGCGCTACGGCTATGATATCTTAGAGAGCCGTGATGTGAAGCTCTGGCTCGATGTACTGCTGAAACGCTTCGGCGGGGATATACAGATAATACTCCACGGCTTTTCCATGGGCGGGGCGACGGTGCTGAAGGTCAGCGACAGCTGCCCGGAGCAGGTGAAGTTCATCGTCTCCGACAGCGGCTACACCAGCGGCGCGGAGATACTGCGCGGCAGGATAGGCGCGGCATATCCCCTGTTCAGGCTGATGAACCGCGTGATATCCGGCTACGACATGGACGACACCGATGTGCGCGAAAACCTCAGGCGCACGGACAAGCCGGTGCTGTTCTTCCACGGGACGGAGGACAGGACGGTGCCGTTTCACATGGGCGAGGAGCTGTACGAGCTCTGCCCGACGGAGAAGGACTGCCTGTTCGTCCCCGGCGCGCGGCACGTGGAGAGCATGCATGTCGACCCCGAGGGCTATGCGGAGAAGTTAGACGGGTTCATAAAACGGTATATAAAATGATTCCGTTTCCGCGGCGATTTTGTCAATTTGTCCTTTGACTTTTGACGGCATGATCTGATACAATAAATACAACACAACGAGTAGCTGACAGCGTAATTCCGGTTGTCAGCTGCCCGTTGTTTTTTATTTTTTCAGGGAGATATTTGAAATGGAAAAATCGGAAAAGCTCTGGAGCCGGAATTTCGTGCTCATCATCGTTATCAACTTTCTTGTGTTTATGAACCACATCATGCTGCTGTCGACCTTCCCGTTTTACATTGAAAGCCTCGGCGGCAGCGAAGCGCTGGCCGGGCTTGCGGCAACGCTGTTTTCATTCGTCGCAGTGCTCTGCCGCCCGTTCGTCGGCTGGATGCTCGACAACGGAAAGCGCAGGACGATCCTCGCGATAGGACTGTGCGGGATGATGCTGATGCCGCTGGGCTATATGGCCGCGTCGGTGATCTTCCTCGCCTTTGTGTTCAGGATGGTGCACGGCGCGGCGCTTGCGCTGTCGAACACCTCGACGGCGACGATCGCCTCCGACGTAATCCCCCGCTCCCGTTTCTCCGAGGGCATGGGAATGTTCGGCATGGCGACGGCGCTTGCGACCTCCTGCGCCCCGGCGCTCGGCCTTTACCTGATGAACAGCTTCAGCTACACGGTGCTCTTCCTCTGCGCCGCGGGTTCGATAGTCATTGCGGTCATTCTGTTCCTGCTGCTCAGGCTCAAGCCCGTCGGGGCGACGCCGCACCCGCTGAATGTCAAGGCGCTGTTTTCAAAGTCGGCTGTACCGGCTTCGGCGATCGCGCTGGTATTCATGCTGACTTTCGGCGCGCTTGAAAACTTCCTTGCGAAATACGCCGCCGAAAAGGCGCTCCCCTCCGGTGGGCTGTTCTTCGCGATAATGGCGGTCATGCTGCTGATAGTCCGCTTTACCCTCGGCAAGTACGCCGACAGAAAGGGCGAGGGTATGTTCGTCTACTCCTGCAACGCAGCGATGTTCGCGGCCTTTCTGCTGCTCTCGCTCGCGCCGAACAATGTGACGTTCATACTTGCGGCGATCCTTGCGGGCTACGGCTTCGGCGGGCTTGAGCCGGCATTGCAGTCGATGGCGGTACACTCATCCTCGCCCGCGGAGCGCGGCTCGGCTAACTCCACGTTTCTCTGCGCATACGACATCGGCATAGGTCTCGGAGGCGGCATTGCCGGGTGGCTCATCACGGCGGCGGGCTATGAGAACATGTTCCTCGTGCTCTCGGCGGCGAACATTATATCGGTGCTGATGTACGTTTTCTGGGGCAGGCACGACCCGTCGTCCCTGTCGTATGCCCTAAGGCAGGCACAGAAGAACGAGGTGAAATAAAATGCCGAATACAAATGGAGAAAAGATATTCTTCGGAATACTCATGTCGGTGCTGATGGCGCTCGGCATGGAGGTATACAATGTGGCCTTCAAGATGGGCTATAACGCCATGCCCGGTGGGCTGAGCAACATGACAAATGCCGTCTTCCCCGACGCGCTCAAGGAAGCGGCCTTTATGTGGATATTCGTTTTTATCTTCTCTAACCTCTGGGGCAACCGCATCGGGCACGCGCTGGCATCGCGCATTATCCGCCCGGGGAAAGATAATCCGTTCTTTATAACGCTGATGATATCCGGATGCACGGTGCTCATAATGTGCCCGACGATGAGCCTTGCCGCCAGCATATTGTTCAACATCTGCCTCGGCGGCGCGCCGGTCGTGCAGCTGCCGGCGATATGGGTCGGGACGGTGCTGAAGAACTTCCCGATGGCGCTGCTGTGGAACCTCTTCGCTGCAGGGCCGCTGACGCGGCTGATATTCCGCGGGGTGTGCAGGCGAAATATACAGTTGAAATCCGCGGAAGATAGTATATAATAGTGTTTGCGGGTAAACCGTTTCACTACTATGATACATATACCGTCAGGAGGCTATTATGGTTAAAGTTGATCTCACCGGCGCTGCCGGATTCTTTACCGCAGCAGGCCCCGATTATGAGCTTGCCGCGCTCGCTCACAAGACGCTTGCCGACAAAAGCGGTCTCGGCAATGACTTCACCGGCTGGGTGGAGCTGCCCCGCCGCATAAAGGAGACTGAGCTTGAGCGCATAGTCGCCGCCGCGGAGAAGATACGCAGCCGCTCAAAGGCGCTGGTCGTCATCGGCATAGGCGGCTCCTACCTCGGCGCGCGCGGCGCGATAGAGCTGCTCAAGCCCATGCCCGGTAAGGACGACCCGAGGGTCTTCTTCATGGGCAACACCCTTTCCACCGACACGATATGCGACACGATCGCCGCGCTCGGCGACATGGACTTTGACGTGAACGTCATTTCCAAGTCCGGCACGACGCTTGAGCCCGCAGTCTCCTTCCGCATCTTCCGCGAGATACTTGCGAAGAAGTACGGCGACAAGGCGGACGAGCATATATTCGCCACCACCGACGAGCACAAGGGCGTGCTCCACGGCCTTGCAGAGCAGCACGGCTGGGAGAGCTTCGTTGTTCCCGACGACGTCGGCGGGCGCTTCAGCGTCCTGTCCGCGGTCGGCCTGCTGCCGATGGCCATCGCGGGTATCGACGTGCGACGCGTGATAGACGCGGCTATCGCGGAGATGGAGGCGCTCGACCTGCGCTCTCCCGAGAACCCCGCATGGCAGTACGCCGCGGCGCGGCAGCTGCTCTACGGCAAGGGCTACAGCATTGAGCTGCTGGCATGCTATGAGCCAAGCTTCCGCTTCATGGCGGAATGGTGGAAGCAGCTCTACGGCGAGAGCGAGGGCAAGGACGGCAAGGGCATCTTCCCCGCCTCCGTCGAGTTTAACGCCGACCTGCACTCCATGGGGCAGTTCATACAGGATGGCCCGCGCACGCTGATGGAATCCGTCGTGCGCTTCACCGAGAGCCGCAGCAGCCTCATCTTCCCGTTTGAGGAGGACAACGCCGACTCTCTCAACTACCTCGCCGGACGCAAGCTCAGCGAGATAAGCCTTGTCGCAGCAGACGCGGTCAAGGAAGCTCACATCACCGGCGGCGTACCGAACATCGTCATCGAGGTGCAGCGCCGCGACGAGGAGGGCTTTGCAGCGCTCGTCTGCTTCTTCGAGATGGCCTGCGCGATATCGGGGTACATGTCCCGCGTCAACCCCTTCAACCAGCCCGGCGTTGAGGAATACAAGAAGAATATGTTCCGCATGCTCGGCAAGCCCGGCGCGAAATAAAACAAGACAGCCAAAAAGCCTCGGAGTATTCCGGGCTTTTTCGGAGGAGCACTTATGTACGGGGAACTGAAGGCAAAATTTGAGCGGCAGTATGGGAGGGCGGCGGAGTACATTTTCTCCGCGCCGGGGCGCACGGAGCTCGGCGGCAACCACACGGATCACCAGCACGGGCTTGTCCTCGCCGCGGCGGTGACGCTCGACACAAAGGCGGCTGTCGCGGAAAATAATGACGGCTGCATCCGCGTCATATCCGAGGGCTACGCGCCGGTCACGGTGAGGCTCAACGAGCTTGAAATGCAGCCCGAGGAGCGGAACACCACCGCCGCACTGGTGCGCGGAGTTGCGGCGGGCTTTATGCGGCGCGGGTATGGCGTCCACGGCTTTGACGCATATATCGTCTCGGACGTATTGCCGGGCAGCGGGCTTTCTTCATCCGCAGCCTTTGAGGTGCTTATCGGGACGGTGATAAATGCCCTGTCCGGCGGCGCGCTGAGCCCGGCGGAGATTGCGCGCATAGGGCAGTACGCAGAGAACGAGTACTTCGGCAAGCCCAGTGGGCTTATGGATCAGACCGCTTCCGCCGTTGGTGGGATAGTGGCCATCGACTTTGCCGATCCCGGCGCGCCGGTAATTACGCCGGTGGAGTTCGACTTTGCCGAGTGCGGGTACGCGCTGTGCATCATCGACAGCGGAGCGGATCACGCGGAGCTGACCGAGGAATATGCCGCGATAACGAACGAGCTGAAGGCCGTGTGCCGTGTATTCGGCAAGGAACACCTGCGCGAGGTGGATGAGCACGAGTTCTATGCGCGTATTGCCGAGGTGCGCCGCGCGGCGGGCGACCGGGCGGCACTGCGGGCGGCGCATGTGTTCAATGAGAATAAGCGCTGCGCGGTGGAGACGGCGGCGCTCGGCAATGGAGATTTTGAACGCTTTCTGCAGCTTGTGTCCGAATCCGGGCGGTCGTCATGGATGTATCTGCAGAACGTGATACCCACGGGCAGCACGGCGCGGCAGGAGCTGGCTTTCGCGCTGCTGCTGTGTGAGCGGCTCCTCGGCGGACGCGGGGCGTTCCGCGTCCACGGCGGGGGCTTTGCCGGGACGGTGCAGGCCTTTGTTCCGGTGGATATGCTGGAAAACTTCCGCGCTGGGATCGACGCCGTGCTTGGTGCGGGCAGCTGCCACGTGCTCTCGATACGGCACGAGGGCGGATGCATGATGGAGAAGATGTGATGTTCCGCGAGGTAAAAATACCCGGCTGTTCAGCTGAACAGCCGGGTGTGTTGTTTCTATAGCTCAGATCACTTGGTGTTGACCTTGTCCTCGCCAAGCTCCTTAATGGCTTCCTTGCGGGAGATATTCCAGCGGCCCTTCTCATCGATGCCGGTGAACTTGACCCAAGTCTTATCGCCGATGTTGAGAACGTCCTCGACCTTCTCGGTGCGCTTGAACTCGAGGTCCTTGATGTGGCACATAGCGTCCTTGCCGGGGGCAAGCTCGATGAATGCGCCGAGGTTCGAGATAATGCGCTTGACTTCGCCGAAGTACAGAGCGCCGACGATGGGCTCAAAGACGATGTCCTCAATGGTCTTGCGGGCAACGCGGCAGGCGTCGATATCGGTGCTGGCAATGAAGATGGTGCCGTCATCGTTGATGTCGATCTTGCAGCCGGTGTCAGCGGTGATCTTCTGGATGACCTTGCCGCCGGAGCC
>ERZ857757.2475-NODE-2475-length-11959-cov-53.926243_pt1 | contig 11959 bp, 9 predicted proteins | sample MGYA00519764_ERZ857757 | MGnify/ENA primary metagenome ERZ857757 (study PRJEB31778, sample SAMEA3449359) | human gut metagenome | biome: human gut; feature: human-associated habitat; material: faeces | place: United Kingdom | collected 2010/2012 ... | reverse complement strand
CTCGTATTAATGAAACTTAAATCTGTCAGTGGTAAATGAGCGGTTGATTGGTGGCTTTCAAGCACCTATTTAGCACTCATAAACATCCCTATACTTTTGCGGCATCAACTTTAATACGAAGAAAATGGCTTATAAAGTAAATTCGTTGGAGGAAATGCCAAATGCGTTGTCCTACCTGATTGAGTCCGTAGAATCACTACAATCCAAAGTAAATGCCTTGCAACATAAGCAGGCAAGTGATTCACCCAAGTGGATGGATATAGATGAGCTATGCGCTTATCTGCCATCGCATCCAGCCAAGCAAACGGTTTATGGATGGGTATCAACTAAACAGATTCCCGTACATAAAATAAATAAGGCATTGGCTTTCTTGCAATCGGAAATAGATGACTGGTTGAAGAACAAATCGCATAAGACACAGAATGACTTGATGGAGGAAGCTAGACGATTTGTCGAATCCAAAAAGATTATCAGATGATGGGAACGACTGATTATTGTTTTTCATTCTTTCGCAAGCCTATCCAGAACATCGAACCGATAAGAGCTGTAGGTATTGTGGATGTGTACCGCTATATCACCGGGCATTATGCACAACCACAAACCGAAGCTCTACGTCTGATGTTAACTTCTCCTGAAGCCAAAAGGTACAAAACCACCCATTTTGACTATTGTACTTTTTCTGGATTATTCGGTAAGCGGAATGAGAAGGAACTGATAATGCACTCCGGATTGATGTGTCTGGACTTTGATCATGTGGAAGATATTATGGAACTAAAGCAAAAGTTACTCAACCATGAATATTTCGATACGGAACTGTTGTTTGTCAGTCCATCCGGTAATGGATTAAAATGGATCATACCTGTAGACTTGAAAGGCTGGGAACATTTCCGGTACTTTAAGGCTGTTGCCAACTGCATCAAAGCAACAGGCTTGCCGTTAGTAGATATGTCCGGAAGTGACGTTGCTCGTTCATGTTTTTTGCCACATGATCCACAAGCATATATTAACCCTAAATATAAAGATGATGTCGAAGAAAATATTTTTCGCCCAAGATTGGGAGAATGTCCCTTCTGAAATAAAGCAAACAGATATACCAAGTATCACTTCATTATATAATAAGGTAGAGGAAGATGTGGAACATGTTGTCTGGGAAATAGAGCAGCGTGCCATTGATATAGCACCCAATTATAAAGATTGGGTAGAATTGGGTTTTGCGCTTGTGGACGGATTGGGAGAAAACGGACGGGAGTATTATCACCGCATTAGTAGGTTTTATCTTCACTATCAAAGGGAAGAGACAGACAAACAATACACGCATTGTCTGCAATCCAAAGGACAAGGTATTACCATTCGTTCTTTCTTCCATCTGGCAAACCAAGCCGGAATCTCGCTGGCTCCATTCAGCAAAGAACATTTATCCATTTTTCCAAATATCCAAAATAGAAAAACGGGTAAATGGATAAAGTCAGAGGAAGAACTTCCAGCATTTCCTGAGTGTGTATTTGCGCATCTTCCCCCTTTCCTAAATGAGGTTGTTAACAATTCTATATCGCTGGATGACCGTGATACGATATTGATTGGAGCTATTGTGTGTTTGTCTGTCTGCTTTCACAATGTTTGCGGAGTTTACGATGAACGAATCGTTTATCCGAATCTTTATCTGTTTGTTGTTGCAGATGCCGGTATGGGGAAAGGTGCGTTGACTTTGTGCCGGGAACTTGTAGCCCCTATCAATCGTAATTTGCATGAACTTTCCAAACGATTGGAGCAGGAGTATAAGGAAGCAATAAACGCTTACATCAAAGGCAAGAAAGATGGTGGAATGACCATGCCAGCTGAACCGCCCATGCGAATGCTTGTCATTCCTGCCAATAGTAGTGCAAGTTCTTTCTTGAAGATATTGGGAGATAATGACGGTATCGGACTACTATTTGAATCGGAAGGTGACACATTAAGCCAGACTTTGAAGTCGGACTATGGTAATTATTCTGATGTATTGCGAAAAGCATTCCACCATGAGTTAGTCAGTTTAAGCCGCCGCAAGGACAGGGAATATTGCGAAGTCAGCAATCCAAGAGTGTCAGTCGCTTTGGCAGGAACTCCCGAACAAGTAAGAAAATTGATACCTGATGCAGAAAACGGTCTGATGAGCCGTTTTTGTTTCTATATCATTCGCTTCAAGAGAGGTATAAGAAACGTGTTTGCCACAAATGATATTTCCCAATCCAAGAATGCCATGTTCAAACTATTGGGGGATAAATTCTGCCATTTACATGAAGAATTTGTTAGGCAAGGTAATTATTCCTTTTCTCTTCCCTCTGATTTGCAGGAACATTTTATAGAATATCTCAGTCGGGTGAATGATGAATGTTGTGACGAAGTAGATAACAAAATGCAGGGTGTAGTCCGTCGGATGGGGCTGATTGCCTATCGTATAATGATGGTGTTGACTGCTGTCCGGCATTTGGAGAATATGCCTCACGAATCATATTCCTCTGACGAGACTATACAATTAATTTGCCATAAATATGACTATTCCATAGCCATGAGTATCTGTGAAACCTTGCTTTGCCATGCAGTGTTCATCTATCGAAACTTGTCAGGAAATCAGCCCAAACGTTTACAATCCCTTTCACAAGAAACGGGCATTTACGCACGAAGGAATACCCTTTATAATATGTTGCCCGAAACATTTACCAAAAAAGATTATGATGCAACTGTTTTAGCTTTAGGTGAGAATGGAAGTACGGCAAACAAATGGATAGAAGCCTTTATCAAAGATGGCAAACTAAGCCGAATAGAACAAGGTAAATATAGGAAGATTTTTTGAGTGGCAAGTTTGTGTTTTAGTGTCACTAAAACCTAGGCGGCAAGCGGATAGAACTGCCACTCTCAAAAAATCAATTTATGCACATCAAAGTTTAGATAAGTATGAAGAAAAAGAAACTTGGTGGTCGCCCAAAGTTAGCGAATTACCAGAAACGCACGAAATGTTTCCGGGTAATGTTTACCGAGAACGACTATATCTATATCCAATCCAAAGCCCAACAGGCTGGACTGTCTGTCAATGAATTTTGCCATCAGGCTGCAATGGGCTGTGAAGTTGGTCAGCGTATCAGTCCGGAAATGGTATCGGCAATCCGTGACCTTTCCGGTATAGCCAATAATGTCAACCAGATTGCCCATCAGATGCACATCTATGGTTTGGAAGCAGTGAAACAACAATGTTTTTCTATTATATCAGAAGTCAGTAGAATTATCACCCAAGTAAAGAATAACAATCATGATAGCGAAGATTAAAACAAGAGCCGATTTTGGAGGGATAGTAAATTACGCCAATGATCAAAAGAACAAGAAAAAGAGTGCCATACTTTTAGCATACGAAGGTGTCTGTGCCATCAGCAATAAGACCATAGCCGATTCTTTTCAGATACAAGCTTCTATGCGTCCGAAAGTAAAAAGTTCGGTGAAACACGTATCACTTGCTTTCTCTCCGCAAGATACCATCCGTTTTTCCGATGATGAAAAAGGAGATACACTTATGGTGGAGATTGCCAAGAAATGGATGGAGCAGATGGGGATTAGCAATACCCAATATATCATAGCCAGGCATCATGATACGGAACATCCACATTGCCATATAGTGTTCAATCGGATAGATAATGACGGTAATCTCATTTCTGATAGCAACGAACGGATACGAAATGCAAAAGTCTGTCGAGCTTTAACCAAAGAATATAAACTTTACTTTGCCCCTAAAAACAGCAAAGCCAGAAATAAGAGCCGTTTACGTCCTCATCAATTACGGAAGTATAATCTACGTTCTGCAGCTCTTGATGCACTGGCTGTATCTCGCTCATGGAATGATTTTCTTGGCATTCTCAAAGGTCAGGGCATAGATATGCGTTTTAATCATGTTGAGAACTCTGATAAAATTCGTGGTATATCCTTTTGTATGGATGAATTTAGCATTGCAGGTTCTAAACTTGACTGTGATTTGAGTTTTAACAGCCTTTGCGTTACGTCGGGCAATGTAACTACAGAATTGATTATTCAACCCCATCAGGCCATAACTTCCAGTGGAGGTGGAGGAACAAGCAATGAACAAGGATGGCGAGACGATAAAAACAAGGATAGCCAAAGAAACGAACCTTTCTATAAACCCTCAAAACGTAGAAGATAATGAAAGAAGATGTAGTAGCTGCGAATCTTGCAAATTTGCGTCAAAGTATCAGTGAGCTAAAAGAATGTATTGAAAAACAGAATGCCACTGTTTCTAAATCGGAACAATCTGTAAAAGTGGACTTTGACGAAAAGACCATTTATAATGGAGTCGCTAAAGGTTTCTGCACTTGTTGGAATGAAGCCTTGTCTGTGGTAAAGAAACATATTTGGAAACAACAGCCGAACACTTTACCATTTTCACTATGGTTCCCGAAACTCATTGAATTATTCAAGCAGAAGTCCAAACTTCTTGAATATCTTTATCGGCACGTTTGCGATTACAATCTCAATCGTATGACTATTGAAGCAAATACGGATTGCATATTAAAACGGCAGGATGAGATACTTGCAAAAATCAATGAATTGAAAAATCCAGTAACCATTATTCCACCCAATATTAATGGGATGTTTATACGTGGGCATCATATAAAACTCCAGTATGTTGTGGTCTTTATTGTCGCTATTGTTACATGGGCTATTACTGCTTCTGTTAGCAGTATGAAGTATAAGGAAGAAAGCTTTGCGTATTATTCGATGTATCGGGCTGTAAAGGAACAATCTGAACTTATATTAAAAAAATGGAGAAACTCAAAATAAAGAAATAGAATTTGTTGCATATAAAAAATACTGCTTATTAAGGATTTATTCTTTTATATTCTTATAGAATATGGCTAAAAGGATTTTTCTTGTTATTATGGGATATTCTATAAAGTATAAATAATAAAAAATAAAATTATGATTTACGGATACATTAGAGTAAGCAGCGATAAGCAGACAGTAGAGAATCAGCGTTTTGAAATTAATAATTTCTGTGAACGTTATAAACTTGTAATTGATGGTTGGATTGAGGAAACCATTAGTGGTATGAAATCATACAATAAACGTGAATTGGGTAGGCTTTTACTACAGATTCAGAAAGATGATCTCATTATCTGTGCAGAATTATCACGATTGGGAAGAAATCTATTCATGATTATGGAGATATTAAATATTTGTATGACCAAAGAATGTCGTGTGTGGACTATAAAAGACAACTATCGTCTTGGTGATGATATCCAAAGTAAGGTTCTTGCCTTTGCTTTTGGACTATCTGCTGAGATTGAACGTAATCTTATTAGCCAGCGCACGAAGGAGGCTTTGGCAAGAAAAAAAGCTGAAGGTGTGACATTGGGACGACCAAAGGGAAGAAAAAGTTCTGTAGAAAAATATAAACTTCATGGAAAAGAAAATCTTATTCATGAACTTTTAAAGGCAAAAGTTTCTAAGCGTAAAATTTCTAAATTATGTAAAGTTGATAGAAATACGCTTGACCGTTTTATAAAACAGTTTTTGACGGAATGAAACAGAGCTTTTATGGCAGGATAATCTTCGATTTTGATGCGAGGTAATTTACCTTTTATACCATTATGAATGTTGATAATCCATAATTCAGCCCATTTATACCCGTATCTCCTAATATCTCTGCCACGCAAAATCGGTCGTATAAGTTCAGCCGTTCTTTTGCGTTCTTCTTCCGTCTGGCAATTCGCCAATATCGCTTCACGTTTTTCCGTATCAATGATAAAAGCATCATTATAACCTGTCTTTATTCCATAGTTGATTTGAATATCCCAATCCTTCAAAGGTGTTCCTACGGCTTCTATCTTCCGCTTGATGCTTTGCTCGATAGGAGATAGGATAACCCATGAATCGGAAGAAGAAAAATCACACACCGCTCCGCTATGCTGCACGAAAACGCTCAAATTCTTAACGCCATCTTTATTTTGTTTATTGGTGACAGCGCATAAAGTTTTATGCTCGTTATCTTCTTTAGAAAAGAGTAAGATGTTTGTATCAACTGTAGCACTCTCAAATATTTTCACGCCTGCGAAGTCTATAAGCAATTGGGGATTTGTATTCTTAGCAAAGAATCCACGTGTTTTTTCTCCGTATCCGGCACGCATCCATTTGTTGGACGTGATATAACAAAGATGACCTTTGGGTTTCAGTAATTGCCATCCACGTTCGTAGAAAAGGCAATATATGTCTCCCGTTTTTGCGAATGTTTTATAGTCACATGGTTCATAGAGTTTAGCCAATTCACCACCATTATTTTGTAACTGGATGTATGGAGGGTTACCTATTACTATATCGAAGCCATCGCTGACTCCAAACATCCAAGCAGGATCGAAGAACTCTGCTACTGTATTTTGGTCATAAGGATTCCATGCTGCCAATTGTATAGCATCTTCAGGGGCAAAGTCTTTGTCATCCGCCAGTAATCTAGCTAATTTTTCACGTAATACCTTGTCCTTTTCTCGTAAGGTACTTTTGCGGTTAGCAGTTTTTGCAGAAAAATGTTCATGACGGACTTCTATCAATTTCTGTTTTGTTGGCTCAATATCCGGATTCTCAAATAAACAGTGTGAAGCTTGCTTCTTTTTAGCAATCAAAGAATTGGCAGCGACAAACTTTGTTTCGAGGTTTGGTAATGTCGGTATGCCAAAGTTTGGTTTAGAAGCATCTTTTTCACAATCGCAAATCAGTGAGATAAAAAAGCGTAGTTTTGTTATTTGGGCTGCGATACTCTGAATGTCGCTGCCATAGATGCAATTTTCTATGATTGCCAATTTCAAGTCATACACTTTCTCATTTGGAGAAATACGACAGAGCACATCTATCATGCGATTAAGCAATCCCATCGGGAATGCTCCAGAACCACAAGCCGGGTCAAGTATTTTGATAGCCTTTAATCTTTTAGCGACACGCTGATATTCTTCTGGTTTTTCTCTGTCAAGGGTGAAATCTGGATTGAATAAGGAACGTACAAATTGAGTATCTCCTAAATAGGCAATGAGACTTTCGTCTACCATGTAATTGACTATTTCACGGGGCGTATAGAACGAACCACTTTGATTTCGCGCTGTTTCCTTTGTTTCGGGGTTGTATGCGCCTAATAGATTCTCAAATACTTTACCCAACAATTCTGGGTCAAGGGCTACCTGCTGTTCTTCGGGTGAATTTTCCTCTATTGTAAAGTTGTAGCGGCTGAGGATTGAAATCAGTCCTTTCTCTGAATCGAAGAACAGATTGTTAGGGATAATGGCACGATTGCGATAGCGCCCATCAGCAAAACGTTTGTCGTTGCGACTGAAGCCATCATAATTGTAGGCCTGTTCAACACCGTCAATCGTCTTGGTCTTATCAAGGCATTCAAAGAGTCCACCATTAAGGAAGGGGACTTCTGAGAATAAGGTAACGACATCATTCTCGCTGATGTTAAACATTTCGGCATAGCGATAGAGGGTTTTGATATCTTTCTTTATATTGGTAGCGAACTTGCGTTTGTTTCCTTGTTCATCTTCAATAGCACGGTTAAGTGTTGCAAAGAACAAGTTCTGGAGAATTGCATTGTAATAGTTTCCAACAGTCTGACTATATGGGTCAAACTCTTTTAGGATAGTCTGCAAATAATCAATATCGAATATCCGTTGTGGTACCAAGTCCTTCTGCTTGATGAACCATACGAACATAATACGGGTAATAAGTCGAATTACTTTTGTTTCTAAATCCTCACGGTCATCATCTTCAGTTCCCGTATTATTGGGAAAAGAAACATTAGATGATGGTTCTATAGCCCATTGATACCATTCGAATAAATCCTTGTAGAACTGCTTTGTGAGTGTCTCGACAGAAAATGCATTCGTTATGTCACTGAGTGTCTGTTTGCTATTTTTCAATGTGCCAAACTGTTCTATGGCAGTACGGCATCCACGACCTTCGCCAAGCAAATATGTATAGCGTTTTGTATTAGTTGACATCTTTTCATATTCGCCTTGTTTGTTAAACCCCCAAGTTTCACTTACGTATGAGAATCTAAGAATGCTTTCATCCTTACGATAACAGAACATAAATGCTCCAGCATACCCCATATTACGCCAATCTGTAGTGAGCATATCACGAATGCCACGACGGTTACGCTCAATGTCAACTTTGTCACTCAATTCCACTTCGTATATGGCTATAGATTCTCCATCTACAAGAGATATTTTGCCAAGATTCAATGCTTCTTTAGCTAAGCGGCTACTTACGTGGACCGCAGAAGGAGTGTTCCAAAAACTAATTTTGTTTCGGAATATATCATAAAGCAATTTTTGCCAAGCCTCACGATTATATTTAGATTCGATGACTTCTTTGTAGTTCATATTGCTATTTTTAGAGTTTATTGAATGATTCTGATAAAATAATTTCTGCATTAGTCTCTTGCTCATTAAGCAGAGATTCTTGTGCCGTATAATATGGTGCATACTTTTTTGCCATATCAATGATTTCTGCAAGTGCTTCATCATGTGTCATTCTGGCTTTACCTCCTACGCGACGCAAGTTTTTCTGTATGCGTTGTAAGCGTTTAGCTATGTAGGTGATGACACCTCTTTCCGCTAATGTTTTGAGCTGAACTACTTTTATGTATAGTTCATTATCGTCTATTTCACGAATGAAATTATTTAACAAATTTACAGCGGTACTAACTTGCACTCCAACAGAACCTTGTTCCTCATGGGTAGTTTCTTGAGAACGTGCTTCTTCATCCTGCATCATGCGAAATTTTCGTAAAGCCATATTAATATGCTTATGGTGTTGCTCTATACGCTCTGCGGATTGTTCTTCTTTGGGAGCTTTGAAATATTTTAGAGCATCAAGCACAGAAAGTTCTTCTGCTGTTTCTGAGACCAAAAAGAATACCTTACGGAAATTCGTTTTCAGGAATACAAGAGTGTCATTTGCAAGTGTTACTCCATCTACTTTTTTCATTTCACGACCAGTACGGCTACGCAATGAGAGTTTTGCTATGCGATTATATTCTCTACGGTTGTTTTGATAGAGTGCACGGAGTTCCTCGTAATATGGCAATTCTTGATTACATTCTTCCTTTTGTTTCTTCATGCCTTCATCAAAGAGTTTACTTAAGTCGCGGTCAAGAATTTCTTCTTGTGAGTAAATTTGGTTGTCTTCACCGAAGGTGGAATGAAAGGTTTGAATCTTACTTAATGCGATTTGATTTAGATTGATTTCACGGTTTCCTTCACGGGATGGATAGAAAACGTAATTGTATATATGTTTGGATGAAGAACCGATACGATTGACGCGACCAATACGTTGCATCAGTCGGGTGCTATTCCAAGGAGTGTCATAATTTACAATCACATTTGCTCGATGCAAGTTTACACCTTCAGCAAGCACATCTGTGGTGAGGATGATATTGTAGTCATTGAGTTTTGTCTTATAGTTAGCATCAAAATTCTCACGGATAGTTTTGAACTGCTTACTACGATTATCAGCGGAGATTACCAATACGTCTTTACGATTAATACGGCGTGCCAAATACTCTACTGTGTCAACTGATTCTGAAAATACAACTAGTTTCTGTTCAGGATTGCGTTCCGATTTGAACAACTTATGCTTAAGCAGCTCATTGAACTTTGTGAACTTGGAATCATCTTCGTCTTTTATATCTGCCCATTCTGAACATAACATTTCAAGTGTATTCTGATCTCCTCTAAGCATTTCTATAAATTCAGGCTTAAAATCATCAGCAGTGAATACTGCATTTTTGGGATTATCTTCCGCTTTGGCATTTAGTTTCTCCTCAATTTCTTCATCACTCAACCCTGATTCTAATAGCATATTGATATCAAGATCCGGAGCAATGAATACTTTGTTGCGGTCAAACATATCTATCATATTTTGGTTTGCTTGACGGAAATTGTCTAATGAAACTTGGAAAGCATAAAAACTGCTTTCTAGCCGCTTCACCAATCCGTTTTTACGGATTCCAGCTAAGCTGCGGCTTATTAATTCCGCGTTATCATACAGTCCTTGTGCCGCTTCAGGCTTCAAGTAGGCTATAGCTTGATAACGAGCGTACGTCAAGTTCTTTTCAAGAGTAAGCATAGCATGTTCAAACAAATCAGCGAGATGCTCATTAAGCTCATATCGACTTTCTATAGGACGCTCTACTTTTGGAAAGCCATTCACATCCTTATTATATCGAGGCACGTTCTCGATGTCAGTACGTGTACGCCGAACCGTCAATGGCTTGATAACGCGGTCTCGAACTCGTTCTGCTAATTTCTTGAATCGACTTATGTCGAAATTTGGCTCTCTTTTTAGCTGTTTAAATTCTTTAATAAGAGGTGAAAAGAATGCCGTTAAATTTGATACACCATCAATCGTACATCGGCGTGGATCTTGGAATAATTGGATTTCTGTGTATATATCTGCAGGTGTATTATTCATAGGTGTTGCTGAAATAAGCATTACCTTTTTCTTAAAGCCGGGAATATTTCCATTTTCTATACGGGGCATTTTGCATATTTCCTGCAATTGCTCAAAGGCAGAGGTTGTATGCGAGCGGAATTTATGTGCTTCATCAACCAAAATAAGGTCAAATTCATCAGCATTCCAGTAGTTATAATTGTCTTCATCGAGAATCTTAGACAAACTGCCATTGGAAATAAAATTAACAAACTTGTCAATGCCAAAATCTTTAAATGTTGCTTTCCAGTTGTGTTCTACGGCAGGTGGATAGACGACGAGAATTTTTGTTTTGTCACGCCCATTCTCGATTAAGAATTTCTTAGCTATCATTGTAGCAATTACAGTCTTGCCAAGACCTACAACATCAGCAAGAAAAAAGCCATCGTAACGCAGTAGCTTTTGATAACCTTCTTCCACAGCATCCATTTGGTAATCATATTTCTTATACCCTTCCGGCATATCAAATGGATTGTTATCGTCTGTTGCCATGACTCTATCCGAAAAATACTCCATGAGCATTTTAATATAAAGGTCATAAGGTGAAGCATCACCTTTGAGGTATGTATGATCTATTGATGTTTTTACATCATCAGCCGTAATTTCGCATCCTTCGGCTTCTTTCCATAATAATTCAAATTCTTCTTTGGCAAATTTTACATCATCATATCTATCCATTTTTACATTAAACTCATACTGACGTTCCTCCGTGATGCCTAGTCCGTTTCCAGTAAGATTACTGGAACCAGTTATAGCCATTCCTTGGGTGTATTGATTAAAATCGTTTGGATAAAGTACGTATATTTTGGCATGTATTTTTTTTGAAGGATGCGCTCTTAGTTCCAATTTACCATCAATAAGGTCTTTCACCATTTGGAACATTCCATTTTCGACCTCTTTGCTATAATGCGAATGCTCTATATCTCGGCGAATTTCACGTAGACACTCTTCTTTTACTTCTTCTTCTGCTCCAAAAAATATCTTTCCTTGCCTTGTTGCTTGTGCAATGTATTTATCTACATTTATTCCTATTAAGACCCTAACCTTATTTATGTTGTCTAGGAAAGGACGTAAAGAAAAATATCCTGATGCTCTGAGAAAACCGACAACTGCATCAAGATTACAAATATGAGGATTATGGTGTAGTATGCCCTCAAATTCTTTTATGAGGGTATTGTTGTCTCTATTCGTGAAAAAGTTAGAATGAGTATATTTTTTAACATTATCCATGTTTTTGATAATTTAGATATTTATTTCTGAGTGTTTTCTTTTTCCCTTCTTTCTTTTACCTTTTCCAATCCCGGCATCTTTTTAGCCAATGCACTTTCTCCTGCTGGAAAATAGAGAGGAAAAACTTTATATAAGAAACCCACAACTTCACTACGACTTTTATCCATATTGTAAAAAGCAGAGCAGACAAAGTACATTAGTTCTTGCTGAC
>ERZ857757.2468-NODE-2468-length-11984-cov-7.662755_pt1 | contig 11984 bp, 11 predicted proteins | sample MGYA00519764_ERZ857757 | MGnify/ENA primary metagenome ERZ857757 (study PRJEB31778, sample SAMEA3449359) | human gut metagenome | biome: human gut; feature: human-associated habitat; material: faeces | place: United Kingdom | collected 2010/2012 ... | reverse complement strand
GTAACATTAAAACCGTCCCTTATATGCTTTTCGTGAAACGAAAAGCGCTCTTTCCGGGCTTTTCCGGAAAAGAAAAGCCTGCCCCTTTTGTTACTTTTGCTAAAAGTAACCACGGCTCCCCGGCAGCCCCGCCGGGTCTGCTCCTCACGCTGACGCGTGAGTATCTACCGGCGGCACAGCCGCCTATAAAGGAGATGAATCAAGATGGTCGAGATCACCGGCGTCGAAAAAAACTCACCAGCCGCAAAAGCCCATATCCTCGCCGGCGATGTCCTTGTCTCCATCAACGGAAACCCTATCACCGACGTCTTAGATTATCGATTCTATATCACCGAAAAAAAACTCGATATCGAACTTGACCGACGCGGCGAACCGGTTCATGTCCTTATAAAAAAACCGCAGTATGACGATATCGGCTTGGAATTTGCCACTTATCTCATGGATAAAAAGCATTCCTGCAAAAATAAATGCGTCTTTTGCTTTATTGACCAAAACCCCAAAGGAATGCGTGAAGATATCTATTTTAAAGATGACGACAGCCGTCTGTCTTTCTTTTTCGGCAACTACATCACGCTTACCAACCTCACAGACGCCGATATCGACCGCGTCATCAAAATGCGTATTTCACCCATCAATATATCGGTGCATACCACCAACCCCGAACTGCGCGTCAAAATGATGAAAAACAAAAATGCCGGTGCCTCGCTCCGGTTTCTCGACCGCTTGCGCGACGGCGATATCACCATGAACGCCCAGATCGTGCTCTGCAAAAATCTCAACGATAAAGCGGAACTTGACCGCACATTGAACGATCTTTCCGCTTATTACCCCCATATTGAAAGTATCGCCGTCGTGCCGTCCGGCCTAACCAAACACCGTGACGGACTCTATCCGCTCGAACCGTTTAACAAAGAGGACGCGCGCGAAGTCATTGCGCAGATCGATCGAAAACGCGCCGAAAACGAAAAAAATTACGGAGAACGCCTGATCCAGGCCGCCGATGAATGGTATCTCAAAGCGGAGTTGCCTTTACCGGACGAATCGTACTATGACGGCTATCCGCAATTGGATAACGGCGTCGGCTGCATTACCAACCAAAAAGACGAGATTTCCATGGAAATCGAAAATTTGCTGGAGGACGGCTTTACTCTCGATAAACCGCGTGAAGTTTCCGTAGTTACGGGTATGGCTGCCTATAACTTTATCCAGAATGCCGCCAAGAATCTGGAAAAGAATTTTCCCGGACTTACCGTGCATGTCTACGGTGTGGTAAACCGTTTTTTCGGTGAATCCATTACCGTTTCCGGCCTTTTGACCGGCGGCGACATGTACGATTATTTAAAGGACAAGCCGTTAGGGCAGACGGTGTTCATTCCGTCGGTAACGCTGCGGCATGAGGGCGACCTGTTTTTAGACGATATGAGTCTTGACGAATTCACCGAAAAACTCGGCGTTCCGGTCGTGCCGGTTACCAATGACGGCGCGGAGTTTGCGGATAAAATCACAGGCGTTTACGAACAATAATTTTCAAAACGGATCTCGTATCCTGTTACACGGATATTCAACCCATACCACAAAGGAGGTATTCTCATGGCAAAGCCGGTTGTAGCAATTGTCGGACGTCCGAACGTCGGCAAAAGCACCTTTTTCAACAAAGTAGTCGGCAAACGAATCGCCATTGTCGAAGATACACCGGGCGTCACGCGCGACCGACTGTATTTTGAAGTCGAATGGTGCGGCAGAAAAATGATGATGATCGATACCGGCGGTATCGAACCCGACACCAACGACGCCATGATGACGCACATCAAAACGCAGGCGGAGCTTGCCATTGAACACGCCGACGTTATTCTGTTTCTGACCGATATCCGGGCAGGCGTCACGGCCGACGACCGCGAGATTGCGTCTATGCTGCGCAAAAGCGGAAAACCGGTGGTTCTCTGTGTCAACAAAGTAGATTCTGTCGGTGCACCACCGCCCGAAATTTACGAATTTTATGAATTGGGACTTGACGAACCGTATGCCGTCAGCTCGGTACACGGCACCGGCACCGGCGATATTCTCGAAAAAGTCTGTGAGCTTCTGCCGGAAGAAAATGAGCCAGAGGACGACGACGACACCATAAAAGTTGCGCTCATCGGCCGTCCCAATGCCGGAAAAAGCTCGCTTGTCAACCGGATCATCGGCACGGAGCGCATGATCGTTTCGGATGTAGCCGGAACGACGCGCGATGCGATCGATTCCACCTTTGAAAACGAATTCGGCAAATATGTATTTATCGATACTGCCGGAATCCGCAAGACCGGAAAAATCGGAGACAGCATCGAAAAATACAGCATTTTGCGCGCCGAAATGGCTGTTGACCGCAGTGATGTATGCTTGATTCTCATTGATGCGACCGAGGGGGTGACCGCGCAGGATGAACGCGTCGCCGGCATTGCGCATGAAAGTGGAAAAGCCTGCATTATCGTCATCAACAAGTGGGATTTAGTCGAAAAAGACACCAAGACCATGGATGAATTCCGCAAGGACGTTTATACAGCACTTTCTTATATGACCTATGCGCCGATTCTGTTTATATCGGCCAAGACCGGTCAGCGCGTCAACCGGTTGTTTGAGCTTATCAACTATGTCAACAATCAGGCCGCTATGCGCATCTCGACCGGCATGCTCAACGATGTTCTCGGCGAGGCCACCACGCGCGTTCAACCGCCGACTGACAAGGGCAAACGCTTGAAGATCTACTACATGACGCAGACCGGTATCAAAGCGCCGACTTTTGTCATTTTCTGCAACGACGCGGAACTGTTTCATTTTTCCTATCAGCGTTACATTGAAAACAAACTGCGCGAAACGTTTGGTTTTGAGGGAACGCCGATTAAGCTCATCATTCGCGAAAAAGGCGACGAACAGTAAATCAACGGACTGTTCAACCTCACAAACGCTTTTTTCAAAAGAGAGCAACGCAACTTTTCTTAGGCGGAAAGTTTAACAAAAGAATTTTTTCCGTCCGACGGTTTGATTCCTCAAACCGTCGGACGTTTTTTTGTTTCACGAAAAATCTGCGCGTCACCTTTACAACATAATAAACGACTTATTTTGACAGCATTATGTAAAATCCGAACATTTTTCTTTTCATGTGCATTTTACCTTGCTTCGCTTTTACTTTTTACAAAACTCCCGTATTCTTTAATCGTACCAAAGGAAAAAAACAAAAATCAAACCAAAGGAGTTTTGATCATGAAAAAGAAAATTTTAACCGTTCTCGCCGCCGCTCTTGCGGTAACCGCTCTTGCGTCCTGCGCCAAACAAAACGACACCATCACCGTTGTCAGCCGTGAAGACGGCTCCGGTACGCGCGGTGCGTTCACCGAACTTATGGGAATCGAAAAAGACGGCACGGATATGACCTATGCCAAAGCTGAGATTTCCAACAGCACCTCGGTCGTCATTTCAACCGTAGCCGGAAACAAAAACGCAATCGGTTACATCTCGCTCGGTTCTTTGAACGATTCGGTCAAGGCCGTCAAAGTTGATGGTGTGGAAGCCTCGGTCGATAACGTCAAGAACGGCTCGTATAAAATTTCCCGTCCGTTTATCATCGCAACCCAAGACGAGATCAGCGATCTTGCCGCTGATTTCATCAAATTCATTCTCAGTGACGACGGACAAGCCATTGTTTCCGAAAAATACATAACTGTCGGCGGAAACGGCGCTTACACACCTGCCGGTCTTTCCGGAAAAGTAACGCTTGCCGGTTCGACCTCCGTTTCCCCTCTCATGGATGAATTAGCCGCCGCTTACAAAAAGCTCAATCCCGACGTAACCGTTGAAATCCAGCAAAGCGGTTCGGGCGCCGGTATTCAGAGCGCCATTGAGGGCGTGTGCGACATCGGTATGTCCTCGCGTGAACTCAAAGACAGTGAGATCCAAGCCGGTCTTACCCCGACCGTCATGGCTCTTGACGGAATCGCCGTCATCGTCAACAAGGATAACAGCACCGAAGCATTGACCTCCGAACAGATCAAGAGCATCTACATCGGCGAAACCACCTCTTGGGCAGACGTGAAATAACACGGTGACCGCTATGAAACGCATTCCGGAATCCTCTGCAAACGTCAAAGACCCGACCGAAAACCGGTTTTTCCGGTTCAAGGAAAGCGCCATGAAACTGCTTTTCCTGCTTTCGGCCTGCGCGTCGGTCGCCGCCGTGCTTGCTATCTGCGCCTTTCTCTTTGCCGGAGGAATTCCGGCCATGCGCGAGATCGGCGTCGGTAAATTTCTGACCGGCCGCGTCTGGAAACCGACCGAAGGAATCTACGGCATATTCCCGATGATGATTGGCAGTCTTTATGTAACTGCCGGCGCGATTCTCATCGGTGTGCCGGTCGCGGTTTTCTGCGCCGCCTACCTTGCCTGCTTCTGTCCGCCGAAAATCTATAAGATTCTCAAACCCATGACCGAGCTTCTTGCCGGTATTCCGTCGATCGTCTACGGTTTCTTCGGACTTACGGTTCTGGTGCCGCTTATGCAGTCACTTACCGGCACCAGCGGCAAAGGCATGATAACAGCGTCCTTACTCTTAGGTATCATGATTCTGCCGACCGTGACGGGAATTGCCGAAAGTGCGCTCCGCGCCGTTCCGAACGCCTATGAAGAAGGGTCTCTTGCACTTGGAGCCACCAAGGAGCAAAGCGTATTCTTTGTCCGCCTTCCGGCAGCCGGAAGCGGCGTTTTTGCCGGGGTGATTCTCGGAATCGGCCGGGCGATCGGCGAAACCATGGCGGTCGTCATGATTGCCGGGAACCAAGCGGTTCTCCCCGAACATCTGACGGACGGAGTGCGCACTCTCACAGCGAACATCGTACTCGAAATGGCCTATGCCGATTTCGGACTTCACCGCAGGGCTCTCATTGCAACAGCCGTTGTCTTATTCGTTTTTATTCTTATCATCAATCTTTCTTTTTCCCTTATCCGGAAAAAGTCTTAATACACGAACCGAGGTCACTCATGAATCTTACCGCTTCAACGCCTTACAGGGCAAATAGAAAAGTGTCTGAACTTGTCAAAGCAAAAGAAAAACTGCATGCGGACAAACCGCGTCTGTTTTCCACCTATGTTTTACGCGTCTGTACCGGAATTTCCGTTTTTCTCACAGTCTTTACGCTTGTCTTTCTCATTGGCTATATTCTTGTAAAGGGCATTCCGAATCTGCGGCTGTCCCTGTTTGCGCTTGAATATACACCGGAAAACGTTTCCATGCTGCCGTCGATCATCAACACGCTTCTTATGACGGCGCTGTCGTTGGTATTAGCCGTTCCGGTCGGGCTGTTTGCCGCCATTTACCTTTCGGAATATGCGCGCAAAGGATCGCGGTTAGTCAAGCTTATCCGTCTTACGACCGAGACCCTGTCGGGTATCCCGTCAATCGTTTACGGGCTTTTCGGCTATCTGTGCTTTGTCATTGCGTTTAAATGGGAATATTCGCTGATTGCCGGTGTGTTTACGCTTGCCATTATGATTCTTCCGCTCATTATCCGTACCGGTGAAGAAGCGCTTCTTGCCGTTCCGGACAGTTACAGGGAAGCCTCGTTCGGATTAGGAGCCGGAAAACTGCGCACCGTCTTTCACATTGTTCTTCCGAGCGCCGTGCCGGGCATCTTAGCCGGCGTCATCCTCGCTATCGGCCGTATTGCCGGAGAAAGTGCCGCGCTCATCTTCACAGCCGGCACAGTTCCGAGCGTACCGAACAGTCTGTTTTCCTCCGCACGGACCTTGTCGGTACATCTGTATGCCCTGATTTCCGAGGGATTATATACCGGTCAGGCATATGCAACTTCATTAGTCTTACTTGTCATGGTGGTGGGTATCAACGCACTCTCTTATGCGCTCGCCAAAAAGGTTACAAAGAAATAACGTGTGAAAGGCGGTGTTCCCATGTCCCAGACAAAGGCAAAAATTGAAATCCGGCACTTGAATCTGTTTTACGGCGACTTCCAGGCGTTGAAAGACGTGTCCCTCGCCATGGATGAAAAGCGTGTAACGGCATTTATAGGCCCTTCCGGATGCGGAAAATCCACGCTTTTAAAATCCATCAACCGTATGAACGACCTTGTGGAGAACTGCCGTATCACCGGAAGCATTTTATTGGATGGCAAAGACGTATACAAGGATATCAACGTCAACACCTTACGCAAGCGTGTCGGCATGGTTTTTCAGAAACCGAACCCGTTCCCGATGAGCATTTACGACAACATTGCCTACGGGCCGCGCACACACGGAATCAAGGCCAAATCCGTACTTGACGGCATTGCGGAAAAAGCGCTTCGCGACGCGGCGCTTTGGGATGAGGTCAAGGATCGCCTGAAAAGCGACGCGACCGAACTTTCCGGCGGACAACAGCAGCGGTTATGCATTGCGCGTGCGCTTGCGGTTGAGCCGGAGGTTTTACTTATGGATGAGCCGACCTCGGCGTTGGATCCGATCTCCACGGCTAAAATCGAAGAATTAGCGTCGGAATTGAAAAAGAATTACACGATTGTCATTGTCACGCACAACATGCAGCAGGCTTTGCGTATTTCCGATAAGACGGCGTTTTTCTTACTCGGCGAAGTGGTGGAATTCGATGAGACATCGAAGATTTTCACCGATCCGCGCGACAAGCGCACAGCGGACTATGTTGGCGGCCGATTTGGCTGATACAAGGGGCTGGTCGCCCTTAAACTCTGCTCTCTTTTCTTAAAAGAAAAGGGATCTAAAAGAATTTTGATGCCCGGTGGTTTGGAACCACCGGGCATCATATGCTTTTCGGTTCTCGAAAAGCAAGAAAAGAGACGTTTTTTCTGTTACTTTTTGCGGCGTGCAAAAAGTAACCAAAAAAGCACGTGCTCGGACGCGTCAAAAGTTGCCAGTGGCAAGTTTTGGCGTGTCGGAGACCGCCGAAACAGGGAGTATTGTGAGCGGACGCGAACAAGACGACCATGTTTCAAGGAGTCGGCTCCGCCCTGCGACCTCGGTTCAAAATTCCGAGCGTGGGAGTTTTTGCTAAAACACAAGCTTTGTGCCTATCAAAAGATTTCTACGAAAATTTGCAACCTTGTGCCATATAGCTCGGAGTATTTTGAACCGGTACGAGACGGCGGCTTTACTGCGTAAGGATTTGTGGGTATTTTTGAAAAACAGGCTTTGATTTGGGCGGACAGCAGGTTATGTGTTTCATAAAATGGGAAAGTTTGGTGGGAGGTTGGGTTTTGAACAACAGAATATGGCTTTTTGAAAAAAAGAAAGTTTTGCAAAAGAGTGCAAAACTTCAATTTTCTGCATATATGCAAACCACTGATTCACTCCAAATTTTCTATTTACCCACATCAATTTCCCATTTCCGCCGCAACAAAGATAACGTACACTTTCTCTTTTAAACAACCGCCTACGGCGTCAAGCACGCACAGCAACTTCGATTTTTCGCAAAATCCGATTCTGCGTTTGATGAAAATTCGCGGTTCGCACCGGTTCAAAACATGGCCGTACGTTTAGCGGCACTAACAAACTTTTGCAAAAAAACTTAATATGCTGAACGTTTCAAATTTTACTTAAAATCCCACCGCACGGGTTTTGAACCATTCCCCGGGAGTCCAGAGGGGCGCTATTTTGCAGCGGCGCTTCGCCGCCTTGGTCTGCTTTTGGTTACTTTTCGCAGAGGCGAAAAGTAACAGAAAATCGTCCTTGGGGACTTTTAGAGGCTTGGGGCACGCCGCAAAAAGTAACATTAAGACGTCCTTTTGGGTTCCTTTTGCTAAAAGTAAAAAGAACCGCAAAACATCTCTTTCATGCCTTTCGAGAAACGAAAAGCCCCTTTTCCGTACAGGAAAGGGGGCAAATACAAGACAAACTCAGACCTTCATCTTGACCGCTTTGAACAAAGCCTTATACACAATGACAGCGCCGATAACCGTAAGAATCATCTCCGGCAACATGTAGCAGCCGTTGTAAACAATGCTGTATAACCAGCTGTTGGAGGTCTCGAAACCATCCCACAGCTTTCCGGCCGAAGCAAATACAAATACGCCGCTGAGCACGTGGAAAACAAATCGAAGCGCTACAACAAGCGCCGTTCCGCCGATTACACCGCCCATGCCCTTTTTGACAAACAGACCGGCAAGACCGAGAACCGTAAAAGCGACGATATAATCAAGAAGAATGCAGGAAATCAATGCTCCTGCCGTCAATCCCCAACCAAGTAATCCATCAAACAGAATGCCGAATAAAAGCTGGATCACCGAATACACAAACGCCGAAAATAAGCCGGTCTTTACGCCGTGGCGAATCGAAATGAGCGCAATGGGAAGCATGCTGAACAGCGTGATACTGCCGCCCCAGGGCAACTGCCAGATCTTAATAAGGCTAAGTACTGCCGCAAGTGCAATCAGAATGCCGCACTCGGCAAGCGTTTTGATTTTTGTCTTTTCCATAAGAAAAGCCCTCCGAAAAAAATAAAATACCGCACACAATATCGGTGCGGTATGCTTTTTCGTGATGAAAGCTATCTCCCTACGCCGGTATTATCCGTTCAGGTTTAAAGGGTTCGGAAAAATCCGTCTCAGCCGTAAAACAGCACCCCTGATATCTATGCGGTTCGTCTTACAGTATAACGGAAAAATATGAATAATTCTACCGTTTACGCTTTTCTCTCTCACTTTTTCAGAATTTCAAGACTTCTTTCCAGAATTCCGTTCATTTTCGCAATGACAAGCCCATAGTTTCCGAACGGAATCTTCTGCCTTTCAGCCTCGCTCTGACGAAAACGCATTTCTCTTTCGTTCAACATACAGCCGCCGCAATGGAGCACCAGTGCATACGCAGATAAGTCTTTCGGAAAATATCCGCCGGAGGTGAACTCAAATTCAAGGTTCTTTCCGGTGTATTTTTTTATCCATGCCGGCAGTTTCACCGTGCCGATGTCTCCGCACTGTCTGTGATGCGTACAGCCCTCACAGACGAGAATTCTATCTCCGTCGGAAAGCATGTCCAATGCCTGCGCACCGCGTAAGGCCCCCTCCAACACGCCCTTATACCGCTGCATGAGAATGGAGAACGATGTGAGAAAGACGTTCTCCGGCACAATCTTTTTTACATATCCGAACGCCTGACTGTCGGTAATCACGGCTTTCGGCGGCGTTTTGAGCGCATCAAGCGCCGCGGCAAGCTCCGTTTCCTGCACCACAAGCGGCAAAGCATGAATATCAAGTAGTTCTCTTAATACCAACTGTTCGGGTAAGATCAGCCGTCCCTTGGGAGCCGCCTCGTCAATGGGAGTTACAAGAATGACAAGATCGCCTGCCGTAAAAAGGTCGGTGACAATGGTACGATCGTTTTTCACGGCATAGGCGGCTATCATATTTTTGAGATTTTCTATGCCTTTGCCCGAAAGCGCACACACGGAAATCTCATTGCTGTTTTTCACATTTACCTGCACAAGGTCGCTTTTATTATAACAGATAATATACGGGATTTTTCTGGTTCGGAACTGTTCAATCAAAGCGCAGTCGTCCCCCGATAATCCGACGGAACTGTCCGCGACCAGTACGGCAATATCCGTTTTGCGCAAAATTTCATAGGTCTTTTCGGCGCGAGCCGTACCAAGAGCCGTGTTGTCGCCAAGACCTGCCGTATCGCATACGATAACCGGTCCGATCGGCAACAGCTCCATGGATTTGAGAACCGGATCGGTAGTCGTTCCGGGCATGTCTGACACGATCGATAAAGGTTGTCCGGTCACACGGTTGACGATGCTGGATTTTCCGGCGTTGACCGCGCCGAAAAAGGATATAAAGGTTCTTTCGGAAGCAGGTGTGTTTTGCATATTAAGTCTCCTTTCCCGGAATATACCGGCTAAAAGCGGAAGTCACGCTTGCCGTTGTGAATGTTTTCGATGTAATCGGCCGCCAGTTTCTTGACTTTCGGGTTAGGAATGGTTTCCAGTTCTTTCTGCAGCATTTTCTCGCCCAACACTTTTGTCGGCTCAGAGGCGTAGTCCTCCAAATATTCTTTTAACGTCATCAGCGCGTTCGGCAGGCAACAGTTCTGAATCTGTCCGGCTTTGAGAAGCGACATAAACCGGTCGCCGGTGCGCCCTTCTCTGTAACAGGCCGTGCAGAACGATGGAATATAGCCCATTTCCATCAGCCACCGTACCACTTCGTCGAGCGTCCGGTTATCGCTGACATCAAACTGGGAAGAATTTTCGTCCTCCGGTTCCGGTTCACAGTATCCGCCGACCGAGGTGCGCGACGCACCGCTGATCTGCGAAACGCCGAGCCGAATCACCTTTTCACGAACAGCTTTGCTTTCACGCGTTGAGATGATCATGCCGGTATACGGCACGGAAATGCGGATGAGGGCGCAGAGTTTAGCAAAAGTTTCATCGTCGATTCCATTGTCGAAGGCGTCCGGGTCTATATCGTCGGCATGCTTGATACGCGGCACGCTGATCGTATGCGGACCGACCCCTTTATACGCTTCAAGATGTTCCGCGTGCATGAGAAGCCCGCAAAATTCGTATTTGTACAGCTCCAAACCGAACAGTACGCCGAGTCCCACATCGTCGATACCGCCCTCCATGGCGCGGTCCATAGCTTCGGTATGATAATCATAATTATGCTTGGGTCCGGTCGGATGAAGCTTTTCATAGCTTTCTTTATGATAGGTTTCCTGAAACAGAATGTAAGTGCCGATACCGGCTTCTTTGAGTTTTCGGTAGTTTTCAACGGTGGTAGCGGCAATGTTGACATTGACGCGGCGAATCGCTCCGTTTTTGTGCTTGATGGAGTAAATGGTGTGGATACAATCAAGAATGTACTCAATCGGGTTATTAACCGGATCTTCGCCGGCTTCAATAGCCAAACGCTTATGTCCCATATCCTGCAAGGCAGTCACTTCGCGGACAATATCCTCTTGGGACAGTTTTTTGCGTGCGATATGTTTATTCTTGTAATGATACGGACAGTACACGCAGCCATTGACGCAATAATTGGAGAGATATAACGGTGCGAACATGACAATGCGGTTCCCGTAGAAATCCTTTTTGATCTGCTCGGCAAGGGCATACATTTTTTTTACTCTTGTCGGTTCGGTACAGGCGAGAAGCACCGACGCTTCGCGGTGTGAAAGTCCTTTTCTTAAAGCCGCCTTTTCGATAAGTGAATCGATAAGTTCATAGTTATCCTTATTCTGTTCGGCATAATCGAGAGATTCGAGAATTTCTTCGTGGTTGATAAATTCCTCAGCATGAGGGGACATTTTATTATACATATTTTCGCTCCTTTTGGCAAAACGGTTAAAGATTCTGATAAGCGGTCTTGGCGGAAACGCCGGAGAGACGTCCGAGTTTGCCGGAAAGGGCGTTGATCTCGTCCTGCGGTGCATCAAGAGCGACGCTGATGATATGGACGTTCTTTTTGGGATACGGCAATCCCATACGTCCGATAATATACGAGCCGTATTCGTGCAAGAGGGCATTGACCATTTCGGCGGCATCGCTTGATTCCAAAAGAATAGCGATAAGAGCTACGCGTGTGTTTTCCGTTTTGAGTTCCATAGAACCATTTCCTTTCATGATGACATGTTGCGGCTTGGCAAAAGAAAAAGCTTTGCCGGAACGGCAAAGCTTGGATAGGATAGGAAAAAACACGCTCACCAAAAATGGTATGCGGAGAAAAACCGGCAAAGATCCGGTGAAAAATCCTGCTTATTTCCGTTCGGGCTGATACCGAAGAGCATCTTACGGTACAAGGTCGCACTGAATTGTAATTCCGTTTGGTGAAAAGAGCGTTGCTGTTCGCACCTTACGGGTACTTTCAGTATAGCAGAATTTTATGAACAAATAAAGTGCCCTTTGAGGGAGTTTTTCTTTTTGCCAAAAGAAACAAAAGTGGGGCTTTTCTTTTCCGGAAAAGCCCGGAAAGAGTGCTTTTCGTTTCGCGAAAAGC
>ERZ857757.2459-NODE-2459-length-12036-cov-20.154495_pt1 | contig 12036 bp, 13 predicted proteins | sample MGYA00519764_ERZ857757 | MGnify/ENA primary metagenome ERZ857757 (study PRJEB31778, sample SAMEA3449359) | human gut metagenome | biome: human gut; feature: human-associated habitat; material: faeces | place: United Kingdom | collected 2010/2012 ... | reverse complement strand
CAACGAGTTCCTGACCGATGCCACCTTCACAGGCTCACAAGGGCCGTTCTGGTGGTTAGCGCATTTTTCTCGCTTCTGTCATTTGCAAATCATTGATATTCAGCAATATTACGAAACCATGTATCGTGATACAAATCCCTGACGGGACAAAAACGGGACAAAACCACAGGAAAATAAAATCAAGAACGCTCTTTGCCGGACATCCCTTGCCGTGAATACCCTTTCACGACACAAAGGTACGCTTTTGTCCCGTGAATACCAAGCATAAACCCATAAATTTACTACAAATATGCTGTCAGACAATACTTTCTGCGGAATTGGGCATTTGAGATAGATACATCAAATATCGGGACTCTGCATCTTCGATTTGGTGTAAAATTCCTGTTAAAATCTGTTTAACGGCATTTGTACACTATGATTACTTTGCCGTTGGACAATGCGTATCGAAAGTGTACAAGCTCTTTGCCGCTTTTGTGGCATCTGAATGTATGCCTAATCAGGATGTTACCTAAGTAATGTGACACGGAACAGTAGCCGGACAATGTGACAAGCGTCATATTGTACAATGTATGAAATTCGCTGATTTTCAAATCATTAAAGAGCTATAATGCAGGCAATTATATCGTCCTTTTTTAGCTGAATTACAAATCAAACCATATACATTTGCGACCGAAATTGATTAACAAGGCAATAAAATACAACGATTATGACGGAAAACAAAAACTCAAAAATGAACCTCGAACAGGAGCGCAGGATTGCGGAACTCCAAGAACGGGTGAACAGACTGGAGAACCTTTGCTATGCGGCCAAGGAAATATTGAATTTAGAGGAAGCGGCAACCTTTCTCGGTATTGCCAAAAGCACCCTTTACAAGATGACCCACTTGAACCAACTGCCGTACTTCAAGCCGTCCGGAAAACTCATCTTTTTTGAGAAGAAGAAACTCATTGAGTGGGTACGCGGCGCAAAGTCCATGTCCGTTGAAGAAATCAAGGAGGAAGCAGCCGCCAAGATTATGGAAATGAACGAAAGGCAGTAAAGCATTATTATTCACACTAAAATCAAAATAAAATGGAACAGACTAAGAACATGGAACAGACCGGAGCAGCTTCGGCCATCCACATCGAGAAAAAGAACGAGAACAGAAAACGTGAGGCAAGCGGAAAGGATGTACAAGCTATCCGCTCGTTTTTAGAAAGTCTGAGTGTTTACGAGGCGGACGCATTGCGTGTGGGCATTGCCATTGCAGACGGTAAAACCACTGCGGAAAACATTTCATCGGATGACCGCCTTGCGCTCAACCGTTATCTCAACAGCGGAAAGGACGACGAACGGATGACTGCGGACAATGCGCAGGCACATCGGTTGAACCGTGCGTTTCAACTATTGGAGCGTGTAGCGGAGTTTTGCGACAAGCGGCAATTAGTAACGGTGAATAGGTCGTTGCTATCCATCGCCGTGGATGCGGCAGACATCAGCCGAGCCGTTTCCTCACTTGACAAGCGTCCAGCACCGGGGCAACCGTTCCCCAATAGCACAGGCATCAGTGGCGCAGGAAAGTAACCGTATGCGGTTGGAAAATTCAAATGACCGATGAAAATCCACTATGGATATGGCTGCATCCCGTTCCTTTTTTTCCCTTATTTCGGATTGGAACACATTTAGTAACGGGTGTTGCTTATCAGCGAAACAGTTTTACGCTTGCGCATTACACAAAAGGATGAAGCCGTGCAGGGAACAACGAAAAACTAACAGTCAATTCCGTACATACTTTTGTACGGCTTCATTCCATCCTTACAACAGAAGCATCACATTTATATCACACTTATAGAAACAAAATTTTATGGACAAGGAAAAATACAGTTTCTTGAACCCGAAAGGGATTGAAACTTTTGCGTTCATCTTTTCGGGCAATGCACTACAATGGTTGCACGGAACAACAACCGATGACAACGGCAGGAAAATCGGCAACTTCACATTGTTTGGCGACCTCTTGGCAAGGATGGCTCTTGCGGACGGTACGGCCAAAGGTTTCTACAGACCGCTCACGCTGTCAGTCGGTCAGGCGCAGTATTCCGAAGAACAGCTTTCAACACAATGGAGCATGGGCAGGAAGCGCATCCGCCGCCTGTTGGACGAACTGGCAAGACTGGAACTCATAGACACCTCCCGTTCAAGGGTTGCGTCCGTGATGACTTTTCCATGCCTCCTGCAATGGATGACAAAGGATGGCAGCGTAGTTTCTAATCCGTTCATCCACAAACAAAGGGAAAGAATAGAACCGCTCTGAATGGTGGCAAACGGGCAGACTGGCTGATTTCCCGCTTTCCCGTTGTTCTCCAATCCGGCAAATCATCCGGCACACATAAGGCTTTCCGATGGCTAACGTAAGGGATGAATGGCGTGGAGCGTCAGCGTTGAGTTGCGAGATATGCCGAGGTATTACCGCCTTCGGACGGTATTACCACGACACTCTCGCAACGGTCTGGCAGCCCGTTGTCCTTGCCGCTCGCAGGCTCGCACCATCCCTTTTGTAGATACCGTATTATTCCATTTTAAGAACTTTTGTTTATGGCATATGAAGAAGAAGCAATCCGAACAGGAAAAGCCTGTTGTAAGGCGTGACAAGGTGGTGGTCACCAAAGTCACGGAACAGGAGCTTACACAAATCAAAAGCACCGCCAACCAATGCGGCATGACCCGCAGCGACTTCATCCGTGCAAGGGCACTCGGCTATAAGCCAAGATTGAGGCTTTCCGATGCGGAATTGGATGGTTTGCGCCAGCTTGCGGCTTGCAGGACGGACATGGTGAACTTCGCCAACGCCCTGCATGGTTTGAGCGACAATGAGAAGGTAAAACTTTTCCGGCACCAGCCGACCATGCTTGACTGGTACGAGAAAGTGGCATATGTCACGAACCGTGTCACCGACTTCTTGCAGTCCGCACAGACGGCCAACAGCTATCCGGCAGGAACAACAAACGAAAATGCAAAGGAGGACTAAGCATGATAGCCAAGGCAAAGGCCGTAGCCCACGGCATTAGGGCAATGCTGTATGTGTCTGGTGAATCGAGGAACAAGAAGCATCCCGAAAGGATAATCCGTATCTGCGACAACTTCATGCCGCAGGGAATGGACGCGACAGGCATTTTTACGGAAATGAAGTTTGCCACGATGAACCATCCGAACATCAAGAACAATATCATTCGCATGGAGATAAGCCCGGCGATGGAGCATACCGAAAACTTCACTTTGGATGATTGGCGGGAACTGTGGCATGACTTCGCCGCCGCTTTCGACATGCAGGAAATCCGAGACAAGGACGGCAAGGTGGTTTCCGAGCAGACAAACATATCGGGCAGCAAGTCATCCGTCTGGCTGCATGAGGAATCCGACAGCAGAATACCCCATCTTCATGCCATCGTCAGCCGGATGGACGAAAACGGGAACATCAACAACGACCACGCCATACACCTCCGCGCACAACGGGCGGCGGAAATGATAGCCCGGCAAAGGGGATGGACTACGGCACAACACATACACGAAACCAACATCCCGAAAGTCAGTGCCGACTGCATGGAAGTCTTGCGCGAACTTGACAACTGGTCATGGGACGGCTACCAAGAAAGGCTTGCCGCCAAAGGTTACGAGTTATATTTGCGGAAAGATAAGAAAGATGTCATTCGTGGCTATGTGCTTCTTAAAGGCAACACGAAATTCAAGGCATCGGAACTTGGAAAGGGACGCAACCTGACCGCATCACGCATCAGGCAGACATGGGAAAAGCTACATTCCGGCAATGAGCAACAAGTCCGTCCGGCAACCAAACAGCCAGTTGTACCGACACCGAAACCATCCGTTCTTAATGGTACGGAACATAGGTCACAGCCATTTGTACAACATCGTAATCCTATATTCGAGGATTATACCACTTATAAATCCAATCACCAGCCCACAGAGTTTGAATATGACGGCGAGACCTATAAGCGTTATCTTCCAGACAAGGTGCTTGACTTCTTCAACTATGAGTTCGACTATCTGGAACTGGCCAACTGGCAAGCCCTGCAAAACCTTGCGATGGCTTACTTCACTTTGATAGCATCACCCTACGAGGTGACATCGGGCGGCGGTGGCGGCGGTTCGCAGTCTGACTTGAAATGGGGGCGTGACCCGAAAGAGGATGAGATAGAGTTTGCCCGTAGATGTGCGCAGGCCGCTTCAAAGAGAATCGGCAGACATTCCAAAGGCGGAATAAAACGTAAATAAAAAACTAAAAAACAGAAATGCAATGAAACAACCCGATACGGCAGCACTCCGTGAGAGGCTTGCCAATTATACACCCGAAGATGAGTTGGAACAGGATAAGCAGGAACTTGACGGACTGACTCAGAAAGTCAACTGCCAGCTAATCGAGTTTCGCAATCTGCTGAAAGAAATCAATGCGCTCAAGGAAGAACTGCACGGCATACACGGTAGTTTGAAGCATACCGTCCAACGTGAACGAACTGCCTTCAATGCCTTGGTTGCGGCAAAAGACAGTGCGGACAATATCATGGACGGCATCAACCGTGCCATTGTCAAAGCAGAACAGCACACCGTCATCCGTGCCAAAATCGGTACCGATGAACTGGCGAAAGTGCATCAATGTACAGCCGACCATATCAAGACCGAAGAAGAACTGTTGGAGAAGCACTGTAAGAAAATGGCCAAACGCCTCCAAAGCAATGAAGGCATTTGGCTTTCTACACCGTGGCTCATATTCGTGGTGATAGTTTTGTCTGTAAGTTATCTTGCCGTAATTTTATGGGCTATATACAAAAGATGAGTTACACACTTTTACTTGCCCAATGATTTGAACATTTTGGTAATGCACCGCTTCTTTTGTTCCATATTGGGATGGACGTAAAGGTTGAGCGTAGTTGAAATGTTTGAATGACCCAACAATACGCTGACAGTTTTATAGTCACATCCGGCTTCAATACAACGGGTGGCGAAGCTGTGCCGCAGACCGTGATATTTCAGTTTGGGGATGTCGAGCTTCGCCATCAAACCATTGTAATAGTTACGATACGTGCGTGGTTCTGTTGGACGCTCATCATTAGTAAGCACATAAAAATCTTCATTGACCACCTTTTTCAACGGTTTAATCATAGACAACAACTCCTTGCTCATAGGAATTTCGCGGCAGGAGTTTTTTGTTTTGGGTGTGTTGATGACCAACTCCGTATGCTTTTTCTCACCCTCAATGATATAGATGCGTTCAATCGTGCGACTGACCGTTATTGTTCCATCTGCCACATTGATGTCGCTCCACTTCAAAGCGCATATTTCTCCAATGCGCAGCCCTGTACTAAGGCTGATATAAATTCCCAACCCAGTAAAGGTAAAGTGGCTCTGAATGTAGTTCAGAATCTTTCGGTGATTGGCGACAGACAGCACTTCCAGTTCCTTGCTGGTGGAGGTCGTGGGGTATTTTATATCCCATTCGTAGTAAGTCATCCATTCATTTTTAACTCCGAACTTCATCACCATTTTAAGGACTATCAGAATGTCCTTTACTGTTTTGACACTTAGGCCGTTTCCTAACTTTTGCAAGACGAATGCCTGCACTGCCTGTTCGTGGAGTGAATCACCGTCCCCGAAATATGGGAGGACGTGGTTCTCCAAGATTAACACATAAGCCGCCATCGTGGACTGCTTTACATAAGGCCGCTTGTACTCTTTCCAAGCTGCCGCAATTTCTCTAACTGTTTTATGAATCATGATTTCTAAATAATTGGTTCTTATAATTAGAGAAATATAGTGTGGTTAGTTCCGGCTTTGAGATTTCCAGAGTTTACGGAGGAGTGGGAGGAGCATTATTTAGCTGAATATTTAGATTTCAAGAACGGATTAAACCCCAGTGCTAATAAATTTGGTAGTGGTATAAAGTTCATATCTGTTATGGATATTCTGAATAATGACTTTATTACTTATGATTGCATCAGAACTTCTGTGGAAATAACACCAGAGGAACAAGTGGCATTTGCTGTTGAAAAGGGTGATATGCTGTTCCAACGAAGTTCTGAAACATTGGAGGATGTCGGTAGAGCGAATGTCTATATGGATGACCGACCAGCAGTGTTTGGTGGTTTTGTAATACGAGGGAAAAAGAAAGCTGAATACAATCCTATGTTCTTTCGGTATCTGTTAGCAAGTCCTTATGCTAGAAAAAAGGTTATTCCGATGGGCGCAGGTGCGCAACATTTTAATATCGGACAGGATGGGTTGAGCAAAGTAAAACTTCATTTCCCCATATTACAGGAGCAACAGAAAATAGCTGATTTATTGCGATTGATAAACGAGCGCATTTCTACTCAGAACAAAATCATTGAGAAATTAGAAACCTTAATTAAGGGAATTGTTGAAACTGTTATTTCTTCGCAAAAGCCTAATACACTTATTAAAAATTGCCTCGAATGCAATTCATCCACATTGCAGGAAAGCCAAGTTGCAGAAACTGGAACTTTCCCTGTTTATGGAGCAACGGATATTAGTGGTTACACAGAAACAGCAGGTATAAATGGGGAATCTATTTTGATAATCAAAGATGGTTCAGGTGTTGGTACAGTTAAGTTTGTGAGCGGAGAATACAGTTACATCGGAACTCTCAACAGCCTAACAGCAAAAGATGGATATTGCTTAAAGTACATCTACTTTGCCTTGCAAAGATTTAGTTTTGAGCCATATAAAACAGGAATGGCAATACCACACATTTATTTTAAGGATTATGGTAAAGCTAAGATTTACTGTCCATCCTTTAGTTTGCAAACATTGATTGCTCAAAAACTTTCCCTTATAGAGAATAAAATGGAGGTGGAAAAGCGAATAATTTTATGCTATCAACTGCAAAGATCTTATCTACTTTCACGAATGTTTATATAAACATCTGTGACAATAAAAACTCTTTTTGCTTCTGCAACTTCATTTGGAATATTACTTCATTTTCCAATTTTTCAGACAAAGTAGATAGCATTTTTGCAATTTCATCCTGTTTGACAGGATAAGGAACAGGGCATGGAATGTGATTTATATCTTTTAGATATGCAGTTCGCATTGTTCCTTCTGTTACAATTCGTTCAACGGCCTTGGTAAACGCTGTTGATGTCATAAAGTAATATAGAAACTCCACGTTTATATCTGCTTTGGGAACAACGCCCAAAATGCCTTGTTTTGTACAAACAGGAAACAGATTTATTGATATTGCTCCAATAGTAGCACCATTGGAATAGATTATAGAATTTGCGGGAACAATCCAAGCTGATGACTTTTGTAATCCAAGTTCTGTAATACAATCTTTATTAGTCTTTATATACTTGTTTTGTAAGTCATCTATTTTTATAAATGGAATAGTCCCGTTATCATAATATTCAGGATTTGAAGTTGCAGGAGTTCCACCTTCACCAGCCCGAACATAGATTTCCTTGAACGGTACTTTCGGAAATTTATTAGCTGTAAAAATGGAATCAACAAATCCCTTAATTAAGGATTGTTTATGTTGTAGGTCTGCGATTAGTAAACAGGTATTTGCTCAAGAACCTAATGGATGGAGTAGATTAGACACTTTGTTCTCAAAAGGCAAGGCTGGTGGTACTCCGACATCCACAAATAAAGAATACTATAATGGAGAAATACCATTCTTGAGTATTAACGATATAACAAAACAAGGTAAGTATGTCCGATACACAGAAAATCATTTGAGCCAAAGTGGATTAGAAAACTCTTCGGCATGGGTAGTTCCAAAGTATAGTTTAATAATGTCAATGTACGCATCAGTTGGCTTGGTAACTATAAATGAAATACCTATTACTACAAGCCAGGCAATGTTTGCAATGCAACTCAAAGACAAAGATTTATTGGATTATCTGTACTACTACTTAGGTCAGTTTACAAGGAACTACACGCAGACCGTGAAACGGGCTGCTGACAACAAACGGCGCTATGCTCCCGGCTGGGTGCATAGCACCTGTTTGTTGCGGGGGTTTCCAAAGGGGGCAGCGCCCCATTTGGCACACGACTTTGCGGAGCAAAGTGTAGTGTGTTATACGCTCTGTCGGCGTTGCCCTGAAAATACCGTTGCCGCCGGGGAGGGCAAGGGCATTTGACGCGGCAGGAAAGCAGGGCTTTGTTTGGGGCTGGTAAGCCGGAAACAAAGGGCTGATTTCAGCAGCAGACAGGGCGTATTATGAAAGCCCCCGTCCCTCGTCCTCCGCCCCCGGCCTATGGGACAAAAAGTCCCAAAGCTCTGGACACCGTGACCAGATGTGTGGCCACACTCCGGGAAAAGTAGCAGGACGGCAGGAAACCGTCAAGGCTGAAATGAATGGGCTGACGCCCGGCCTTGACCGTTCCCCGCCGCCCCGCTGGATGGGTGGACAAGGTGGCCAATCCCTAAAAGTGTTTGGCCGCACTCGTTCATTTTGGGGCCTTTCTTCTCCCAAAATTGAAATGGGCGGGAAAGCCCTAAAATGGCTTTCCCGCCTTGATTACCCATTAGCAAAGACGGGCGAGACTGTCAACGGCGGCGCTGAAAGCGCCGTTCATCTTGACCGTTGACTGGCTCGCCTGGCTTTGCTACTGCCCGTAAGAGATGGAAAAACAAGATGGAAAACAAGGTTAAAAATGGTTGACAAGTCTATCGGATGTGTGTTATACTGTGCGACAGTTTGAGATTGGAAGGAGGCTTACGTGTGTTAATTTGTGTACGCTAATAAGCAATAAAAAGTAGAAGTACCTTTCCACATGATGGTGGGCTTTTTTTGCGTGCGTATGCAAAGGAACACGTAGGTTTGACACGAGCAGTCTTTGAACTGTATCGTGGTGTTTTTTCGTGCTTTGTTGTTATGCAGGCGTCTGCCCTCTCTGTGGGACAACGCCTGCTTTTTATTGCAGAAACAAAGGAACAATGCAATAAAAAAGGAGGTTCGCATTATGACCCAAAACAACAATTCATGGAGAAAAACTTATTTTACACTTCTTGCCGGACAAGCAATATCCTTTATTAGCAGCGGTATTTTGCAAATGGCCATTATCTTTTATTTGGTTGCGAAAACTAATTCTGCAATCATATTGACGGCGGCAACACTGATTGGATTTTTGCCGCAAGCCTGTTTAGGCCCGTTTGCAGGTGCTTTTGTTGACCGGCACAGCCGTAAAAGCGTAATGATTGGTGCGGATTTGATAATTGCCGCCGCTGGCGGTATTCTGGCGCTGGTGGCGTTTTACATGGAATTGCCCGTATGGTCTATTATGGTTGTCCTGTTAATCCGAAGTGCGGGAACTGCTTTTCATTCTCCAGCATTCAGCGCAGCAACACCTATGATTGTGCCAAAAGAGGAACTTACAAAATGCGCTGGTTACACGCAGACCATGCAAGCAGTAAGTGCGATTATCAGTCCAGCTGCCGCAGCGTTTTTATATGCTGTTTGGCCTCTTAATGCAATTATATTGTTAGATATTGTGGGTGCAATCCTTGCCTGTGTGACTGTTGCGATTTCGTCCATACCAACGCCTGAACTATGTCCAGAAACGAAAAGACAACAGTTTTTACAGGATATGAAAGAGGGGTATGTGGTATTAAAGCAAAACAGGGGCCTCTTTGCTCTGCTCTGGATTGGTGTAATTTATATGTTCTTTTATATGCCAATCAGTACGCTTTTTCCTCTCATCTGTATGTCATACTTCAAAGGAACACCGGCCCATGCCTCTGCCGCTGAAATTGCTTTTGCGGTTGGTATGCTGCTTGGCGGAGTCATTCTGAGCATTTGGGGCGGTTTTAAGAAACGGCGGTACACCATCGGTCTTTCCGTTCTCCTGATGGGCGTTAGCAATATGCTCTCCGGGCTTTTGCCGCCAGACGCATTTCTTGTCTTTGTTGTGTGCTGTACTGTTATGGGAATTTCCGCTCCATTTTACGGTGTGCAAAATGCGATTTTTCAAGAAACGGTCAAACCAGAATATCTGGGGAGAGTTTTTTCTCTACTGACAAGCGCCGCTTCCCTCGCCATGCCGTTTGGCCTTGTCATTTCCGGGCCTCTGGCGGAGCGGCTGGGAGTTGAGAAATGGTTTGTCATTTGCGGAATTGGCATTATCATCGTTGCGCTTGCCGTATTTTTACTACCCGGTTTGAGAGAGATTGACAATACGCAATAATCAACTGCACCTTTTTCTATTACTAAACAAAATGCCTGGATGGTGGTTCTGAAAAACCAGAACCGCCGTTCAGGCATTTTTTATCTTCGTCCTCTCTGCGGTTTTGGATTCTTCAGCAAGTCGGATTTTTCCGCAATCTTTTTCAGCCACTTCCGTTCTTCTACTGACAGCTTCCTAAAATTCAGCTTGAGCCGTTTGCAGATAAACGCCAAGTACGCTTGTTCCGTGTCGCTGTCCTGGCTGACGATTTCACCAGCAGTTTCCAGCATTTCTTTTAGCGGGTTATCCTCTGGGACGCTGAAAAAATCGTCCTTGTGTGTTTCCCGCAGAGCAAGGGCAATCCCGTTTATGTCCCGTTGTATCACATAGCGGCAAAACTCGTCCTCATCAATATGGGCGGTGATAAGCTGTCTTAACTGCGTATCACTCATGCCAGGATTATGCTTTTTTATAACAGTTGCGCTCATCGTGTCCACTATGGCGTTTGCACCCTGCGCCTGTTTCAGTGCCGTTCCGTTCACATAGATTTCAAGGTCAGCCATCAGCCGGGGGAAATCCGGGTGCGCCGCCAGCTCACACAGCAGGGTATTGTCTATCCTCCCGCTTTTCAGCAGGTCAATCATTTCATCACTCAAACGCAGGTCTGCAAGATCGGCGTTTGGGTGATTTTTCATTTCAGACAGCCCCAGCAGATAATCAGCGGTCACACCGTAAAACTTCGCCAGCCGGATAAGGGCATAGTGGCTGATGTCCTTGAAGTCTTCCGTTTCGTAACTGCCCAGCGCAGACTTGGAAAGCCCGGTCTGCTCCGCAAGCTGCCCCAGCGTCAAGCCACGCTCCACACGTAGGTCTTTTAATCGCTCTTGTATGGATAAAGACATATTCACCCTCCTTGCTAGCTCAACGAAAGAGAAGCCGTTATGCTATGTACTATGCTCATAGCATAACGGCATAGGCATTTACAGTTTTATTTTACCATTTGCTACATCTTCACGAAATTTATCAACAAGCTTCGCTGTCAGCTTGGATTTACCGTAGTGTTCAAGTACAAAAGTACGATAACTTTTTCCATCTACAAGCACATCACTTTTTCTGGTCAACAACCAATTTCCGTTACCTCCTCCCTGTTCTCTAATATTCCAGTCTTTCCCATATCTTTTATAGATTTCATCTTTTTTACCTTGAACAGACATTGATTCGCTTGGAATATAAACAATTTGCATAATAGCTCCTCCTTTATTTTGTGCAAGAAGACCAGAAACCTGAATTTGTCTTTTATCTTTTTTTGATTATATCACAAATCCGAGAGCGTGGAAATAGGGAGTTTTTCAGGCTGATTTCCTACCTCTTGGATATACGGCACAGGCGGTCAAAAAGGTGTAGACTTGGGATAGTTCATCGATGGACAAGCACCTTGGAAACAGAACACGCCAAAGAAAACGGAGGGACGCATGAGCAAAAGACCCTATCAACACCTGCCGCCGCTGGAACACAGGCCGGACGGCTCCCCCTACCGCATAACCCCGCCCCAGAAGAGACGAGCCAGCGGCCTGATACGCCGGGAGTGCTGCAACTGCGAGGACGGAAACTGCCTTGCGCTGGACGATGGCGACACCTGCGCCTGTCCGCAGATGATTTCGTTCTCCGTCTGCTGCAAGTGGTTCCGCTGGGCGGTCTTGCCGCTGGACAGGACGCTGGAAGCGGAGATTTACCGGGACAGGGACTTGAAACGCTGTGCGGAGTGCGGCGGTGTGTTCGTCCCGAAGTCCAACCGGGGCAAATACTGCCCGGACTGCGCCGCCAGAGTTCACAGGCGGCAGAAAACAGAAAGTGAACGGAAAAGGA
>ERZ857757.2455-NODE-2455-length-12052-cov-5.053763_pt1 | contig 12052 bp, 8 predicted proteins | sample MGYA00519764_ERZ857757 | MGnify/ENA primary metagenome ERZ857757 (study PRJEB31778, sample SAMEA3449359) | human gut metagenome | biome: human gut; feature: human-associated habitat; material: faeces | place: United Kingdom | collected 2010/2012 ... | reverse complement strand
ATTAACGTCATCGAAGTTTTCCTGTATAAAGTGTTCAATGTTCTTAGAATTTTTAAGTACTTTAAGTAATTCATCTGTTGTCTTCATAAAAAAATCCTTTCAGGTTTTCAAATTTAATTTTTTAAAGTATACTTTATATATACTATAACATATTTGCAAAAATACAATGATAAAATCACAAATTACAGATATAAAATGTAACATAAAAGGTAAGAAATGAATATTATAAAAGAGTACTATGAGAAAAAATATAGTAAACTGTGTGTTCTGGCTGATACGGAAAAATGTAAAACAATACTGTTGCGAAACAATGACACAGGTCAGTTGGTAGTGAAAAAAGTGATGAACAAGGCAGCGTTTTCTGTGTATGAACAATTAAAACTTATAGAAAATAAAAATTTAGTCAAAATCTTTGATTGCTATATGGATGATGACAAGTGTATTGAAATCGAAGATTTTATTAACGGAAGACGTTTGGATGATTATATAACTAATCAAAAGTTAAATTACAATCAGTGTATTCAGTTAACAGTTGACATATGCACAGCATTGGAAGAACTGCACAAAGTGGGAATCGTACATAGAGACATACAGCCAAAAAATATTTTGATAAGTAATGAAGGTACTTTAAAACTTATTGATTTTGATATTTCAAGAAAGCAACATGCAGGACAGGCTAAGGACACAGAGTTACTTGGAACAGTTGGATATGCAGCACCTGAACAATATGGTTTTTCACAAACAAGTGATAAAAGTGATATTTATTCCATAGGTATTGTTTTAAAAGAAATGTGTCAGAAAAGTAATGTATCTGCAGATGAAAAACTGAAAGACATAATTAATAAATGCACTCAGCTGGATCCGGACAATCGCTTTCAAAATGTTAAACAGTTAAAAATTGCCCTGTTACAATGCAGGCGTTTGGAAGAGGAAAATAATGTACATATATCGGATTTGACAAATGGTGCAAACAACAATCAGATAATGGATAGAGCAGAAAATCTACCACCAATTACATTTAAATATGTTGTAAAAACTATTCCGGGATTTAGAAGCGGAAATTTCTTGTATGCAATGTTTGCTATCTTGATGTATGGAACCATAATATTTGCCTTTGGGCGGACACCATTTAATAAAGAATATGTTAATGTAAGTATGTACAACAAAGTCGTAGCATCAGCATTGTATGTAGCATCTTTTATTATACCTTACATGTATTTGACCAATATTGTGGATATTGCAAGAAGATTTCCAAAGAAAACATTTAAAAACAGATGGCTTGGGTATGTGTACCAAATATTTGCAGGGGGTATCTGGCTACTGGTTATTATTACATTAATACTTTTAATATTGAGATAACAGATATAGAGAAAATATATGAAACTGCAGAAAAGTTTTCACCGGATTATGATGTAAATGAAATTTATGAGACGATGAAACATTAGTATATTAATATAATATTATTACAATGAAGGACTGAGTTCTAACTGTTTATAATGGTTAGAGCACAGCCCATTATTGTAGAACAAATAAACCACCGGCAAAAACCGGTGGTTATGACTAAAAAACAAAAGTTTATTTTTCAGGTTTTACAATTCACTATATCCGTAACCGTTTACAATAGCTTCTACGCGTTGTCCCGCCTTGCATAAAGGACAATCGTGGGATGAATATGCTTCATAATTAGGAATATCTTCGGCTCTGAAAAGTGCATCAACTCTGTGTCCGTCAATAGAATCTACAGCACTGAAAATAGAAGAGATGCCCTGGAGAATACCACCATAGTACTCAATACATTCAATACTGTTTCTAATGGTCTTTCCTGTTGATGCGGAAGCAAGAAGCAAAAGAACATTCTTTCCGGCAATTTCAGGTTTCAGATTATCTCTGAAAATCATTTGTCCGTTCGAGTTAAATTCAGGTGTAACTACATAGATGGTTTTGTGTGCATTGAGGGATAAAATACCGGCACGGCTAAGTTCGCTGGCTAAAAATGCACCTATAACTTCACATCCGTCTAAGCATACAATAGTATCTATTGGCTTGCCCATTACGTTATAATAATCTTTCATGGCAATGGCAATACGTTCAGCTTCGTTCTGACGTGTTTTCATTGTAGTCATATCAAGGTAAGCACTTACGTGTGAATGAGTAGTTACAAAATGTCCCGGTATTACTTTAATGGCAATACGGGAATCTTTTCTGGCATAATACTTTACAATTCTGTTAGTAATCATATGTTTATCCTCCTTGTATTAAATTGTCATGTGCCGTTCGAATATCATGTATCAATTATACATTTTTACATATGAATTTTCAATGAAAATATTCCCAAGTTTATGTGGTTTATCTTTATAAAAAATTATGATAAACTATAGTGACGTAAGGAAAATGAACCATGCTTATATTGCGATGAAAGGAGAATGTGCGTAGTAATATACGCATTAATTGAAGTACATGAGCGATAAAGATTTAGAGAGTAATAACACTGAAAACAACGAAGAATTAAAAAACAATATAGAAGAAACGAACAGTAGCAATTCAGGGTCAACTGAAAACAAAAATAACAATGAAGATGAATACGAAAAAATATGTTATGTTTGTAGAAGACCTGAAAGCAAGGCAGGAAAAATGATTGATATGCCCGGTGGAATTTGCGTCTGTGCAGATTGTCTTCAGAAAAGTTTTAACAGTTTTCAGAATATGGGAATGAATATAAACATTAGCGAGGATGAATTGAAGGAACTTCTTAACATGCCGGGAATTCACATGATGACTCCGGAAGATTTTAGAAGAGATATTCCAAACAAGCAGAAACTTAAAAAGAAAAAGGCAAAGGAAAAAGAAGCAGCTCCTGTTATAGATTTAAAGAAAATACCTGCACCTCATATCATAAAAGAAAAATTAGATGAATATGTTATCGGCCAGGACTATGCAAAGAAAGTTATGTCTGTGGCAGTCTATAACCATTACAAAAGAGTGGCTACTAACACAATGGATGACATTGAAATTGAAAAGTCTAACATGTTAATGATTGGACCTACAGGATGTGGAAAAACATATCTTGTAAAGACGATGGCGAAAATACTGGATGTGCCTCTTGCCATTACCGATGCTACATCCCTTACTGAAGCAGGATACATTGGAGATGATATTGAAAGTGTTATTTCAAAACTTCTTGCAGCAGCAGATAATGATGTTGAAAGAGCAGAGACAGGCATTGTATTTATTGATGAAATAGATAAGATTGCAAAGAAAGACACTACAAGAAGCAGGGATGTAAGTGGCGAGTCAGTGCAACAGGGAATGCTTAAACTTCTTGAAGGAAGTGAAGTGGAAGTTCCTGTCGGAGCTACAAGTAAAAATGCCATGGTGCCTCTTGCAACAGTAAATACAAAAAATATTCTGTTTATTTGTGGTGGAGCTTTCCCTGATTTGGAAGACATTGTTAAAGAGAGATTAAACAAGCAGGCTTCCATTGGATTTCTGGGTGATTTAACAGACAAGTATGACAATGACAAAAATGTTATAAGCAAGGTTACAGGCGATGACTTAAGAAAGTTTGGAATGATTCCGGAATTCCTTGGCAGACTTCCAATTGTATTTACCCTTGACGGATTGACGGAAGAAATGATGGTAAAGATTCTGACGGACCCTAAAAATGCCATTATTAAACAGTACCAGAAGCTTCTTGAATTAGATGAGGTTAAACTTGAATTTACTGAAGGAGCTCTTAAAACAATAGCAAAGAAAGCTATGGAAAAGAAAACAGGAGCAAGAGCTCTCCGTTCAATAATAGAAGAGTTTATGTTGGATATTATGTACGAAATTCCAAAGGATGACCATATTGGCACTGTTAAAATAACAGAAGAATATATTAATGGAACAGGTGGCCCTGTTATAGGAATGAGAGGACGAAATCTTATTGAAGAATAAGCAGTAACGGTTTTGAAATCAAGACATATAATATAAAAAAGATATAATAATATTTTTTAATAATAAAAAAAGAGAGGATGTTATAGCAGTTATAATATCCTCTCTTTTTGAAAGGATTGGAAAATGCCTGATTGTAGACAAATAATAATGTCTCAGGACTATGGAGATTTTATTGTGGAGTATGGAGGGGGCAGTGAAAAGGCATTAGAGAGGTTCGGAAATGACTGTCTTCAGATAATTAATGAACGATATTATTGCGCCTATGAAAAACTCACCAATATTCCAAACTTTGGGGTGGCAGCAAACACTTATAATGCCATTCCTAAATTATACGGTCTTATGGACACAACATCTGTGGCAGCGACAGGTTCAATAAGACTGCAAAATCAACTGAGGCTGGAACTGACGGGAAAAGGTGTTATTGTGGGTTTTATTGATACAGGAATTGACTACACAAATAAATGTTTTCTTAATTCTACGGGACAGACCAGAATTATCAGTATATGGGATCAGACAGATAACAGTGGAACTCCTCCTCAAAATTTTTATTACGGAAGTGAGTATACTATGGAACAAATTAATTCTGCCATAGAATTTGATGAACCGCAAAATATTGTTTCCCATAGGGATGAAAACGGACATGGTACATTTATGGCAAGTGTAGCCTGTGGCAAATATGATGAACAAAGGGATTTTGTAGGCAGTGCTCCGGAAAGTTATATAGCCATGGTTAAGTTAAAGCCGGCTAAAAATTATTTGAAGGATTACTTTTTGCTTGATACTGAAGATGAAGTGTATCAGGAAAATGATATTATGCTGGCAGCTAATTATTTAAGAAATTTAAGGATTAAATACGATATGCCTGTTGTGATTGTACTTGGAATTGGAACAGGAAGCGGAGATCGGGCAGGAGGTTCTCCCCTGGCACAATATCTAAATGAACTTGGGCAATATATAGGACACTGTGTTGTTGTCTGTAGTGGAAACGAAGGCAATGAAAGACTCCATTATAGTGGTGCGTTAAATGACGGGAAAAATGATGAGGTGGAGATAAGAGTCGGAGAAAATGACAAAGGGTTTGTTTTAGAACTGTGGGGTAATACGCCTGATTTGTTTTCCGTTTCTTTTGTGTCACCATTAGGGGAAACAGTGGAAAGAATTCCTGCAAGAAAGGATGTAAGCAAAAAGGTAAATTTTCTTTTGGAGGATACTACCATTGAAGTGGATTACAGTCTGGTGGAGGCAGGAGGTGGAAGAGAACTAATATTTATGAGGTTTATAAGGCCTACTCCCGGATTGTGGACCATAAGAGTATATGGCAGCAATATTGTAAATGGCAGATTTAACATTTGGGCTAATATAAGAAAGTTTGTAAATGCAGAAACATATTTCCTGAAACCAAATCCGGATATAACATTAACAATACCCTCAGATGCACAGAATGTAATTAATGTTAGCGGATATGATAATTTTACAGAAGCAATATACCCAAATTCAGGAAGGGGATTTACTAATGATAATAATATAAAGCCTGATGTGGCAGCTCCCGCTGTAAATGTTTATGGAGCTGATATTGGAAGAAGCGCGGAACTTAGTGGAGGCTTTATAAGAAAAAACGGAACGTCAATTGCAGCAGCTCTTGCAGGAGGGTGTTGTGCACAAATGCTTCAGTGGGGATTTGTTAATGGAAATGACATTTATATGAAGGGAACTTATATAAAAAGTTATCTAATCCGTGGAGCACAGAGAAACCGAAATATCACTTATCCCAATGTCCAATGGGGGTACGGTAAGTTAGATGTATTTAACAGTTTTCTTATACTTACAAGAACATAATGGTAAAAGTTGCTTTTTTGATGAAATTATATTAAAATTATTTGGTTAGTGATAGAGGCTGACGAATATACTATTATATAAGGAGAAATAAGATGAAATTATCAAAATTAGTGCGATTGTTGCTATTTTTTTCATATCTATTTTCCTTTCTCATTATTTGTTATTTTTACTTATATATCATACACTAGAATTAAAAAAATAGCAAGTTATTTCTTGCTATTTTTTATATTTTTTTGTAAGATGGAAGTAATCCCTCAGGTGGGAAGAACGGTTTTTTCAATATGCTTTTCAATCGACGGACAGGCACTCCTCCGTCTGCCGAGATTTTCGGATCCGGAAACCCAGGATAAGTCCAGATTTGCCGCCGTTTCTTCAAGCTCGGCGTTGCCATAGGAATGCGGTTCGGCATTCTTGTAAAGGAAGTTCAGGTTGTTGCATCCGCAAAAGTGCAGTCAGGAAATCGGGAACAGAAAGAAGTCGGCAAAGAAAAGCGCAGGAAGGGCTTCATGAATTTGCTCCTTTCTCTTCGACATTATTGGAATCCGGAGCGGTTTCGGAAGCGGACGGGGACTGACAGGGCTTCAGAAAAATGGACTTTCTTCCGGCACTGTAGCCGTGGGGCAGTAAATGCAGAGTCAGCTCCTCAATTACGGCCAGAAGGGCGACCACGCACACCCCGAAACAGTATACCACTCCGAAAGACGCAGACAGAAAATAGGGTACGCAGAAAATAGAGGCACCGGTGAGCTTGTTCAGATAGGTATGCAGGGAAGCAAACCGATGGTAGCGAATGGCCGCAGTCGTATAGGAGCAAACACGCAGGAACAGCACCAGAGCCACCCCCCACCAGATTTTTTTGGGCAGGGTGTGCCACAAAACCGGAAAAATTTTCAGAAGCATGACTCCGTAAAAGAGCAGATCCGCCGCAGAATCCAGCTTGGCTCCGAAATCGCTGGCGGTTCCGGTTTTTCTGGCCACAAACCCGTCTAAAACATCGGTCACACCGGTAAGGGTATACACCACGAAAAAAGCAGGGGAAAAGGGGCGAAGAAACAGCAGAACCGCTGTTCCGCTTATGCGCAGAAGCGTGATGGCGTTGGCAGAAAACAGAGTTTTGCGCATCGTTTTTTCTCCTTTTCTCAGATTCAGAAGTGAAATTGCGGAGTCTTGGAAACGGTCACCGAAACAAATACCGGGGATGAAAACGGCGGTATGGAAAGGAGACAGGTGCAGGGGAGCCGTTTCAAAATACCCATCATTATACGGTCAGTATACCCTTTTATGATGCATTTGTCAAGAAAAAAGCACAGATATTCTACTTTTTTTGTAGCGCCGGAGGGCATTCTGGGATGAAAAAGTTTTGGAACGCCGGAAATTCGCTTTACAGACGGGTCAAAAAGTGGTATACTGTACCCGTAAAAGCCTTTACAGGGCGAGAATGCGAAAGGAGGGACACCCGAAGTGGTCGTTGCGTTGGCGGTAGGAGATACGGTGCAGATGCGGAAGAAGCATCCCTGCGGAAGCGAGCTGTTCACGGTTTTGCGGGTGGGCTCCGATGTGCGCATCCGGTGCCTTGGCTGTCAAAGGGATTTGACACTGGAGCGGGTAAAATTGGAAAAGACAATCCGAAAGGTGATTCCGGGAGGAAAAGGCGATGTTTAAGAAGCGGGTGCGTGCGGGAAGGCCGTTGTTGGGGGCTGATTTGAAACTGAGCTTCAAATGCTTCGGCGTTTCATTAGGTTTGATGGCGTTGATTTATCTTTGCATCGGGGTTCCCTTTTTCGGCAATTCGGTTCTGGTGCTGGACCTGAACGGGCAGTATGTCTATTTCTTTGAGGCTCTGCACAACATCATTTATGACCGGGACGCCAGCCTTCTCTATTCCTTCAGCCGGGCGATGGGCGGAGAATTCATGGGCATTTTTGCCTATTATCTGGCAAGTCCTTTTTCGTTCCTTGTGGCGCTGTTACCCTCTGCCATCATCACCGAAAGCCTGTATGTGATGATCCTTCTGAAGGTGGGGCTTGCCGGGGCCACCATGGGGTGGTATCTGCAGAAGACCTACCCCGGAAAGGAAAGAAATGTCCTCTTCTTTTCGGCCATGTATGCGCTCTGCGCCTGGTCCCTGACTTACGGAAACAATGTGATGTGGTTGGACACCTTTTTACTGTTTCCTCTGGTCATACGGGGAGCAGACCTGTTGCTTTCCGGGAAAAACTGGCTGTTTTATACGCTCATGTTGGGCCTGACCCTGCTGACGCACTTCTATATGGGCTACATGGTGTGTCTCTTCCTCATTTTGTATTTTTTCTATTTCCATCTTTTCCGAAGAGGGGAAGAAGAATACAACCCCACGGGGCGCAAGGCGCATTTTCTGCGTTCCGGTCTTTCCTTTGCCGGGTGTTCGCTTCTGGCGGTGGCTCTTGCCGCAGTGATCCTTCTTCCGGCGGCCTATTCGCTGACCTTGGGGAAAAACACCTTCACCGACCCCACCTATGAGTTCAGCTTTAAATTAACCTTTTTGGACATCATTTACAAGCTCTTTCCCTTTTCGGTGGATACGGTACGCCGGGAGGGCTTGCCCTATCTCTACTGCGGCACAGCGGCACTGGTGGGCGCATTTCTCTTCTTTGCATCCAAAAAGGTGCGCATCCAGGAGAAATTCGGGGCAGGAGTATTCCTGCTGACGCTTTGTCTCTGCTTCTCCCTGTCGGTGGTGGACATCTGGTGGCATGGCGGGCAGGAGCCGAACTGGCTGAACTATCGCTATTCCTTCATGTTTTCGTTTATGCTGTTGCTCTACGGCTACCGGGGCTTTGGTGAAATTGAGAGCGCCTCCACAAGAAAGTTGGTGACCGTTCCCTGCGTAATGGGGATGTTCTTGGTGGTGCTTCAGGCGTTTGGCTACGGAAAGGACTATGAATACACCAAGGAGAATTTTCCCCGGTCCTTCGATTACAATCTGTTCTTTTACTTCTTCGGCTTCCTGTTGCTGGGGGCAGTAGTGGCCCTGTTGCTGTATTTCAAGAAAAATTCGGAGGACGGAGGGAATAAGAGGAAGGCGCAAAGAGCCCTTTGCTTCCTTGTTTTCGGGGAAATCCTCCTGTCGGGCGTGATGAGTCAGGTGGGCCTTGCCTACGATGTGGGCTTCTGCGGAAGGGCGTCCTATGTGGACTTCATGAAGCAGGTAAAGCCTGCCGTGGAGGCGATACAGGAAAAGGACGAAAGCTTTTACCGTATGGATAAGACCTTCCACCGTCAGCCGGCAGATGCTATGGCTCTGAATATGCGCAGTCTGTCGGTGACCACATCCACCCTAAACAAGAAAACCCTCCAATTTACCGATCGGATGGGCTATGCGGGCGGTTCCTACTGGAGCGAGTATCTGGGAGGAAATCCGGTCAGCGATATGCTGCTGGATGTGAAATATATTCTTACAAAAGACCGGACCTACGAGGATTTTTACGAACGGGTCTATGCGGATGAAGAGAACGGAATTTACGGCTACAGAAATCCCTATGCCCTGTCCTTGGGGTACGCCGTGGATGAGGAACTGCTTTCGGTGGATCTGGAAGAGAGCTTTTCACCGATGGTCCGTATAAACGAGCTGACGGCGGCGATGACCGGCTACCGGCAGATACAGTGTTTTCGCCCGGTGGCCCTTGGAGAAGGGGAGGCTTTTGGGCTGAGTGTGGGGCGTCCTGCGAATCACCGGAGCTACACCAACCAGAATGAAAAGAATCCCGGTATGCTGACCTTTACCTTTACGGCCGAAAGCGACGACCTGACCTATCTGTACTTTCCGACCGACTACCCGCGGGACTGTACCCTTTTCCTGGACGGAGAGGAATGGGGCGAAGCTATGGGCAACGACAGCGACTGTATTCTGACGCTGGGACGCTTTGAGCCGGGCAGTACGCACACCATTGCCTTACAGCCCAGGAATCAGAAGTTCTACCTGCGCACAAACCAAACCTATTTGTGGACCTTGGACGAGGAAGCGCTGAAAAGTGCCTATACCGTTCTGAGCCAAGGAAACTGGAAGATCTTGCCGGATTTCAAAGAGGATCGGCTGGAGGGCACGGTCACTGTGCCCGAAGGGTGTACCTTGCTTTTTACTTCGGTTCCTTATGAGGAAGGGTGGGTCGTCACCGTGGACGGCAGAGAAGTCCAACCCGTTCTGACCGAAAGAACGGTGCAGAACGAGAAAACCGGAGAGGAAAAGACCGAACAGACGGCGTGTCTGGACGCTTTGGTTGCGTTCAGAATTACGCCCGGGGTTCACTCTGTCCGGTTGGAATATAAGCCTGCAAGTGTATTCTACGGCGGACTGATTTCGCTTTTGGCTGTGGCCGTGCTCTTTTTGATGGCTGTTTTGGATTACGGGATCCTTCGCCCCCTGAGAAGAAAAAAACGGAGCGAAAAGGAGGCGCCGCCGGCAGTGCCGGAGGGGGATGCATCCGAGAGCGCCGAACCGGCAGACCCCACAGACCATGCGCCCGTGGAAAAATCGGTGAACGAACGGCCGGAAACGGACAAAACCGCAGGGAGAAAAAAGACCGAAGCAAAAAGAGGAAAGAGTCCCTCCGGGAAGAAAGGCAAGGGTCGGCGCTGAACCGTTGATCGGTACAGACGGATTTGAAAAATACGAGAGTGAACGCTTGCTTCCGGAATGTATTTTGAAAAGGGAAAAGAGGTTAAATAGAATTGGAAAACAATGAAAAAAACAAGGGCGGAGCTTCTTCCGGCAAGAAAAGCGGAACTCCCTCCGAAAAGAAAAAGGGAAAGACCGCTTCCTCCAAGTCCGGGACTTCCGGAGCTTCGGTAAAGGGGGCTTCCGGAAAAGAATCCGGAAAATCCTCTGCCGTGAAAAAAGGGGGAACCTCCGCTTCAAAAAGTCCGAAAACGGCTGCCTCCCGGAATTCCGGTTCCGGAAATCAAGCTCCAAAGCCCTCCGGAGGGCTTTCCGCCGGCACGGTTTTTCTGGTGCTCTTAACCCTGATTGTGCTGGGTGTGTGTGCGTTTGCGGCGGTGAAATTCTTTACTTCCGGGTCCTCCTCCACCGACCTGCCGCATTCCGAAGAGAGCCCGACGGTTCCCGATTCCGGGGAATTTTCGTCAGACACCCCGTCCCCCTCTTCCGGAAATTCTCCGTTTGGCTCTTTCTCCAATAAGGAGACCGATCCGACGGTATCTTCTGAGCCGGCTCCTACCCCCTCCGCAACGGCTTCCCCTTCACCCTCCCTTCAGCCATCGGTATCCCCAACGCCGGATACATCCTCTGAAACCTCCCCCGTTCCTGCAGAACATCATCTGGTGGTGGATGTGCCCGATGCGGAGGATTATGTAACCAAAAGTATCGGCAAGGTAACACTGCGCTACTGGTTGCCTTCGGCTGAATTGGACGGTAATCCGGTGCCGCTGGTGACCGAACGGGCCAAGGATTTGTTTGCATTGGTCTTTGATCTGGTCAGCGACAACTATTCCGCCGCCGAGAGTAAAGCGGAATTCAATTTGAATACCGAAGTGTATTTCGACGGTCAGGACCTGGTTTCTCTGGTTCTCCGCTTTCCCACCATCGCCGGTGCCTCCGGCGGTACGGTCTATAATGTGCAAAGCCTGAATTTCCGCCTGACCGATGGGAAAGCCGTGTCTTTGACCGAAACGGCCAATCGGAATAGGTTGATTTTTGAAATCTACAACGAATGCCTGAACCGTAAAATCGAGAATCTGAATCCGGCTCTCTTTGAGGATGACGGTAATCTTTGCGACGGTTGGTTCCTTGAGGAAAATACGCTCACGCTCCTTTTCGATTACCATTCCTTTTTGGACGACCGGCTCGAAGTGCTGACGATGCAACTCCGGTTGGATTGAACGAAAAGAAATCTTTGGCACCTCTGAAAACTTCCCGCCCTGCGCCCTGCAACCCGGCGCTTTTTGCAGGGCTTCCTGCCCTGCACCCGGCGACCCCTTTTGAAAAAGGGGTCGATCCGAAAACTTTTTCTGCGGACGGACAACATACTTTTTATGGAAAGACATAGAATCCGGAATGCCGGAACCATTGATTTTGGGGAACCAATCTATGGACTCCGGTCGCCGTCCCCTCTGTGGGTGTTTTGTGCTCTCGCGCATGGTGGGAGGCATCTTCCGAAAGCCCTTGGGTTTTCGGCGACGCCTCCCGCCTGCACGACCTGAAAAGGCTAAGCCTTTTCAGGCGGGACAAAGTCCCTGCACGAAACACCGACAGACCGTCCGGCTTTGCCTTTACGCCCCGAAAAAA
>ERZ857757.2450-NODE-2450-length-12062-cov-2.644957_pt1 | contig 12062 bp, 6 predicted proteins | sample MGYA00519764_ERZ857757 | MGnify/ENA primary metagenome ERZ857757 (study PRJEB31778, sample SAMEA3449359) | human gut metagenome | biome: human gut; feature: human-associated habitat; material: faeces | place: United Kingdom | collected 2010/2012 ... | reverse complement strand
AGATGCTACAATATCAAAGATGTGCCGACATGGGCATGGTTTATTGTGGCAGCGGTGATCGGTGCACTGGCCGGAGTGATCGTATATCATAAAAGGTCAAAGAAATTTTATCTTGGGAAATAGAATAATATAAAATAAACGGCTGCCCTGATGGTGTGTGGTTTTCAATAATAGATAATCACATGCCACCAAGGCAGTCGTTTTAATTGTGCGGAGCAACATACAAATACAGTGCTATCTCTTTGCCTGCTCAAGCTCCTTTTTGAGTCGTGTAATTTCTGATTCGGCGTCGCTGAGTTTAGCCTGAGCAGAGTCCAGTTCAGCCTGAGTAGAGTTCAGTTTAGCTTGAGTAGATTCTAACTTGGCATTTGCTGCGTCTACTTCGGCGGTTTTGATGTTTAATTCTTTAAGTTTCTCCTCCAACGCCTGCATTTTTAATACAAGTTCATCAGATTCAAGCTCCAGGGACTGATCGATCATATCATGTACCTCCTCACTTTCTGTATAGGTTTCATACAGATAGGAATATAATTTCTTCGTCAGCGATATGAGCTGATGAGCATCAGAAGGAGTTATATTTCCTAGCTGCTGGTTAGTTTCTATACTGCCAAGTATATCAGTCTCAACGAGCTTTTTCAACGAACAGATAGTGTCATGTGATCTGTTTTTAGCCATGAGTTTTCTGAGCTTTAAAAGGTGAAAAGGTATGAGTATCACCATCTTTCTGTTGTTCAGTTCCTGCGCACTGATATCGGCAAGCTTCACCGTTGGCACAGTGTAGGTATAGATTTTCTGATCTCCGAAATCAAGCTGTAAATTATATTTGTCTGGCACTTTTGATGAGACGTCGCCAAGAAATATTATGCAGGGATTTGGAAAATGAAGGACAAAATTGGGATGAGCTGTATCGTCCGCCGGTATGGCTTCTTTGTTGACATCTGCATAGCCATACCCGTAAGAAAATACGCGGAATATGATCTCCTGGTCCTCGGTGATCTGGGCCTCCATATGATATGCGTCTTTGTTGTTTAGTATCAGGATAGTGTCCGCAAGAGTGGCCTTGAGGGTGCTGTCGGCTTGGTGTTCAGTCCAGTGATAGCTGATGGTTGCGGTATCAGGATCGTAGTTTGTGCTAAAAAGACCATTTATCATATTGGTCACGGCCTTTGATGAGAGGGTTAATATTTTCTTGAAAGCACGGTCAAATATCATCTCGTTATGTATATTGTTGTTGCCTGTATATGTCAAATAAAAATCTCCTTAGAATTCGTATTCCAGCTGGTAGGTCACACGATACATTACTGGAAAATCAAAGTCAATAGAATGGCACAAATGCGTTAAATAAGCGAATTTAGGGGGTTTTTTAGGGGGTGATTTTACTATTTGGATAGCTAGATGCATTGTTTGCATGCATAACGTGCCTTTCGGACACATTATCAGATAGAGGGTCAGAAATTAATACATAAAAATAGATTACATTGTATAAATGCAGATGAATACAGACGCAGTTAAAGAATTTGTTCCAGACAAGGTTACATATTCAGAAAAATAAGATTAAAGCCGCAGAATTGCTGACATACAATTCTGCGGCTGTGTTTTTATGCAATACAGTAATGATTATGTGCATATTGTAGCTATCTGATCGTATTACAGCATTGAATATCCATAGCTGTTAACAATGGCTTCGATCTTCTTGCCGGCCTTGCACATAGGACATTCGTCAACGGAATAAGATGCGTAATCGTCTATATCCTTCTTGTTGAACAGAGAGTGAACCTCGTGTCCTGCTACTTCGTCAGTTGCCGAGAATATAGCTGAAATACCTGAAATGGTTCCACCGTAATACTCGATACATTCAATACTCTGCTTTATAGTCTTTCCTGTTGTGGCTGAAGCCAGAAGCAGAAGGATATTCTTATCTTTGATCATAGGCTGGAGATTATCTCTGAAGATCAGCTGACCTGATGAGTGAACCTCAGGAGTCATGATGTAAATGGTCTGGTGCTGGTTCATTGACACTATGCCGTTCTCAGTGAGCGCATTTGCCAGATATGCACCTATGACTTCTGTGCCGTCCATACAAACGATGGTATCGACGATGGTGGTTGCCACGTACTCTGTTGCCATGGATTTGGCAGCGGCCAAAGCCATTTTCCTTCTGCTCTTGAGAGTTGTCATGTCAATGTATTTGTTGATATGGGAGTGGTTGGTTGCAAAATGTCCGTCAACCACCTTTATATCAAGTGCGTTGTTATAGGATGATGTAATCTTTGTTGTAATGTTTTCCATAGCCTTTATTCTCCTTTTTAAAATTTGAATTATAATCGCAGAATATTTTGCGAGTGGTCGCAGATTGAATATTCTGGTAAAAAACGTATGCTCGTTAAATTAGCATTACACAATTTCTAGAATGGTGTTGACCAACAGGTCATCCTGCTTAGGGTTCATAAAACAGAATCTTATATATTTGTTGTCAAGACCTCTGATATCCGCACAGCTCCTTATGTATAGTCCCTTTGGAAGACAGTGTTCCACAACATCTCCCGCGGAAACATCATTTTTGAGCAGTTTTATCAGAATAAAGTTTGCAGATGGTTTGTAGAGCTTTATCGTCTTGTGGGTTGATAGAGCTGAGTACACAAGATTGCGCTCTGTCCTTATAAGTTCCCTTGACTTGGAAATGTATTCGTTATCGGTGAACATGGCAACTCCGGCGGCTTCTACAAGCTTGCCTATGCTATAAGGGAGTTCAGTTATCTCCAGAGTCTTTTTAAGAACAGGATTGGATGTGGCCATATATGCAAGTCTGAGTCCCGGTACAGCAAAGAATTTGGTAGTGTTCCTGAGTACGACCACGTTCTCATATTCACATATAAGAGGAATGGCAGAGTTGACACTGATATCATCCACAAAGTCCATATATTCCTCATCTACCACCATGGTAATATCGTTGCCATCACATATCTTTGCAATAAACTCCATGGATTCTGCATCGATTATCTGGGAAGTTGTTCCGTTTGGATTGGATATGAAGATCATGTCGATATCCTCTGTCAGTTTGGAGATAAAATCAGCTATGTCCAGATTGAAATCCTCCTCTTCCGGTGTGGAGTAGTATGTTATATTGCAGCCGTTCATTGAGAGCAGCCTTTCATAGTTTTGAGCTCCTGGTGTTATGAGAATAACATTTTTGGGAGAAGTAAATTCACATAGTATCTTCACAAATTCGTAGGAGCTTCCCCCGATTATGATGTTGTCTTCATCCGCTCCGGAGTATGCAGATATAGCAGCTTTTAACTTTTTCATGCTGCGGTCCGGATAGGCAGACAGCTGACTGAGACTTTCAGAAATGGCTTTGCTCACTGAATCAGGAATCCCAAGTGGATTCATGTTGAGATCTGCACGAACTGTCTCAACCTGACTGATCAGATTCTCTGTTGTAAGATTGATAACCCCTTTTTTCATAAAAAAACCTCTTTTTTAGTTGAATTCAGTTGTTTTAAGTTATTTTTCTGTTTTATATTGTTTAAAAAGAAACAATATTTTGCTATAATCAAAATATATGTCTATTAGTTAATTATACCGATTGGGGACTACAAATACAACCACAACAAGTAAAAATTGACAAAAAGACAACAGAATCAGATACAGGAGACCAGGCGATGAAGGGAATAGTTGAGCAGTATGCACGTGGCGAATTCAAGGTCGACAGGCCGGTTGTTGCCATATCAGTCAGCAGGTTAGAATTGAATATCGAGGCAGGTACAGTGTATGATGGTGAGTTTTCGGTTGACACCACGAATAGCTGCCCAGTGAAGCTGATGGTGTACGACAGCCGCTATATACTGGATTTCAAGAGTCACACGTATGTGGGAAGAAAAAATACAGTGTGCTATTCATTTGATGCCCGTGGACTGGAACGGGGCAAATCTTTTAAAGGTCATATCAACATAATCACAGATGGCGGTGAATTTTTAATTCCATATAACATAACGGTTATAGCTCCGTATATACAGACGGGAGACAGAAAGCTTGAGGATCTGTTTCAATTTGCGTCTTATGCAGAGGAGAACTGGGAAGATGCCATACGGATATTTGGCAGTGAAGATTTTGTGCGCACTTTTATAGGCAGGGATGAGAAGCTCCACAGAGTGTACGACGCGTTGGGGCTCTCACTTTCAATAGGCCAGGCTATGGAAGAATTCCTGGTCTATACACATAAAAAGAGGTCACTCACTTTGTCGGTTGCCCAGAATGATCTGTTGGTCGAGATGCCGAAGGAGCTTGTTCGCGCATCGGTGACTATCGCTAAGAACACATGGGGATACACCAACACAAAGATAGCATCAGATTGTGATTTCCTTATTCCCGAGACAAATGTGCTCAAGTGGAACAGCTTTGATGGGAATACATTTGAACTCACATTCTTGATAGACCCGCAGAAGATACATGACGGTGAGTCTGCGGGATACATATATATATGGAACACATACCAGAACATGAAGATCAGGGTCAGTATCAGGAAGCCGGAGGTCGTCAAGATGACACCGAAGAGCAGGCAGACCAGATTCACGATAAAGAGGGCTGAGGAGACTCTGATACGCGCATATATAGACTTCAGAACAGACAAGATAGACCTTGGCAAATATATCGCTGAGACGAGGAATGCCCTGAATACCCTCATAAAATACAGACCTGAATATGGAATGTACAGACTTGGACTGCTGCACATGCAGATTCTCGAGGGGCATACTGAATTTGTGGAGCAGGAGTTCCTCAGAATAGATGCTGATGCCAACTTTACTAGTATGGAAGACATGGAGAAGTGCTATCTGAGCTACCTGAAATCACTGCTCAGAAGAGAAAAATTTCTCATCGACAGGACTGCAATAATGGTTCGCGAGAAGTTTGAGACGAGTAAGAATAACAGGCTTTTCTATTTCTGGATTCTGTTGTTCGTGGATGTGAGTTATACAGAGGATAAATGGGTCCTCTATGATGATATACAGAAGCTTTTCAACGAAGGCGTGAACAGTCCTGTGATCTATTTTGAGATATGTGATATGTTCAACAAACAGCCTCTTATGATGAAGAAGATTGCACCGCTCGAAATCGCAGCGCTCAGATGGGGCATGAGAAATGAATTCGTGTCCGAGGATGTCATAGTGGAATTTGTCAAGACTGCATCCAGACAGAAGACATTTGATGAACATTCATTTAAGATGCTTGAGCAGATATATGATATGCGTCATGATAAAACGACTCTTGAGGCGATGTGCGGTATACTCATCAAAGACAAGATGTACGATCCTAGATATCACAGGTATTACATTGATGCTGCAGAGAAGGATCTCAAGTATGTTGGGCTCAACGAGTGCTTTATCAGGAGTATGGACAGGAGACGATATGATGAGATACCTGAGGCGATACTCAGATACTTCAGCTACAAGAATGTGCTGACAGATGATGAGTTGGCATATATTTATGCCAATGTCATCATGAACAAGGCTGATCAGATGTCGGTATATCGTGATTTTGTTCCTGCCATAGAGCGGTTCATGGAGAAGATGATACTCCAGGGCAAGGTGAGTGATGATCTCACAGTCATATATGATGAGTTTCTTGACCCCGAAACGGTCAAGCCGGAATTTGCCTCTAAGATCATAAACATAATATTTAAGAGAAAGATAGTGTGCGACAATCAGAACATAACAGGAATCCTTGTATCCCATGGGGAACTGGGGGGCGAGGTCAAGGTGCCGGTAGTTAATGGAGAGGCGTATGTTGAGATCATATCCCCATCTGCTGTGATAACATTGCTCGATGACAACGGCGGAAGATATGTAGGTACAATTCCGTACAGGGTAGAGCGGATAGTTGATGAGAGAAGTTATCTAGATATATGTCATGAGTACAGCTTCAAGGATTACAGATACCTATTGTTCCTCTACAATGACATAGATATATTTACCCACAGGGATGCGAAAGAGATCAATCTGACTAGAGATATCGTGCTTTGTCCGGAGGTCAGTTACAGGGTAAGGCAGGAGGCTCTCACCCATATGGTGGAGTACTACCACGAGAACTTTGATGCGGACATTCTTGGCAGATATATGTCGAAGATCGATCTGGATTATGTTGATCCATCGTACGCGTCCAGGATAAACACATACTATATAACCCTTGATATGTACGAAAATACATTTGAGGGAATGAATAGATTTGGCTATGTGGACGTGGACATAGATGAGCTGATAAAGATCGCTGAGTACGGAATAGATGACAAGAGATATGATGAGAGCAGGCTGCTCATATCGATCTGTGTGTATATATACAGGCGCGGATATGCAGGACAGAAGATACTTTCATATCTTATAAATAATTATAACGGCTCACTTGAGGAGATGGCAAATCTGTTTAAGTCGGTAAATTCCAACTACAGGAATATCGATATGCTGTCGGAGAATATCCTTGCACAGATGATGTTCGCGGATGGTTATATAGAGTCTATATATGATATATTTGATGTGTACTACCGCGGCAGAAGCAGGGGCATGGTTGTGAAGGCATTCCTCAGATACTGCGCACATCAGTATTTTATAAAGGACAAGAAGATACCTTCCAATATAATGGAGGACCTGTACCTTGAGATAGCAAAGGGCAATATAAAGGATGAGATATCAAAAATGAGCTTGCTCTATTACTTCAGCAACAGGACAGGACGATATACAGAAGAACAGCAGGAGTGGATAAGAACTACGGTGAGACAGTTTGTTGAGTTCAGCAAGATACTGCCGTTTTTCAGAAAGTTTGAAGCGATAGTCAAACTTCCGGGTGACATGAAATTCAAGACATATGTCGTATTCAAGGGCGAGAGTGGCAAGCAGGTATGGGTGAGCTATAGCTTTGGCCAGGAGAGCAGCAGTATGGCGAACTACAAATCTGAGAGGATGAATGAGATCATACCGGGGGTATACGTGAAGGAGGTCGTGGTGTTCCATGGCGAATCACTCATATATTCGATAGATGGGGGTGTCGGAACTTCGGTGGTCGTTGAGAGCGACATATTGAAGAACGAGACATTCCATAAGGGCGGCGGCAGCAGCTTTGAACTCATCAACAACATGCTTGTGAGTCAGGAGACGAGGAATGATCATGAGCTGATACAGGCTATGGACACATACCTGTATGACAGCCATTTCTTCGATGCAAACCTGATGCTGCTTTAACTTTTCATAAGGAGGCGCCGCGCGCAAGCGCACACAAATGCGCCTGCTCCATTATTTTCATAAGGAGGAGCCCGCGCAAGCGCACACAAATGCGCCTGCTCCATATTTTCATAAGGAGGAACTTTAGATGGCTGACACACAGTTGTATCTAGGTCTCGATCTGGGACCGGAATATACACAGCTAAGTTATTACAATGCAGATACGCGTGAGCCGGAATCTGTATATCATGAGGAGGCAAAGGACACCTACATGCTTCCAAACATCATGTTTTACAGTGCGTATCATAAGAGAATGGGTGATAATCAGAATGACTGTTATAAGTTTATAGATTTGTCAGGATGGTGTGTCGGTGCAAGGGCCTCAGCTTATAGATTTGAGGACAAAGGAACTGTAGTTGACGGAATCTATGAGAGCACTTTAAAAAATGAGAATATAGAAGTTGAGGGGAGAGGTTATAAGGCTTCTGATCTGATGGTGAAGATGCTTGTGCTTCACATCAAACAGTTTACAGATACCCTTGGTGGATTTGTTATAAAGAGGCTTACAGTGACGGTGGCGGACACTGATCCGCGTATAATACAGGCGGTCAGAGGACTTAAGACTGCACTTAGGCTCAGCCATGACCAGTTCAATATAGTGAGCCATCTGGACAGCGGGCTCTGTTATATATTTGCACAGCCTGAACCACTCAGAAATAACAGCGTGGGATTGTTTGATTTTGGCAGAGCTGGACTTGATTTCTACAGAATAGATATGACGAGAAAATATCCACTCATAGTCACAACGCAGCACATAAACTATCACGACAAAATGAATCTCAGGAGATTTGGAAGATACCATGAGGACATGGATGAGACATTTGCAGACATTGTAAAAGAGTGTACAGAGCAGGTGTTTATATCATCGGTATTTTTAACAGGACTTGGGTTCTCTGAGAACTGGATGAAACAGTCAGCGACGGTTTTGTGTCAGGGGCGCAGAGTGTTTGTCGGACAGAATATATATACGAAAGGGGCATGTTACAGATCTCTTGGCGGAGTGTATACGGAATCACTTAGCCGGTATTTCATTGATACGGAGCAGACGGTCAAGACAAATATCGGCATCAATCTCATGGATGAGAAGAACACATTCTGGCCTATTGTATATGGAGGTCTTGAGTGGTTTAACACAAGAGGCAGAGTGGTGGTGTTTCTTGATGACACACGGAGAATACAGATAGTTTATCAGGATATACTTACCGAGGAGGAGTATATCGAGACTATAGAGATATACGGTCTTCCGGCGAGACCTCCAAAGACTACGAAGTTATCAATTGAGGTTGAGTACTATGGCGCTGATAAGGGTGCGATAGTCATAAGGGATATGGGATTTGGCAATCTGTATCCTACTACAAATAAGATATACAGAAAAGAATTTGATATATCTGAGATAAAGAAGAAACACGCAAAGAAGATAGAACATGAGCGGATCAAGGCTGCAGAGGGAGACACTGAGGAGCTGATCGGTGAGGATTCTGTGGACAGGGATGCCGAGGCTGAGAGAGAAAGACAGGAGAGGATACAGGCGGAGGAGCTTGCCGCACAGGATGCGCTGAAGCATGAGATACACATGGATCTGGATGACCTAAGATACAGGGCAGAGAATGATAGTGACAATACAGAGGATGTTGTGTATTATGGCACGGCATCACCGGAGCCTGAGGGCGAAGAGGTGGATGTTGATATAGCAGATACAGAGGCTGAAGTGACTGACAGTGATATGTCGGCACCAGTTGGAGAAACGGCAGGCATCGATGAGCAGGAATCTGAGAGCGAAGCAGCGGACAGTGATGAGATGAAGTTAGAGGACGAAGCAGCAGACGGTGATGAGCAGGAGACAGAGCGCGCCAAGGAAAAAGACGAAGCAGTGGAGTCTGAACTGGCAGATGAAGATATCACGGAGACAGAGCCTGCATCGGCGTACGTCTACAATGCGGGTGATGTCAAGGAAGATGTTGGAGATGTGGCAGAATCCGATGAGACAGAGGATGAAGACATAGATGTCTATGGAATGAAGATTCATGATGATGATGACGAAGATTATCTGGATTCTGACGAAGACGAACCGGAGCAGAGCAGGTTTACAATACCTGCATATCTTAGGGGACAGCATTTTGATCCTGGTGAGTAAACTGTATGACAGCTGATATAGATAAAAGGTGATACACAGATGAGTGGAATAATTATTTGTAAGACGAAAACAGCAGACAATCCGTATACATTTCTGAATACCAAGATGAGTGTATACACATATGAGGAATTGTGTTACTACATATTCAACAATATGGTTTTGGTCGGAAAGGATGATCTGACTGACAGACTCACAGCATGGCTCAGGGATGAGATTGAGATGTACGATCTGGCGGACAAGGTGGATGCGCTCAATCAGAAAAATGCATATATTCAGGATGTCATGGTGGAGATCCTGACATTTGGCGAATTCTATGGCACGGAGGATATAAAGGAATTTCTCGGAGAGTGTAAGCGTATACGGACTCTGAAGCCTTATGAACTGGATAAGAGGAGAGCAGACAGTTACATGATGTATAAGCATTACATCAAAGCTGATGCCATATATGATGAGATCATAGAGTACAAGGAAAGTCATGATGAATATGACGAATTCCTTGGAAATATATATCACAATAAGGGCGTTGCCCTGGCTGGAAATCTCCAGCTAGAGGAGGCGAAAGAGTGCTTTATCAGAGCATTTTCACTGAATAAAAACAACGAATCCCTCATAGAATATTTCTGCGTCATGGCGGTAACTGTGGACACTGCCACACTGCAGAGGGAGATAAGAAAGCGCGGAATGCCAGCGGGATTTCTTGACGATCTCATGAGTGAGATCGCTGATTCCAAGGAGGATGTGCATGAGATGTCCATATACAACAAGGTTCAGAAAGCTGTGTACAACAGAATGCATGGGGATATTGAGGATTACGACAGGAGAATGGATTCCCTGCTGAGCACATTGAAGGATCAATTCAGAAACCAGATAGGTTGACTTTGTGCTTGACGCAGCACCAGCCTATGTTGTACTATTCAAAATAAATATATGCAAATGCTGTGACGAAGAGGAGTAGCATGTGGAGTCGGACAGAGAGAATGGTTCCTGGGCTGTGAGACCGTTCCCGACAGAGATGTGCGAAGGTAGCTTCTGAGCTGCGTGGCTGAAAGTATAGTAGGTCATGCCGGGGCGTTCCCGTTATAGGATAAGATGAGATACAAAACAAGGTGGTAACGCGATATATACTCGCCCTTCAGGCTGGATGTCCGAAGAGCGGGTTTTTTTGTGCAGTGCATGGGGAATAAGAAAGCTCCGGCATAAAAAGTCCGGTCCGGATTTATCAAACAGTAAGAAATCAGAAACAATAGAAAGGAAGAATGAGATGAAAGAGTTAGAGAAGACATATGATCCTTCCCAGATAGAGGACAGACTCTACAGAAAGTGGGAGGAAAAGAAGTATTTCCATGCAGAGGTTGACAGGAGCAAGAAGCCATTTACGATAGTAATGCCGCCTCCAAATGTAACAGGACAGCTCCACATGGGACATGCCCTGGACAATACCATGCAGGATATACTTATCAGATTCAAGAGAATGCAGGGCTACTCTGCACTGTGGCAGCCTGGCACAGACCACGCAGCCATCGCAACCGAGGTCAAGGTTACAGAGAAGCTGAAGGAGCAGGGAATAGATAAGAAAGAGATCGGCCGTGAGGAGTTCCTCAAGCATGCATGGGCATGGAAGGAGGAGTACGGCAACCGTATCGTGAGCCAGCTCAAGAAGATGGGTTCATCTGCTGACTGGGATAGAGAGAGATTCACCATGGACGAGGGCTGTTCTAGAGCTGTAAAGGAAGTTTTTGTAAGACTGTACGATAAGGGCTACATCTACAAGGGCTCAAGGATCATCAACTGGTGTCCAGTGTGTAAGACTTCCATATCGGATGCAGAGGTTATCCATGAGGAGCAGGACGGATATTTCTGGCACATCAACTATCCTGTAGTTGGGGAGCCTGGAAGATTTGTTGAGATAGCAACCACAAGACCTGAGACACTTCTCGGAGATACAGCCGTTGCTGTAAATCCTGATGATGAGAGATACACAGATATAGTTGGAAAGATGCTGGAGCTGCCACTTACAGACAGACAGATCCCGGTTATCGCAGATCCATATGTTGACAAGGAGTTCGGAACAGGCTGTGTAAAGATCACACCTGCCCATGACCCTAACGATTTCGAGGTTGGAAAGCGTCACAACCTTGAGGAGATAAATATACTGAACGATGATGCAACCATCAATGAGCTGGGCGGCAAGTATGCAGGCATGGACCGCTACGAGGCAAGAAAGCAGATGGTGGCAGACCTTGACGCACTTGGACTCCTCGTAAAGGTCGTTCCACACAGCCATAACGTAGGAACACACGACAGATGTAAAACAACTGTAGAGCCGATGATCAAGCCTCAGTGGTTCGTCCGCATGAAGGAGATGGGACAGGCAGCGCTTGACATCATCAAGACTGATGAGCTCTCATTTGTGCCTGAGCAGTTTGACAAGACATACATCCACTGGCTTGAGAACATCCGTGACTGGTGTATATCAAGACAGCTCTGGTGGGGACACAGAATCCCTGCATGGTACTGCGACGAGTGTGGCGAGACCATTGTAAGCCGTGAGACACCTACAGTATGTCCAAAGTGCGGATGCACACACCTCACACAGGATGAGGACACACTTGATACATGGTTCTCATCAGCACTGTGGCCGTTCTCAACTCTCGGCTGGC
>ERZ857757.2449-NODE-2449-length-12062-cov-2.943533_pt1 | contig 12062 bp, 9 predicted proteins | sample MGYA00519764_ERZ857757 | MGnify/ENA primary metagenome ERZ857757 (study PRJEB31778, sample SAMEA3449359) | human gut metagenome | biome: human gut; feature: human-associated habitat; material: faeces | place: United Kingdom | collected 2010/2012 ... | reverse complement strand
CTGGTACAGTAACACTTACTAAGGTTGAGCTTGATGATCAGTCAGATGTAAAAACAGCAATCGATGCTCTTGTAGGTACAGGACTCTTCCAGGAAGATGTAGGATACAACGGATATTCGATCGGTGAAGAAGGCAGCTCAGGCGTAACGCTTGATTCGCTGACACTTTATCTTAAAGAAGAGGGCGAGGGTGAATAATTATGAAGTTGAATTATCGTGATAAAATGATTTTGATAGTAGTATTCGTACTGCTTATAATTGTTGCAGGTTTTATGCTTTTTATTAAGCCTGCCATTGATGAGTGTAGTCAGGCAAGCAGTGATCTGGAATCAGCAAAGGTTCAGCTCAGCGAGCTTGAAGATCAGGTAGACAAGGATAAGAACCTTGCCGCTGAGATCCAGACACTTTATACAAGCACCTCACAGGTCGCAGCTAACTTCTATGATTATCAAGTAGCATACAAGGCTACTGATAAGGTTCGTGAGCTTTTTAATGTTGATGATGTAAAGATCAAAAACTCCAATATGACTATTTCATCATACGGCAGCACAGTTCTTTCGCCTTTTGCTTATGAGTCAACAGCAACAGCTACTGATTTTGACACTAAGGTAGATGAATACAATAATGCAAGCACAATTGATTCATCAGCTGCAGACGCAAACACAGATGAAAATGCAGCTGATACCAATGAAACAGCTGCACAGACAATAGGTTACTATAGCCTTGACATTCAGTTCAAAAGCTCGCTTTCAGGTTTCAAGAATTTTGCTGACAACCTGACAACAAACAACGAAAAGAGCATGGTTATCCAGAATGTTAACATTGAGAATGTCAACGAAAGCGAGATCTCCGGTACAATGACACTCAATATGTACGTTTTGAAGAAGCTTGCTGATCCTTCTGCCAGCTAAGAGAAAACTATTTGGTAGGATAAGGAATATTTCTTGTCCTGCCAATTAGTGCTATATAATGATTAAAAATTTTATATAAGTAATCAACTTGTGTAAAATGAAAAAAGTATAGCATAAGTGATAATAAAACTAAGAAAGGTGGTTAATATGGAGAATACTCCGAAGAGGAAACAAAGAAACAAACCCGGAGTCGTGCTTTTCACAGCGGTTGCTGTCATGCTCATGCTGTCAATACTTTTGACTGCAACTGTTTCTTATGTTTCGGTAAACAGGACAAAAACAAATGATAACTATAAGAGCAAACAGGCTTATCTGACAGCTTCATCTACTCTTGAAAGCTTTATTAATCAGATACAAACTGATACTGCTCCAACCAATGACCCTACTGCAAAGGCTCAGCAGAAAAAGGCCATAGATAACCTTAAAAAGCTAGCAAGTGCTAATAGCGGAAAGGGTACAACTACTAATGTCAGCTATAATGGATCAAATGGTAAAAGCGATAATATCGGTACTACCAAGATAACTGTAGCACAAGAGGGCACAAGTGCCAAATACATCGTTGTTACCTGTGAAACTACTTATCTGGGAAAAACTGAGAAGGTAGCAGCTCATATTTCCACGCACCCAGTTCCAAAGCCTGCCGAGTATACAAATACTATCGAGCTTGTTGGTAACGGCGGCGCAGGTTACGATAACCTTAACGTTATCGGTGATATGGCTGGTATCAATAATACCACTGGTAAGATTTATAGATTTACAAACAATACCAGTATCTATGGTTCTTATCTTATGTATGGTTCTTTGGAGGTTTCAACTCAGCCTCTTATCATGCTCAAGCCTAGTCTTGTAGATGAAAAGCAGGGTTCAACTGTTACAATTTCTGAAAACCTTGATGTTTCAAATGAATTCCACATTAACTCCACAATGGCAAGAGCAGACGGATATAACTATGTTAATATCGGTCAGAAGCTCTCTACTTCAAACCATATGGACGTTGGTTCTTCAGGTTTTGATGTCGATTTGTTCTGTTGTGAAGCTAACATCGGCGGAAATGACTATACACAGTATGGTAACTTCTACGTTTATAAGGGCGCAGGTGCTTATAATGGTGATGCAACTTTTGGTGCAAATGGTCAGACGATCAATGGCTCTCTCTATGTCGAGGGTGATCTTAATGTCACAAAGTCACTTAAGGTAACAGGCTCTGTATATGTTACCGGCACTATCACAGGTAAAGATAAGATCGTCTGCACGGCTTCAAATATTCATGAAGGAGCTGTTCTTAGCAAAGCAGGTCGTGACGCAAAGCCACAGATACCTGTATCTGCTGATGCCTATGTATATTATCCGGAAGATTTCTTCATGAGCAATGATACTAATGTGACAACGATCTCTGATAAATATCAGGCTTTCTATGATGGCTCAAACACTAAAACTTTCAATACCTTTGCAAGTGATTGGACTAATGTTGACTACACGCTTACTGAGCTAATAGACCTTACAGGAACAGGAGCTAAGACTCCAGTTACAAGCCGCTACAAATTGAGAATAACATCAAGCTGTACATGGGCATCTGATCTTTCGTTCAATGATTATGGCAATGGTTCAAGGATCCTCGTTGATGTTTCTGATTCTTCGGGTGATATCGTTATAAGACTTCAGAATGGTCTTAATCTTGGAGCAGAATGGTCACCTGTAATAGTTGTTAGAAATCGTTCAACTATAATTGATACGACTACAGGTGACAGAAAATACAACTGCTATTTTGTTTCAGACTCAGGCAGTGCTATTACACTTAATGGTATCGACTCAGTAACAGGCAAGTCACAGCATTCAGGCTCTAGTGCTTGTAACTATAGCTTTAAGGGACTTAAGGTATTTGATTATGATACTTACGTTCGTATGTTTGATTCTTCTGTTCTCAATAATACAAAGGGTAACCCTGGCTTACCACAGAGCGGCTTTGTTCTCAACCCTACATCTGTAGATGTTGCAGGCTCTTACAGACCGAAAAACAGCAGCATCATCTTCCTGTTTGGTGAGAACACAACACTTAACGCTACAGATCAAAGCTTCTTCCAGGGCTCATTCTATTCACCACAGGCTATCGTTAATATCGCAACAAGCGGTCTTGGCGGACTTGTGGTAACAGACTCAGCAGGCGGAAAAATGACCGTTCAGTGCTGTGCAGTCGGTGTAGTTATCGCAAACAGCTTTGGTAACGCCAATACAGCGTTCTATGTATACACCAAGCCTTCAACTACTTCTGTAATGCAGAATGCGAAGGGCGGCAAGGATGATTATGCTTACGGATACGAACTTGACAGATATGATCACTACTAATTGAAAGGAGTATACTCATGAAAAAGAACAGCAAAAATAAAAAGGGTATGACTCTTGTAGAGGTCATCATAGCAATGGCACTTTTGTCAGGTATGTCAGCTATGCTTGTTACAGTTGCTGTAGCGGCAAAAAGACAGAATCTTGAAAACTACTACCGCAACAATGAAATGTATACTCAGGCAGTAAATGCCGAGCAGTATAATGATAACAAGACCGTCAATATGAACGAGTTGAAGGTAAACAAGTTCTCTTCAAGCGGCAAAACTACAAATGAGTTTGCCCTTGAGGCAGACTTTGGAAGCGGCATAAAATTCAATACTACAGCCTATGGTTTTAAAGCAAAGCTTAATAATATTGATGAAGACGCAGGCTATCAGCTCAAATTTCTTCAGGGCAAGGACATAAACATTACGCCTAATCCTGAAAAGAGCGTTTACTGGGTAAAGTTTTATAACAATTCAGGGGCAGATATGGATTTCTATGCTCTTACGCCTGAGCTTACAGGCGGAAAGTTCTTTGATGTAAATAATAACTCATCAGGAAATTCACTTCTTATCCCTATCGGTGACGGTGGAAATCAGCAGTTTGGCGTTGTGCTTTCAGGCGTAACAGGAAGCGATTATTTCGGCTTCTCACAGTCATCTGATCTTTACAGCAGCGCTCCAACAGCCGATGCGGCTGCATTTAAGATCACAGATGCGACCTTTGACCATTATCTTGAAAAAGATGCGTCAGGTAAAGCTACAGGTTATGTAGTTATCCATTATATGGGTGGTTCTGATTACAAAAACCAGGCCGAATATGACGATGCACAATCAACACCATAAGGAGGGAGGATCTTGAAAATGAATAAAAACCGCAAGGGTTTTACCCTTGTTGAGCTTATCGTTGTGGTAACGATTTTCGGCGTGATCCTCGGAGCTATCCTTAATATGATCAAACCTGCAAATAACGTTTATCATGACGCTGATGCAACAATGGAAAGCAATATCATAGGTTCAGGTCTTATAGACTATCTTGATGATGAGCTTAGATATTCGACCAATGTTCTTGTGCTTAAAGATTATATTGGTGTGCCTGATGTTTCAACCTCTGGTACTATCGGTGGAAGCGGTGTGACCTATTCAAATTGTATCGTTATTGACAATAATAATCTTCGTGGCTATAGTCTGAAAAACTATTCAGGCAACGACACGGATACAGCCGCAAAGAGAATGGGTGCAAAAGGCTGTATCCTCAATGTAGGTAAGGTAAATACAGAGGGCTTAAACTTTAATAATTCTGCTGTTGCAAGAGGCGTTGATTTTTACGACAATTATAAGTTTGATATCAGTGCAAGTATCAGCAAAATTGAGAAAATGTCTACTCTCGACGTTTCTCTTACAGCCTATCAGCCAACATATGAGAACGGAAGCTATACTTTTACGAAAACAAAGTATAAAAAGGACGCAGCAGTAAATCTCACAAATATTAACATAGATGAAGGTGATTCATACGATGTTAATGACTATAAAGATTTCTCTGTAGCTCCTAATTATGTCAAATATCCTCAGGCAACTACTGCTCCTGCAGGTTGCACAGCTCAGCAGGAAAAGTATTACAGCCTTGACGCTTCAAACACATATACTTATATTTTCTACGATAAGACAACAGTTTCAAGTTCAAAAACATACAGTGTAAAGTTTATCTACTCTGCAAGCGACCCTGAACCAACGCTTCGTGGTAAACAGATAGATACTAAGTCTGTCAAGGCGGGTACAGTTTATAAAGCTCCACCTTCTATGTCATCAAGAACAGGTTATGGCACGCCTTATTGGGTAGACAGCAAGAATAACGTTGCTGATTTTACAACAGGCGTAACAATAAATAAGGATATGGTATTCTCCTGTGTTTATCCGCCTGTTGCACCGAAAGACCAATTTAATGTAACGTTTGAGAATATCAACGGTTCTACATTTACAACAACAAAAGTCTATGATGGCGACTTTGCAAATGACCCGGGAATTCCAACTGATATGGATACTATAAAACAGGATTTTGTTAAGTGGGTATACAAATCAGATAACTCAAAGGGTCTTACTGATGTTTCTATTACAGATAACTCAGTTATTTTCGTTCCAGTTGTACAGAACAAGCATAAGGTTGAGTTTAAATTAAACGGTTCTTTAATAAATGCCTCAACTATTTATGTTTCTGATGGACAGTATGCAAATTATCCAGGAGCTACCCCTGTTTCGTCAGACGCTGATAAGATATTTGGCGGTTGGGTCGTAGAAGGAACAAGCGATGATATATCTACTAAGGTTATAACATCAGATACTGTTTTTGAGGCAACCTTCATTTCAAAACCGACAAATGATTTGTACGTTATCAGCAGTATCGCAAGAAAAATCAATGATGGTGAGATAGACTATGATATAACAATACAGAATAATGGTTCTGATGTTGTAAAGATCTGGTCTTTAAGTGCTAATGTTGGTTTTGCATTTGATCAGATGCAGGCGGATTGGAGATTGAAAATTCCAAATGATAAGGTTTGTGGATTTACAACGAACAACGATTTGAATAACCCATCAAACTGTGTATTTATTCCAGCGGGTGGAACCGTCACAGTTACGTTGTATTTTAAGAAGTACAACGATCCAAAGTATACTGAGGATCTTTCAAAGTATTCACTTAACCCATCTGATATTACAGTATCTAAGGTACAGTAATTTCTTTTCTCAATCAGACCCCTCCACGGGTCTGATTGCTGAAAAAATCCCCTTAACAGAAAACTTCTATTAAGAGGATTTTTTGAGCAAAAAAATTCCGCAGTATCAAACTGCGGAATTTGTGCAATTATCTTATTATCAGCATTGCTTCGTTCATCATCTCGTTAAGACCAGTAAAGTCCATGTACCATGAGCCGATCTGCTCTGAGTACAAAGCTGCAACAGCAATCCCTATGGAGAGATATGGACCAAATGCAAATACTGAATCACCGCTTCGGTGCTTCTGGATAAGTCCGCCGATCGAGCCTGTTATTAGTCCAATTAGAAGCGCTACCAAAGCACCCTGCATTCCGAGAAACAACCCTGCGGCTGCCATGAGATATACATCTCCCATGCCCATTGCTTTCTCATGTGTGATAAGACAAATAATAAGCAAAGGCACGCTCACAATGAAAAATCCGATCAAGTGTGATTTAAGCGTAAGTCCCGTCTGATCTTTGCAGAAGATGTATTCCGCAACACCAAGCAAACCTATGAATATCACAACATATGTGTTGATAAGCTGAGTGTCCCAGTCCATGAAGAATACAACGATAAGAGCAGAGAATAACAGACAGACAAGTGCTGCACGAAGCGGATTGAAAATCCCATTAAAATGGTAGAATACCCATAAGTAAAGCAGTGCGTTCAGCGTTTCAACTATAGTGTATCTTGCCGATATCTTTGCACCGCAGCTTCGACACTTTCCACGAAGTATGCACCAGCTTACTATCGGTATCAGGTCACGCCGTTTGATCGGCTCACCGCAGGTCATACAGTGAGAATTTCGCTTGATAAGACTTTCATTTTTCGGCAATCGGTATATGCAGACATTAAGAAAACTGCCTATGCACGCTCCGAAGATGAACACAAATACATAAATGATTATGTATGATAAGGTTAAATTATCCACAGTGATCCTCCTTTGGATTCATTAGTTAATATATTAATTTTATCATACTTTCATGAAGATTACAATAGATAATATGATTTTTTTGCGGTTTTTGCACCGCAGCAGACGTTTCCGCAGCGTCGGATCCCTAAATCAATGCGGAGGATTGGAGTAATATATATGAGAAACGGCCCTATCGGTCAGTATCTGGTACAGAAAGGTCTTATAACTGAAGAACAGCTTCAGGAAGTCCTTGCCAAACAGAAGGAGCAGCTTGCCGCCCAGCAGAGCAAGAAGACTTTTTGGTGATGTCATTATTGACATGAAGCTCGTTACCGATGTTCAGTTCTGTCAGGTCCTCGCCGAGCGACTGAATGTGTCCTATATCGACCTTGATAATACAGAGCTTATGCCTGATATAGTCAAGAAGATACCGGAGGCAACTGCAAGAAAGTATAACGTCATCGCAGTCAGCAAAATAGGCAAGCGTATGACCGTTGCAACTAATGACCCTATCAACTTCTATATTTTCGAGGATCTCCGTGTTATCACAGGCTGTAGCATAACACCTGTCCTTGCCACAAAGTCATCTATCAACCGTGCTATTGGTAAGATGTACTCAGAAGGTCAGGTTAACTCCGTTGTTGACGAAGCTACAAAGCAAAAAGAGGAAGAGCTTAACCTTGAAGAACTCAAGGATATCTCCGAGGAGAGAATCGAGAACGCTCCTATCGTTAAACTTGCTACCGCTATCGTTGAGAACGCCCAGCGTCAGGATGCAACGGATATACATATCGAGCCATTCAAGGATAAAACCGTTATCCGTATCCGTGTAAACGGCGACCTTATCGAGCTTATGACTCTTTCCGCTGCACTTCATACTTCGCTTGTTACCCGTTTCAAGATCTTGAGCGGCATGAATATTGCCGAAAAGCGTATCCCACAGGACGGTCGTATGTCACAGGTCGTTGACGGCACAACTCTTGACCTCCGTGTATCTAACCTTCCAATGGTATACGGTGAGAAAGTCGTTCTCCGTATCCTCGCAACGGGCGATATGTCACTTAGAAAAATAACCGACCTGGGTATGACCGAGTATAACTATAAGAGATTTGAGTCTTGCCTTAAAGTGCCACAGGGTGTTGTCCTTGTAACAGGCCCTACAGGTTCAGGTAAATCTACCACACTTTATGCCGCACTTGGTGAGATCTCAAAGCCTAATAACAATGTTATTACCGTCGAAGACCCAGTCGAGAAAAAGATCGATGGCGTAAATCAGTGCCAGATAAACGAAAAGGCAGGCATGACATTCGGTGCAGCACTTCGTTCTATCCTCCGTCAGGACCCTGACATCATAATGGTCGGAGAAATGCGTGATACTGAAACTGCTGAAATCGCTATCCGTGCCGCTATTACAGGACACCTTGTTCTGTCAACACTTCATACCAATGACGCCGCTTCTACTGTAACAAGACTTGTGGATATGGGCGTTGAGGCATACATGGTCGCAACCTCACTTATCGGTATCGTTGCTCAGCGTCTTACAAAGGTGCTTTGCCCTGAGTGCAAAAAGCCTAGAATGTCAACTGAGGAAGAAAATGAGCTTATGGGTCTTGACCATTCAGTACAGGTGTACGACCCATGTGGCTGTCCAAAGTGCAATAACACAGGATATAAGGGAAGAACCGCTATCCATGAGATCCTTCTCGCAACACCGTCTATGCAGGCTCTTATCACAAGGGGAGCAAAAGCTGACGAAATTCAGGAGCTTGCAAAGAAAGAGGGCTGTCACCTGCTTCGTGACAACGTTTCAGAGCTTGTTCAGCAAGGCAAGACCTCAATGGACGAACTTATCCGTGTAACATATGCTGTATAAAAAAGAAATATATGGAGGTAAATTCTAATGGCAATCGACATTAACAAAATTCTTGATGAAGCAAGAGCCCTTGGCTGTTCCGACCTGCACTTCACCGTAGGTATTCCGCCGATAGTTAGACAGGGCGGTAACCTGAGAAAGCTTTCCTCATATCCTGATATGACCGAGATCGAAATTCTCAAAATATGCGAGGATATGTGTACAGATAAGCAGCGTCAGTCTATCAAAGACCATATTGATACCGACTTTACATATGTATCTTCAAGAGGTTTCCGTCACCGTGTAAACGTGTATCGTCAGAGAGGAAACACGGCCATCGCTCTCCGTCTTTTGAGAAACGATATCCCGACCCTTACCGACCTTGACCTGCCACCTATCCTTGCAGAGTTCTCAATGAGACCTCGTGGACTTGTGCTTGTAACCGGTCCTACCGGTTCAGGTAAGTCAACAACTCTTGCCGCAATGATCGACCATGTAAATATCCATAAATCAGCTCATATCATCACTATTGAGGACCCTATCGAGTATATGCACGCTCATAAGAGATGTATGGTAAACCAGAGAGAGATTGGACCTGACGTACCGAGCTTCTCACTTGCTCTCCGTGCTGCTCTCCGTGAGGACCCGGACATTATCCTCGTAGGAGAAATGCGTGACTTCGAGACTATCGAAGCTGCTGTTACCGCCGCTGAAACAGGACATCTTGTTATGAGTACACTTCATACAACGTCCGCACCGTCAACTATCGACCGTATCATCGACGTTTTCCCTGCTCACCAGCAGCATCAGATCAGAACTCAGCTTGCTTCCGTTCTTGTAGGTATCTGTACTCAGACACTTTGCCGTACATTCGACGGTACAAGCCGTGTAGCTTGCTGTGAGATACTCAACGCAACAGACTCTATCAAAGCTATGATCCGTGACGATAAGGTGCATCTTATCGGTTCAGCTATGCAGACAGGTAAAGCAACAGGAATGCAGACCATGGATCAGGAGCTTGCAAAGCTCGTTCGTTCGAGAACGATCTCCATGGACGTTGCGCTTGAAAAGTGCGTAAACCCACAGGATCTCAAGAGATTTATCGCAGGCGGAGCTTAAACTACAATATTAATAATAAAGAGCGTTTTTACTTTCTCGGTAAAAACGCTCTTTTTGTATGTTTTTTCAGCCCTTGACCTCACTGTCCTTGTGCCATACGTTGTTGTAAAGAAAAACAAGCACAGCCATTGCAATGATAATGAAATATCCAAGAAAGCTCCAGCCATCAGGAATATCTCCAAAAAGGAAATATCCCAAAATCGTGGTAAAAATCAACTGCGAGTAATCATAAACCGATATCTCCCTTGCAGGAGCGTGAGTGTATGCCGCAGTTATAGCGAACTGCCCGCCTGCCGCACCTGCGCCAGCTCCCAATAAACAAAGTATTTGGAAAATCGTCATAGGGTGGAAATCTAATATTAGAAATGGCAGGGTGAACAAGCAGGAAAATCCCGAGAAGTATGCAACTATCACCGCACCATTTACTCCATGATGTCCTAAGTATCTTACGCAAGCGTAAGCAAGTCCCGCTCCCATTCCTCCTAGAAAACCGATAAGAGCAGGGAAGAAGTCCACATTCTGAAAACTCGGCTTGATGATAAACAAGCTTCCTATAAATGCACAAATTACAGTGAAACCCTGAAAGAAAGTCAGCCGCTCTTTAAGGAAAATAAAAGAGAAAATGATAACGAAAAACGGTGACATTTTGTTTAGCATGGAGGCGTCAGACAGCACAAGATGATCTATGGCATAAAAGTTTCCAAGCATTCCTAGCGTGCCAGCAAGCGCTCTCACAAAAATGACCGCATTGTTCTTTTTGCCCTCAATGTGAAAGCGTATGTGATTTTTCTTTAGCACTCCGATAGCGAAAAACAACGCCACAAAATTTCTGAAAAAGGTCTTTTGCACCGTCGGCAAGTCTCCCGAAAGCCGCACAAATGCGAACATGAATGCAAACGAAAAAGCCGACAGAATAATGTAAATAATAGCCTTGTATTTACTTTTCATCTCTGTCACCTCCGTTCATGTAAATGTGTTCACGCCTCAGCTCTTTTATAAGCTCGCCCACCTTCCACTTTTGATTATGCAATGTGACCATTGCTTTTAACTTCACCGTAGCTCCTTTTTCCCTGAGCTTTTTCAGTATAGGGTCAAGGCTCCTGCCGTCAATACCCGAAAAAATAAGGCACTCGTCCGTGATGTCCTCGCCCTCTTTTTCAGACCTGACAAAGCCCTTGAAACCGCAAAGATATCCCACCTGCTGTCCCATTATCTCATTGTCAAAGAAAACAGCCTCCGCATTTTCGCTTTTAGCAATATCTTCAATGATATCACGCTTTTGCGAACTGATATTTATGCCGATTATCTTTTTCGTTATAGCACTTCGTATTCTTGATTTCATAAAATTACTCCTCAAATCGTACTATCTATATTATACCCCGATCTCATATTTTCTTCAAGAGCAAATATACAGAATTTTTACCCTCTTTTGCCCCGATTTTATGTGTGAACGCAAAAAAATCGCCCCGATATCTCGGAGCGATAGTTTTATTTAGTCATTAGAGTTCAATAATTACCTTGCCGCTGAAGTTAGGAGCAATTTCAACAGTCTTGTCTGTGTTAGCCACAGCGATCTTGAAGCTTGCCTTTGTGTCAGTGTATTCGCATTCGATCTTGTTGCCGTGTCTTGTAGCTGTCAGCTCGAATACCTTGTTTGCCTCAGTGTCATAAATAGGGCAAACTGCACTCTTGCCGACTTCAAGCTCGTAGATAGTGAATGTTGTGCCCTCAAGATAATCATACTCTATCTGTCTTTCAAAGTTGCCGTATGCAATAATGCTGTTTGGCTTAGCAAGAGCAGGTATCTCAAAGTATGAGCATTTGTGCTTGTACCACTTGCCGCCCTCAAGAACCTTGCCAGTGATAATATCTGTCCACTTGCCCTCAGGAACATAGTATTCAGCGATACCCTCGTCATTAAGGATAGGAGCAACAAGAATGTTGTCGCCGAACATATACTGTCTGTCAAGCGTCAGGCAAGTTGGGTCGTCAGCAAAGTCGATGACCATTGCTCTCATTACAGGTACGCCGACCTCGTGTGTCTTGATAGCCTGAGCCCACAGATAAGGCATGAGCTTGCCCTTGAGCTTTGTCCAGTGGCGGAGTACGTCGCAGCTCTCCTCGTCGAAGTTCCACGGCACACGGTAAGAGGTGGAGCCGTGCAGACGGCTGTGGGTGGACATCAGTCCA